>Ga0209809_1000336_pt1 | contig 43950 bp, 25 predicted proteins | sample YNPMSTMetaG_FD_186172 | JGI IMG/M metagenome (GOLD analysis project Ga0209809, IMG submission 186172) | Anoxygenic and chlorotrophic microbial mat microbial communities from Yellowstone National Park, USA - YNP MS-T MetaG (SPAdes) (version 2) ...
GGTTCGTCCAGAAGCCAGTAGCTCACCAGGTTGGGATGGTCGATGATGCCCGCCTGAAGGTTGCCGGCACTCAGAAGCCAACCGATCACCGCCAGGGCCAACGCCATCCACCCTCTTCCCGTAACCATCTTCCAGGCGCGACGTTTCATTGGAGCACCTCCTTCTTGAGGACTACCCGAAAAAGCAAAAAGAAGGAAAATCACCAACTGCTAGTTTATCCTCCTCAAACCGCAAACGCAAGCAATTATATCCAGAAAACCCACCGGAAAAACCACCGGTTCGCTCTCTCCTCAGAACCTAAAAACTGACCTACCCAGAGAACGCAATAAGTTCCTTAATTTCCTGGAAGTTATGGCACAAAAAGCGGCATTGTTCCTTTTTCCGTTTGCGGGTAGGAGTCCCCTCTTTTTGCCGGTCGGCGCCCCTCTGGAAGTATGCCCGGTTGACCCGGAAAATATAGACGGACGAGAACATTGCCCGCTTGCCCGAGAGGCCGTCCTTTGGCCCGGCCGGCGAAAATCCGGGGAACTGTTCGTGGGGTGGCCCACTCGCCTATGGTTCTTGACGGAACCCGGCGGGAAAGGCCGCTGTGGACCCGCCACTTGGCTCCTCACCCCAGGCCGTCTCTCCATGGAGAATTCCTCCCCCATCCTATGCTGGCCAGAGCAATTGCGGCGTCGGAGACCCCAAGCCTCACGCTTGCCTTCTGGGAACGGTTACGGACCGACAAATAGGGGATGTGCGTGAGAGAATATCCGGAAGATCGGCCCGCTCCGGGGCTGGGAGAGACTGGTCTGAGCCGGTAGAATAGGTTCAAATAGCGGGCGAATAAATTGGATTAAAGAAAGGATACCCCCAGGGCTCAGGAGGACGGGCTTTCCAACGTTTGCTCTTTATTCCGTGGGAGGCTGCGCCATGAAACGGATCGTGTTGGCTTGGGTGGTTGGGAGCGTCTTTTTGGCAGGGTGTGTGGATTCCAGCAAGCCGTTGGTCGATCCCCGCAAAGCGGAGCCGGATAAACAACTAATAGGCTTGTGGCGGCATGTGGCCGAAGATGGCCGGATCAGCTTTTACCATATTGGGCAAGCTGGTGAGGAGTGGCCGGACGGCGTGCTACGGGTGGTGGGCGTCTCGCACCACCAGGGCCAGTTGGACCCGGCCGCCGAGATGCTCCTTTTTGTCAGCCGAGTTGGTCAAAAAGCCTATCTCAACATCGCCGAACTGAAACCGGATTTGGCCCAGCAGATCAAAGAAAAAGGCTGGGAAGCGGTGCAGGGGTATTTTCTTTGGCGGTACCAGATCGAAGCCGATCGGCTGACTGTCTGGCCGATGGACAACGACGCCAAACGCCAGGCCATCGAAGCAGGCAAACTCAAAGGGGAGGTTTCCACCGGCCGGTTCCGGGTGGCTAAGTTCACTGACACGCCGGAAAACCTGACTCGCTTTTTGGCCGAGGCAGGCGATAGCCTATTTTCCAAGCAACCGATCCGGTTGGAGCGGGTCCCCTTGTCAGGCCGATAAGAATCTCCCAAGATATGCATAAGGCATAAGACATTCGGGAATAGGTCTCCTTCAGCAACTCCTAAGGAGTCGAAACGATGGCGGTACCAGGAACGATGGGGCGTGTGTTGCATGTGGACTTGGAAAAACGACAGCTTCAGATCGAAACGCCGCCGGATGAGGCCTACTTGCAGTATCTAGGCGGCTACGGTCTGGGTGCCTGGTATCTGTATCGGTTGCAGCGGCCCAAGGTGGATCCCCTAGGACCAGACAACTATTTGGGATTTTTTACAGGAATATTGACGGGTACCCCGGCCATTACCGGCAACCGCTATGTGGTGGTGGGCAAGAGTCCGAAGACGGGCACTTGGGGCGACGCCAATTCGGGCGGCGATTTTGGTCCAGCCATGAAAGCGGCCGGTTTCGACGCCGTGCTCATCCGGGGCATCAGCCCGGAGCCGGTCTATCTGCTGCTCCAGGACGGCCAGGCCACCCTTTTGCCTGCGGACGGCTGGTGGGGCCTGGACACCAACCAGTTGGAAGACCTGGTGCAAGAGCGGTATGGCAGCACGGCTCGGACCGCCTGTATCGGACCGGCCGGTGAACGGAAGGCCCTGCTGGCCTGCGTGATCAACGATCGGGGCCGGGCCGCCGGCCGAAGCGGACTGGGGGCGGTCATGGGGTCCAAACGCCTGAAGGCCATTGTGGCCGTGGGAAACCAAACTCCCAGCCTGGCCGACCCCCAGGCCCTGCAAGATGCCATCCAACGCTACCGGGATTTCATGTGTCAGCAGGGCTTCTTCCAGGTGCTTCATCAATACGGTACCGCGGGGATCACGGCCGGTTCGGTGGCCTCGGCCGATTGCCCGATCAAAAACTGGGCCGGCAGTCCGGCCGATTTCCCCACTGCCGCAAAAATCAGCGACGATTCGGTTCTGGCCATCCAAAAACGGAAATATGCTTGCTGGCGGTGTCCGATTGGCTGCGGCGGCGAAACGGAAATCCCCGACGGCCCCTACGCCTCCAAAGGGCACAAGCCGGAGTATGAAACCCTCGGCTCCTTCGGCGCCATGCTGCTCAATGACAATCTAGCCTCGATCAACCGGTGCAACGAAATCTGCAATCGGGCCGGGCTGGATACGATCAGCACCGGCTGCACCCTCGCTTTTGCCTTCGAGTGCTATGAAAAGGGCATCCTCACCGATGCGGATACCGGTGGTCTGAAGCTCACCTGGGGCAATGCAGAGGCCATTGTGCAACTGACCGAGCAGATTGCCCGGGGCGAAGGATTCGGCCGGGTCTTGCAGGACGGGGCCAAGGCGGCTGCCGAACGAATCGGCCGGGGCGCCGAACAGTACGCCATGCACATCGGCGGGGAAGAGGTGCCGATGCACGATCCCCGGCTTAGCCCCGGAATTGCCGCCAGCTACAAGATGGATGCCACTCCGGGCCGACATACCCAGATGAGCGCTTGGACGGCGGAAGCCCAGTTTGCGCCGCCGGGATTAGTAACCGAGTCATTTGATAAATATAAGTACACCGGTAAAGGACAAATCCATCGGCGGGTGAGCAACCACCATCACGCCAGTTCGGCAGCCGGGATGTGCCTATTTGCTTGGTCGGTCTTGCCGCCAGAGTGCCTGGCCGATGTGCTCACCTGCGTTACCGGCCGGAAATACACGTTGGAGGACCTGGACCGGATCGGCGCCCGGATTGCCGCCCTACGGATCGCCTTTAACCTCCGGGAAGGCATTCGGAACATCGACATTAAAATCCCCGGCCGCATCGTGGGCGATCCGCCGCTCCAGGACGGCCCGGTGGCCGGGGTAACCGTCGATGTCGATACCCAAGTCCGGGAATATCTGGAAGCCATGGGTTGGGACCCGGCCACCGGCATCCCGAAAAAAGAAACCCTTCTGGACTTGGGCCTGGACTTTGTCGCCGCCGATTTGCACGGAAAATAAGAGCCTCTCTCGAAAGCACCATCTTTGATCTTCCTTGGGGGATGGCGAAGTTTGGTCATTAGTGCGGTTCTATTTGTTCAAGGTAGAGAATCCGCTGTGGGTGGGAGGCTTCCAAGAAAAGTAACCGTTCACGGGGTTCTTGCCCTTGCCATGCCTGCCGGAACCCCTCGACAGCAGGCACGCAACTGCGGTCTTGAACAGCGGGTTTCTCTCGATCTTGAACAACGGGTCTCGCCCGATCTTAAACAGCGGGTTTCACCCGATCTTGAACAGCGGGGTTCTCCTTGGCAATCGCCCCCCAACATTTTTCCAGAATTCTTGCCTTCCGCGGACAGCCGATGCTCTTGATCCCGCCGCGGGGAATGGGTTGCTTGCCGCCCTATGAAGGTGCGGGAAGCAACCCACGGTGCCGGCGTGCCCCACCGCTGAAATGGGAATGGGTATCTTGCCGCCCTAGGAAGGTGCGGGAAGCAACCCTTTGCCTGAACTGGGAGCATCGGGCGCCACGGGTGGCGACGCTGGAGGACAAGCTGCTCCAGACGATCCAGCGGCGCCAGAGGACTAGCGCTCCTGCGGCTGAAGACCTCCAGAAAGATTGACGGACAACCCGCTCCAGACGATCCAGCGTCGCCAGATGACGGCGGCCGGTTTTCAGAGGGCGCTGGAGGCGGACCGGGAACAGCTGCTCCATGTTGCTACCACCGGCGTGCCCAAGGGCAACGACGCTCAGAACCTGGCCAAACGGTCTGGCCAGCACGGGGAAGCGTACTTCCGCTTCCTCACCACACCGCCCCATCGACCCGACGAACCATCTGGCCGAACAGGCGACGGGTTTCGTGGTGATCGACCGGCACATCCGCCAACGGACGCGCAGTGAGAAAGGCCGCCGGTGGTGCAAGCCGATCTGGACGGTGATCGCCACCATATAGACGATGTTAGGCTTCTAGACCACAGGTGGTGCAATCGCATCTGGACGCCGGTCGCCACCTGCGTCCAACAGGGTCGCGAGGTCTTTCAGTTCTTGTCTTGCTCGACTCGGTGCAAGCCTATCTCTCCGGCACTTCGCCACCTTCGCTGTTGCCGTGCGGCCCCTAACGGCATCCCACGCTCCCTGCCTTTCGGTTGTCCTCCGTGGTCCCCCCGGCGCCCCCGTGAACGGTTACAGAGGGGGATAGGGAGACATATCCCCTTAAAGTGGGGGGAAAGCCAGTTCCACAAATCCGGTTTCAGCTGATGCATCCCCAACGGGCACCCCTCCCAGGCTCCCCCAATCCTAACCGGGATTTTAAAGCACACTGATTTGCCTCAGGATCAGGGCCACTTCTGTCCCACCCATGTCGGGATGGCGTTTCTTAAGGAAATTTCCGCCCGACGCCGGAAGCCGGGAGGTGTTCTGGGGGAGGCCGTTGGCCCTTGAAAGCCCGATGGAGTATCCTATACCGGAGAGATTAACACTCCGCATTTTGGACAAGCGATCTTAGATCCGGAGGTGGGAGTTTCCATCCTGCTTTTGTCTATCGGTTTTGCCAGAAGCGGATGCTCCGTCATGCCCACGTTTTGGATATATACGCTCGGTTGCAAAGTCAACCAGTATGAATCGCAGTACGTGCGGGAGGGGCTACAGCGGTTGGGCTTCCAAGAGGCAACACCCGGCGAAAAGGTCGATCTTTGCATCGTCAATACGTGCACGGTAACCGCGGAAAGTGATCTGAAAAGCCGGAAGGTTATCCGCCAACTTGCCCGTCGGCATCCGGAAGCCCGGATCGTGGTCATGGGCTGCTACGCCGCCCGGGCGCCGCAAGAACTGGCCCGGCTCCCGGGGGTCGTCCAACTGATTCCAGACAAGGCCCAGCTACCCCAATGGCTTGCCCAACTGGGATTGGCCGATCCCCCCCAGGGTATCAGCTGCTTCGGTTCCCGGCATCGGGCATTTGTGAAAGTCCAGGACGGCTGCCAACAGCGATGCCGGTACTGCATTATTCCTTTGGTCCGGCCGGTCCTTCGGAGCCGCCCCCTGGGGGAGGTTCTGGAGGAAATCCAACGGCTTGTTTCGGCAGGCTACCGGGAAATCGTGCTGACGGGCATCCATCTTGGCCATTATGGACGGGATTTGCCTGGGCCTCAGCCGACGCTGGCCGATTTAGTGGAGCAGATTCTAAAGTTGCCCGGCAGTTTCCGGCTGCGGCTTTCCAGCCTGGAGGCAATGGAAGTAACGCCAGAATTACTCCGGATGATGGCCGATCGGCCGGATCGGCTTTGTCCTCATCTGCATTTGCCATTGCAAAGCGGCTCGAACAGAGTGTTGGAGCAGATGGGGCGTCCGTATCGGCTGGAGGATTTTCTTCGGGTCTGTGATCAGGTCCGTGCGCAGTTGGACAATCCCGCCTTGACCACGGACATTCTGGTAGGCTTTCCGGGCGAAACAGAGCAAGATTTTCAGGCCAGTTGTCGGGCGGTGGAACAGGTGGGGTTTTGCAAAATTCATAGTTTTCCTTTTAGCCCTCGGCCTGGGACGGCGGCAGCCCAGATGCCGGATCGCCCCCCGTGGGGGGTGGTTCGCCGACGGTGCGGCCAGATCCAGGAGATAGCCCGGCAGCTTCGCCGTCGGTATATGGAAAGTCTTTTGGGCCGCTCGATCCAGGTGCTTGCTGAGGAAAGCCTTCGCCTAGGGGAGGTACAAGGGTTGAGAATTCCCCTGTTCCCCTCATCGGGTGGGGATTTTACCGCTATTAAATGGGATCATATTACATGGAGAAATGTGTTTGATATGCCATCAAATAGGGATATGAACATTACACAGAATGGGGGTTCTGCTTGGACTCCGCCCGGAACACGATGTCCAACTGGTATTGGGGTGGCGACGAAAATGACACAAAATGGGGGGACTGCTTCTCCAAGGAAAAAGCAGGCCTTGGAAGATCACTCCCCAAAGGGGTTAGTCAGTCCCCTTTGCCTCCTTCGTGGAACTTCAGAACGATACCTGCCGGTTTATTTTCGGGGTTCCATGAGTTGGATTGGGCAATTGGTCGGGCTGCATGTCCATGCTCTTTGCGAAGACCATCAAGGGGATCTTGGTCTCTGGGCGGATACATGTGTTGGGAATTCGGACGATCCTCTGGAGAGGTAAACTTTTTCGGCCAATAGCTCAGCCTGGGAAAAGTAGGGGGAATTGGGACCCTTTACTGTAATTTGCAAGGGGTTCCAGATGCCCCAGATTCATTGCCCATTTTATCCAATTTCTCTATATTCCTCAGCGAGCCGGCTTAATTTCTGGAAAATGCCTCGGCCAGGCGGAGACCGCTGCCTGGAGAGCCTGAGGGCCATAGAAAATGTCCCCAAACTCCCCCGAAACTCCGTCTTTTAACCCGAGTTGGCCCCCCTCCGGCAGCACCCTACCACTGGGCAACCCCCCACAAAACGGCACTTGGTAAGGCAGAACTTTTTGGAATGGGCATCCTTTTGAGAGCCGATTTCGGCAGGGCCTCTTTTGGGGAACTCTGCCCTTTTCCTAGCGGAATTCCTCTGGACGGAACGCTTTCTTTTAACTAAATTTGTGCGATTTCTTTTCCGGGGAAATGGCCGGGGTCAACGGGTACGGTGCGCTTGGAGGAAGCGGTGCTCCGGAACCCATTGGACAATCTGCCTTTTCAAGGAGGGATCGGCATGTCCGTCAGGAGGCTTTGGCTGGTTGGGCAATGCATAGTCCTAGTCTGGACCGGCTGGATCGATTGGGGGGCAGGAAGATATCCGGCTTTTGCATCGGAAGGGAGTAGTGGGAAATCGGTCCAGGCAGCTCAGCCGTCCGCCGGGGGGTCTTCTCAAACAGAGACATCGGAACCGGGCGTGCCGGTTCCGGAACAGGGTAGCCCAAACTCCAGGGAGAAAGTTTCTTCCGGCCCGGATCGGGCGGACCAGACCGCCAAAGCCGAGGGCAGCTCCGAGCGGGCACAACCCACCCCGGCAACCTCCGGTTCGGAAAATCCCTCCTCTTCCGTATCCGGCCAGACGTCCAAAGAAAGTCCTCTCGAACCGGTGCCGGAGCCGGAGCCCGAGGATCACGTCTCGATCGAGCCGGCCAGTTTCAACGGGATCACTCCTGGTCAGAGCACCCGGCAAAAGCTCCAGTCGTTGTGGGGACAGCCCAAAGAGGTGCGGCGGCAGGGGGAGATAGAGATTCATTTGTATAGCATCGAACCCTTCCAACGGATTGAAGTCGCCTTGGCCGACCAAAAAGTCGCCTCCATGATCATCTGGCTGCAAGAGGCGTTCCCGGCCCATCAAGTAGCCCAGCAGCTCGGCCTGGCCCGCATCCGGCCCGTCTTCATCTCGAATGAGTTGGGCGAAATCCTCGGCCAAGGGTATCCGGAACGAGGCGTCATCTTCGGGTTTGAACCTGCCCAACAGCCGGGAAAAACGACCCAAAAGGTAATCCAAATCATCCTCGAACCGATCGGACCGGAACTGTTTCTCCTCCGGGCCGAAACCTATCTGGACACCCATCCCAGCCTGTCTTTGGCCGACCTGGAACAAGTGGTTCGGCTGGCGCCCAACCATGCGCGGGCCTATTGGCTCCAAGCCAAGGCGCTGGGCGCCGTCGGCCAAATCGGCAAGGCGTTGGAGTCCGGCGCCAAGGCAGTGCGGTTGGATACGAACGATGGGCAATATCGGCTCACCTACGCCCAACTGCTCGGCGAATTGGGCCGATGGGAGGAAGCTCGCCGTGAGGCTCACCAGGCCATCGAACTCAGCCAACGCCGGCCCCACGTCAAAGCCCAGGCCCTCTGTCTCTTAGGGGATCTGGCTTCTGCGGGGCCGAAACCGGATTGGAAACAAGCCTTGGATTATTATGCCGAGGCCATCAAGACGGCCGAGCCGTTGGGCAGTTCCCCCCATCCGGCCGTGCGTCTGGCAGCGAAAAACACCTTGGTCGAAGCCCATCTGGGCGCTGCCCACACGATTGCCTGGGGACTATTCAAACAAAAAGAGGTGGCCGTCCCCAAATGGTTGGACCGGGCTTCCGCCTTTGCCGAGGAGATCATCGCCAACGAAGGCGGCTCGGAAGCTTATCGGTTTCATGTGGCCGCTCGGGCGCTGAGCGCCTATGTGGGCTTGCAAGGAAAATTAGACCCAAGCGACTGGGCGGAAAAGGCTCTCCAATCCGGCCAACAAGGCCTCCGCACCGCCGAAGATGCCCAACTGAAAGACCAGATTGCCTGGAAACTTGGCACGGCCCTGTACGACGCCCTGCAGGTGTATCAATTTCGGGGGGAAAGCAGCAAAGCTTTGCAGTACGGGGAGCTCGCCCGCCAGACCCTCCAGCAATGCAGCCCCCAACGCCAGCAAAGCTTTGCCTATAACTATCTGCTGGGACGGGTGTATTTTCGACTGGGGGCCATCCATGCGGTAGGCCGACAGGATCACCAGGCGGCCATCCGTTGGTACGAGAAGGCGGTACCGCTGCTTTCGTTGCCGGTGCCGGAGGAGGGCTTTTCGGAATTGGCCCGGCATGGGGAAACCTTTGTGAGTATGGGAGTTTCCTACTGGGAAGTGGGCCAACGGGAACGGGCCTTGGACTTGACGCAGCGCGGCTTGGCCCTGATGGAACAAGCCGTGCGCAGTGGCCTGGCCGATCGCTCCATTCTGGCCGTGCCCTACGGCAACCTGGCCGTCATGCACCAGGCCCTTGGCCGGTCCGCCGAAGCCCGGCGTTTTGCCGAACTAGCCGCCCAAAGCAAATCCACCGCTCAACGCTAAATTGCCCCTTTGCCCGATTACCCTCCCATTTCCTTTAGGCCCGAAGGGCATCCCCTTTCGTACCACGTTAGTTTGCTGGTATCTACCCGCATGGTATCTACCCCCCAGTTTGATAAGTATCTACCCACCAGTTTGATGGTATCTACCCGCCCGGCCCCCTACAGATGGAGGGACTAAAAATCGGATCGAACACCACAGATTGTGGTCGTTGTTCCCGGTAGATACAGTCAAGTTAGCCGAATGAAGCAACCCGCCGCTGCCCGCCGTGGGAGATGCCGGCGGTGCCAAAGGCGTCGCCGGGTGAGAGGCCCCCTTTAGTGTCATTCCCACGAAAGTGGGAATCCCGTATTCCGCCTCTCCCCTTTGCGGGAGAGGCCGGCGGAGTGAAGTGAAGCCGGGTGAGGGGCCCCCGTGTCATTCCTGCGCAAGCAGGAACCCAGAAAAAAACAACTGGATTCCCCCTTTCGCGGGAATGACATACAAGGGGGATTTGAGTGGCAGAAGTCGGCGGGATTCCTGTTTACGCTGCAGTGACACATCCCCCCTTCATTGGGCTAAAATCTCACCTCTTCCTGATTTTCCAGAGACACCTTCCTAAGCCCTTGGAACACGAGAAGCTCGGGGGTAGAATCCAAAAGTAACGATCGAAAGCTCCTTCCCCCAAGGTTTTTCTAGGAAAAAGCAACAGGAGGGCTATGTTGTAGCCCGAATGGCCCGCCTTTTTCAAAACTCTCTCAGGACTGTAGAGAAAGGAAAACCCACATGGATAGAACGCATGTTTCTGCCCAGCCGAAAACACCACCGCCACGTCTTATCATCGATTTTTGCTTCAAGAATGAACCCCAGAGGCAGAGCAGATGGGACCTCTCACCGGCAGCTCGGGCAATCCCATTGCCGGTTGCCCGGCAAACCAGACCTTGGAGGATATGGGTTATTCGGTTGGCAATTTTTTTTAGGGGCTTTCTGGCTGGGAATTGTAAACACCTTTTTATCGCTGGCGGGGGGGCAAGAGTATCCGGACCAGAAGGTCCTCTGGGAAAAAAAGTCGCCCTACAACTATATTTTGGTGACCGAGGATGCTCAGGGGCTGCGCACGTTGTGGTTCGAGCGGTGGGGGGCTCGGCAGAGCGTGGTCAAACCGGGCGATCCGGCGCATGTGGAGTTGCCCTATGCACGGGCCATGCCGGTGGGGCTTTTGTTGGCCGAGCGGACGGAGCGGGTGCTGATCGTCGGCCTGGGCGGCGGAACCATTCCCCGTTTCCTCCACCACTACTATCCCCGGCTAAAAATCGATGTGGTAGAACTGGACCCGGAGGTGGTCACGGCGGCCAAAAAGTTCTTCGGGTTTCAGGAGGACCAGAACCTGCGGGCTTTTGTGCAGGATGGACGAAAGTACATAGAAGAGACGAAGCTCCGGTACGATGTGATCTTTCTGGACGCCTTTGGGGCCGACAATGTCCCACCGCCTTTGACCACCCGGGAATTCCTGCAAGCCTGCCGGCGGGCGCTGACGCCGGGCGGCTTGGTCGTAGGCAATATCTGGAGCCGGGCCTCCAATCCCCTCTACGACTCCATGATCCGCACCTATCAGGATGTGTTCGAGACGGTTTATATCCTGGATGTGCCGGGCTCGGGCAATCGGATTGTGTTTGCTCTGCCGCAGAAGAAAACCATCCAGAAGGCGGAGCTCGCCCGGCGGGCAAGTCAGGAGTCGGGCCGGCTCAAGTTCCGCTTCGACATGGGCGATCCGGTGGAAGTGGGGTTCCGCTTGCCGGGAGATGACGGTCTGCGAGGCCGGGTGCTTCTGGACAAAGATATGCTTGGGCCTCCCAGGGAGCCGAAACCGAAACGCCCCGGCCTTGCTCCCACGCCGGCACCGGTGGAATAACTTCTGGGACCCTATTGCAGAACAAAAGATCATCTTCTCTGCGGGCGCAGCAGGGGATGAAAACCGGCCGCTGTGCAGAAGCTGTCCCGAGATCGACTCCCGGAAGATCACACTTGATTGCTACCAACACCTTCTGCTTTATCCAACCATCTTTTGGTCGGGGTTCTCGAAGTTGGGAGGCTGCCCGATGGCCGGCTATCCGGGCTAAAAAGGAGTTTCGGGACAGCGTCCCCGGATCGGTTCACTCGGGCAGGAAGACGTTTTGGCCCAATTGGCGTGCCCATCGCATGGTGGCCATGAATTTGGGCGATTGGCGGGGGTCTTCGTCGTACCATTGGAGGATGCCCCAACTGCCCCATTTGGTCCATCGCCCTACCGAGCTGAAATAGCAGAACAGATCGCCGCCCGCTTCGGTCCAGGCCTGGTAGTATTTTTGGTAGATGTCGGCCATGCGGGGATGGGCGTTACAGGCGTGGAACAATCGGGTAAGTGCTTCGTTGTTTTCGCCGCCGGCCACGCCCACCATGTGCTGGCCGCCTTCGTAAGCCACCAGCAGAAGCCCGAATTTGTCGGCTACCTTTTTGGATCGCCGGATAGCGTCGATGGCCCGTGGCAGGGAAACTTTTTCCAGGTAATCCAGGGTTTGCTCCACCGTCCACTGGGCCACCTGGTCGGCGGTAGGTTCTTTTCCTTGTTTGGGGATGTTCATCCAGACGTAGGGGGCAATGGCCAAGGCGTCCGCATGCCGCCAGGCGTCTTCAAACGGAAGCACGATCTTTTCCATCCAATGCTGGTTGCCGGCTTGCCAGGCGATGACCCGGACCAATCGGTCTGTGCCGCCGAAGACCTCCTGCCAGATTTTGAAGATCTGAACGCTTCTTCGGGCGTAGAACATAGCGCCGCCTTCCCAGGGGCGCTCTTTGGGCCCCAAGCCCAGTTCCTTGGCCTTTTCCCAACTGTAGCGGGTTTGCGGAAACTGTGCGTTCCACACCTCATTGGAATATTCGATATAGACCCGCAGTTTCGGATCGAGCCGATCTTTGACCATCTGGGCAAAGCGGCGTACATAATCGTCGTCGGCCAGATGGGGCATACAGAACCAGGCGTCGGCCTGCTGGCGGTTGCAAAGCTCAATCATCCACTCCAGGGCCACGCCTTTGGCGGAGAAGGTGGCATGCTGCGGCGTGGGCCGATCCTCCCACCGTCGAATCTCGGAGCCGTTCGTGTGCATCCAGTCCATGAACCGGAAACAGCGAATGCCCCGCCAACGCCGCAAAAACTCCGGATGAAAAGGTTCTTTCTCATACGTCTTTTCAAACCCCGGCATGATCACCCGGATATTGCGGACGTAATCGTTCGGATCGGTTTCCAGCAGACGGAGAAAGAAGCCGCCTTTTTGGGAATCGACCTGAATCCGGATGCGTCCGGGCTGTTGGTCTACCATGTGGGCGGCGCCCCAAAAATCGAGTTTTCCCCGGCCTTCGTAGAAGACGGTGTATTGGCCGGAGGGATAATGGCCGCCTTGGATAGTGCAAAACGGCGTTTCTGCCCAGCAGTCCGGCGCCAGGCGTTTGACCCAGCCGTACTGGTCCAGTTCCAACGGCGGGCCTTTGCCCCAGGGTTGTCCCTTTTGCTGGCTGACCCAGGGCCTGGACATCCGAAACACGTCCACAAACGGAAGTTCCGTATTCCAGTCGGCCGGCCCGGCCAGATTCATGCCCAAAGCGGGGTGGGGTTTCTTCGGAGCGGCGGGGGGCTCCGCAGGCGAATCAGCCCATGCCAATCCCAAAAAACTCCCAGCGCCCAAGCAACCTAGGATCAGCGCCCTCAGAATGCCCCATTCCCTACGAAAACAGCCAAAACAAGCCAGATCAGTGCGTTTGGCCATCTTTTGAGTCCTCCAAGACGCTCCGGTTGACAAATCTAAATGCTCCCGGGATTCCACGAAAGCTCATTGGCCTTGGCGGGTTTGGAAGACCACGGAGCGGATTGCCTGGAGGTATTTGGCCGTTGGGTCGCCGGCGGTTGGGACCAAGTAGCCGCCTTCGCCCAGTTCATTCCAGGCGTAGATCAGAAGGAGCCGTTCCGCCGTGGTTTTATCCGGGTTTTGGTCCATCCACCGGATGGCGGATTCTAAAAATTGGGCAAAAGCTTCGGGGGTGTGGTCGGGATAGTAGTAACCGGCCTGCGGGGCTTGGGTGCCCTTTTCTTCCCAGGGCCGTTTGTCCCAGCCCACGGTAACCTGGGGGATAAACGGCTGTTCCGTGGTCCCGTGCCAGGCCCTTTGGTGGGCTTCGACCAGTTCCTGGTATTTGCGGGCCTGGCTGCCGGCCGCATAGCCGGGAACAATGTTGTAGTACGTCCGATGGGTGTACCCGATTTTCGGATCGCCGGAGCCGCAGGCGGCAATAGCCACCCCGGGCAGACCGGCCTGCTTGGCCACTTCTTGCACCGCCTGAAGGCCTTCTTTGCAACCGTCGGCAGGGTTGAAAATGATCAGCAGCGGTCGGCCGCCCACCCGCAGATGCCGGGGATGTTTTAGATACGGTAGCCAGACCTGGGCGGCTTTTCGCCAGTTTTCCGGCGTAGTGATCAAAAAACCCGCATGATTGGCGACCAGCAGACAAAACTGCATCCGATGGTTGTTTTTGGCCTCCAGAAACAGTCGCAGACCGGTGTGCTTGGGATCGTTGTCGATGTCTTCCTGCTTGGGATGCCAGTACCAACAGAAGGCGAAGAAGCCGACGCCATGATCGGCGGCCAGGTCGATTTGCCGCTCCATGATCGGCAGGGTGTCGTCCCGCCAGCCCCACAAGGGCTTTCGGTCGGCAAACTCTTCGACCATTCGGCGGGTTAGATGTGTGGGGGCGTCTTTGGCCCAGGGCTCCTTAGGATCGTCGGCCATTCGGTGGCGACCGGCCCACCCGTCAAAATAATACGCCCCGACTAAAGCCCGCGGCTTGGCCATTTGGGCCGGCGGCTCAGCTTTCGGTTCCGCACCGAGCACCCGGCAGGCCGAAATGGCCCCCACCACACCAAGACCACCGACTAGCACCACTCTCACCCATAGCTGACATCGCATTGGGAAATCTCCTTTCGAGAAACCAAGATCACAGGAAAATCATTTTCAGCGGGAATCCCATGGGCAGGCCACGCAGGGGCAAAACAGCAGTCATCCAGAGGAAGGAGGTTTTCTACGATTATACCAAAGTTTTTCCCTATTTCCCAATGGGCCGGCAGAGTACCTTCCGACACCCTGCCGACGGAAGAAGGGCCCAATAAAAAGCCACGTCCGAGTAGGTGGGGCTTAACCACTAGGCCGCCGGCGCAATAAAAAAGGACGTCCGAGGGACGTCCTGGAAGCCCCTTGCGGGGTATGTTTCCCGGGGGCGGGATAGGTTTTCGGCAGCCGCCGAATTCTCCAGCGGGCCAGTTAGACGAGGCCCTCCGGTTGCTTTCGATCTCTTTGCGTGTGCTTTTCGACGGATACCCAGATAACGAGTCGGTTATACAACGGGCGTCTTTGGGTTTTCGATTTTTTGCATGTTTTTTTCCACAACGGGACTGGATGGATGACCAGGCATCCGGTTACACGACGCCTTGGGCGAGCATGGCGTTAGCCACCCGCACAAAACCGCCGATATTGGCGCCATCGACGTAATCGACATGGCCATCGTCTTTTCGGCCATATCGGCAGCAGGTTTCGTGGATTTTATGCATAATCTGTTGAAGGCGTTGATCGACTTCTTGGCGTGTCCAGGAAAGATGCATGGCGTTTTGGGCCATTTCCAGACCTGAGACGGCCACGCCGCCGGCATTGGCCGCCTTGCCAGGGGCAAACAGAATCTTTGCCTGCCGGAAGACCTCGATGGCTCCTGGAGTGGAAGGCATGTTGGCGCCTTCCGACACACAGATACAGCCGTTTTTCACGAGCGTTTTGGCATCCTCTTCGTCCAATTCGTTTTGGGTGGCGCTGGGCAGGGCGATCTGGCACGGCACGCCCCAGGGCTTTTGGCCGGGATAGTACTCGCAGCGGTATTTTTCGGCGTACTCGCTGATCCGGCCTCGTTTTTCGTTTTTCAGCCATTGGACAAACTCCAGCTTTTCCTGGTCGATGCCGTCCTTGTCGTAGATGAAGCCGCCGGAATCGGATAGGGTAACGCACTTAGCGCCGAGTTCGATGAGTTTTTCCACGGTGTATTGGGCGACATTGCCGGCGCCGGAGACGACGGCGATTTTGCCTTTGACGGACTCCCCGCGGGTAGCTAACATCTCTTGAACGAAATAGACGTTGCCATAACCGGTGGCTTCGGGCCGGATGAGCGAGCCGCCCCAGCCATAGCCTTTGCCGGTAAGAACACCGCTGAACTCGCCGGTAAGCCGCTTGTATTGGCCGAAAAGATAACCGATTTCCCGGACGCCGACGCCGATGTCGCCGGCGGGCACGTCGGTCAAGGGGCCGATATGGCGATAGAGTTCATTCATGAAGCTTTGGCAGAAGCTCATGACTTCGCGGTCGCTTTTGCCTTTGGGGTCGAAGTCGCTTCCGCCTTTGGCGCCGCCCATGGGGAGGGTGGTGAGGCTATTTTTAAACACCTGTTCAAATGCTAAAAACTTCAGGATGCTGAGATTCACGGTGGGGTGGAACCGCAGGCCGCCTTTGTAAGGCCCTAGGGCGCTATTCATTTGGACACGATACCCGCGGTTGATCTGAATCTCGCCGCGGTCATCGACCCAGGCCACCCGGAACATGACGACCCGTTCCGGTTCGGCGATCCGCTGGAGGATTCGCTCGGCCTGGTAGATGGGGTGGGCTTCCAGGTAGGGGAAGAGGCTTTCGGCGACTTCCCGGACGGCCTGATGGAACTCCGGCTCATGGGGGTTTTTACGGACAATTTCCTCCATAAACTGGTTCAATTTGGCCTCGATGGAAAGGGTTTTCATAGGACTCCTCGCTAGAATACAGGGAAAGGAAAAAGGACTACGAAGAATTGGCAATTTTGCCGAAGTTGAAGGCTTTTTTTCTCCAAAAATATCCTAAAATAGGTAAAATTTCGGTATTTTTGCCGATTTTAGGTATTTTTGGCGCCGGAAAAACAGGCACTTTCCGAAAGAATAATCGGCAATTTAATGCCGAATAAAGCAAAGCTTAACACCCTTTGCTGCCGTTGTCCAGAGGAGAGCAGAAAAAAGGTAACTTTTTAGCTTGCCTGTATCTACCGGAAGTAATGACCACAATCTGTTGGGTTTGAGCCGATTTTTACCCCCTACAAGTGGGGGCTTGGCCGGGTAGATACAGTCAAATTAGTGTTTTTGGCAGTCTGAGGCCGCCCATTGGTCCGTACATCCCGGCTCAAAATAGATTTTCGGGACAGCCTCTGAGAAACCCCCCATTCGGCGCCACTGTTACCCAAAAGAAAACGGCCGACGGGATGTCGGCCTTTCCTTATTTCCTGTAGAGGATTTGGCGGCGGGAGACCTACCACCTCGGCCCCCGGTTTTTAATGGGTCCGCTTTTGAACCTCCTGGAGGAGCTTTTCTTGTTGCTCCTTTTGCAGAACGGCATAGGCCTTTTCAAAGGCTTTTCTTTGGACCTCCTGGATTTCGTCGAACATTTTTTGGCGGATTTCGGCAAGCTGTTGTTTTTGCTCTGGCGTAAGACCGAGGTTTTCCTGGGCCTGGGGATGATACAGCACCCAGAAACCATGCGTCCGGAGCATGATCTGCTGGAGGGTCTGGAGTTGCTGGGGTTGGAGGATTTTTTCGACTTGTTCCCGCACCTGTTGAACCCGTTGGGCGTGGCGTTGGCGTTGTTCGGCGGCTTTGGCCGACCGCTCTTCCGGACTCATCTTCTGCCAGTCTTTCCAGAGTTCCTGATCGGCCCGAACTTGCTCGGAGTAGGTTTTGCTGAGCTCAGTAAGCTGGGCCAATTGCTCCGGCGTCAGGTTCAATTCCTTTTGCACGTTTTCCATCCGGAGCATGTAGAAACCGGGAAGGGGCAGCAATTCCGGCTGGGCCACCCGAAAACCGTGTCTTGGCTGGAGTTCCTGAGGTTGATTTTGCTCGCCGGAGAAGACTCGGCCCTCGGCTCGGAGGATGTTGATCCGAAACCCCGAACCGGGTTGCTGCTGAGGAGGTGGATTTTCCGCACCTCGGGCCGGATGCCCTGCCCAGAGGACCGCCGTTGCGATCAGCAGCCCACCAGCCCACCAACTGCCCTTCCCGCCCATGGCCGTTTTCCTTTCTTTTCTTTTAGTACCTCATCCATTTTGGGACTTCTTGTTTGAGTTTTTCCTTTTGTTCGGGAGTCAGGATATTCAGTTGTTTTTCTGCCAATTCTCGCATGAGTTGGGCTTGTTTTTCTTGATATTCTTGTCGGAGCTGGTTGAGTTGGGACTTTTGCTGTTCTGTCAGACCGATTTTCTCGGCGATCTGGGGAGACCAAAGATATCCTGTAGCCATTTGGCGAAACTGAAGGTCTTGAAGCGTGGCAATCTGGGCAGGCATCAAAATCTTTTCGATCTCTTTGCGGATCTCGTCTTGCGATTGTTTCATCCGGTCGGAGACCTCTTTCCATTTGGCGGTGCGCTGTTCGGGCGTCAACTTGCTCCAGTCGATCCCCCCTTTATAAAACTCCTGTTGTTGTTCCCAGTATCGCTTGCTGAGCTGTTTGAGTTTTTCGATCTGATCGGGCAGGAGTTCGAGCTCTTTTTGGACATCCGGGCGGCCCAGGTTCCAATAGGGGGCGGGAAAATAGTACATGCCCTCCGGAGCTTTTGGGAGGGCCATTCCCGGCGCCCCGGGAGGGCCTTCTTTTTTCTCTTCGGCCCCTTGCAGCCCCCTCCCCCAGCCGATCAAACCCAGCACCAACCCTACTAGGAGCACAATTTTTTCCCCTCGCAGGCGCAGCATAATTGTTCTCCTTTCCGCTGAAAAAGAGCAAAAGAAAAAACCATCCTTAGGCCTGGGCCCTGGCCTTTCTATATTGTTAAACCCCAAACCAAGCGGGAAGTTCTTATGCCCCCTTTCGGGGCACGCTGTATGCATCTTAAGTGGATTCCAGTCATTCCGGTTTGGGGAAGGGAATCCGGCAGATTTTTCGGGGGTGTCCACCCGGTTCGGGGCGCCGCCCGGCTGCCCTTTTGGAGGGAATCCGGCAGATTTTTCGGGGGTGTCCCCCTTTGTTGGAGCAGGGGGTCCCCATGGTGCCAGCGGTGGAGGGAACCCGGTAGATTTTTTGGTCCTCTCCACCGGGTGGTATCGGATGGGGTTCAGTCATACCGATAGTCATACGGGTTTAGGGGACGGAATTCGGCGAGCGTTCGTCGCTTACCGTCCGTACCAGGCGATCAATCGGGGTATTTCGCCCAGCCGGGCCAAAAGCCCAATCCGTTGGCGATGGGCCCCCCCGGCCAGCGCTGCCAACCGTTCCCCCCGGTCTAAAGCCACCACGGCTTCGATGACATCCTGGACGGTAGGCGGCTGATCCGGCGCCGAAAACCGCACCAGCCACATCCCCACCGGATACTCCATCACCAAAGCCCGAATCGCTTCTACCAGCGTCCAACCGGGCCGGGTGAGCAAACTGTACGCCCGGCAACAGGCAGCCGCCGTAAAGTACTTCTCCAAGGGCCGAAGCACCTCCGGGCTGAGCGGTCCCAGTGCCCGATCCAAAGCCTCCAGGGAAGCCCCTGGCCATTGTTCCTCCAAAGGAGGCAGTTGGCCATGGCCCCGGCCCAACCGCCATGCCGTCCGAATCCACCACCACCGATGCCGCCAACACCGCCGGAGCCGAATCCGTGGGTGCAGGCGTACATAATCCGCGGCAATCCGGCGAAAGAGCATCTGGGCGGGCCGATCCGGCGCCCGACGCTCCTGGAAGTACCGGCCTGCTTCCCGAATGGCCTCCTGGGCCAACAGATCGAGCAGTTCGGCCAGATCCGCTCTGTTGAGCCGGGCAGGCCGACATTGCCCCAAAAGCTCGGCAAATATAGTCCCATGCACCGCCCGGCGTACCAAGGGGTAATGTTCATCCCGAAACAACCGTTCCACCCAATCGGTTACCCGAAGGGTGTCCGGCCAAGCGAGCCGATGCCCCGGCACGATTTCTGGCGGCTGGCGAAGCGGCGGAGCAGGCGGCCTGGCCTGAAGGGCCTGCTGCAGATCGGCCCGATCCAACAGGACCGGTCGCCCTAGGCCCGCAGCAGCCGAGGGACAACTCCGCCGAACCACCACCATCGCGCCGTCCGGCTCCGGAACGGTTTGAAACGGAAACGCCTGACACAGCTTCGGTTTGGCTTCCAGGCCGAAATCCCGATGAATCCGGCACAGCCCATCCGGTAACAAAAAGACACAGGTTCCATCCGGCCGATGGGCTAGCCGATACCGCCCTCCGAAGAGCCCAACCCGCCGGATCAGCCGGATGCCCCGGTAGTCCGGATGGCGGTCCCAGCCCTGGCGTTGGAGCTTGGCCAGGTCCTCCTCGTCCAGGAGAATCTCGGTCCCGTAGCAGCACTGGGCGCATTGGTGGCAGTCCCAATACTCCTGCAGCGGGGGTAAGCGAACCGGCACCCCGGCCACCACAAGCCGACCTGCAGCGGAAGGTCCTTTGTTGTCCATAGGGGGCTTTCGCACTCCGGCTAGGGGGCTAGTCTTCTCCTACCTGGGGGCTATTGTTCTGTTAGCTGGTCCAACATGCCCAATTGGCGCATTTTGCGGTAAAGATTGGATCGATGCAGTCCGAGCTGTTGGGCGGCCAGGGTCATGTTGCCGCCGACCCGCTCAATGCATCGGCGGATATAGGCGGTCTGGAACCGGGCGGTGGCCTCGGCCAGCGGCAGATTGGCTTCGACGGCCAGAGTGTCCCTCGGACTGGGCAAAAGCATAAAACTAAGATCACCGGCTTCGATCACATCACTGGGGCCTAGGTAGGCCAACCGCTCCATCAGGTTCCGCAGTTCCCGTACATTGCCGGGCCATGAGTGGCTTTCCAGCCGAGCACGGGCTTCCGGCGAAAACCGAGGCACCGGACGGCCTGCCCGCCGACAAAACTCCTGCAAAAAGTGTTCGGCCAAAAGCATGACGTCGCCCGGCCGATCCCGCAGCGGCGGCAACTGCAAACTGACCACATTCAACCGATAAAACAAATCCTCCCGGAACTGCCGACGCCGAACCAAGTCGGCCAGGTCCTGATTGGTGGCGGCAATGACCCGGGCGCCGGTGGCAATCGGCCGACTGCCGCCTACCCGCACAATCACCTTTTCCTCCAGGACCCGGAGGAGTTTGGCCTGGATGGCCAGACTCAGATCGCCGATTTCATCCAGAAACAGGGTGCCATCGGCGGCCAGTTCAAATTTGCCCGGCCGACTCTGATGGGCATCGGTAAAGGCGCCCTTTTCATGGCCGAATAGTTCGCTCTCGGCCAACGTGTCCGGAATGGCGGCGCAGTTGACGGCCAGGAAGGGTTTGTCGTGCCGGGGGCTGTGGAGATGGATGGCCCGGGCGACCACCTCTTTGCCCGTGCCGTTTTCCCCCAGAATAAGCACCGGCAAATCGGTCTGGGCGATCCGCTGGATACTGGCCCGGATGGCCTGAATGGCCGGGCTTTGGCCCAATAGTTCCGCTCCTTCCCGAGCGGCCTCGGCCAACCGCCGTTGGGCAGAAATCAGCTGCTGCCGATCCCGCACATTTTCCAGAGCCACAGCCGCCTGGGCCGCCAGTTCCTCCAGCGCCGACTCGTCTTCGGCAGTGAATCGGCCCGAACGTTTATTCAGTAATTCAAAAACACCGAAGATTTCGCCGGTTCGGCTTCGCAGCGGCACGGCCAACACACTGCGGGTCCGGTACCCAGTCGCCGCATCCACCTGATGGTCGATCCAATCGGGATGCCGTTGGGCGTCGGCTCGCAGCGGCTGACCCGTCCGAAGCACTTGGCCGACCACCCCACGGTCATCCGGAATGCGCAGTTCTCCGCCGGGCATCCCCAGGGCAGGCCGACCTACTAAACTCCGGGTGGCCCGATCCCATAGGAAAATGCTGGCCCGATCGCACTCCATCAACCGGGTCGCTGCCTCGGCCATCTGAACCAACAGGGTCTCCAATTCCTGGGTCTGATTCCATCGGGTGGCAATCTGCAAAAGCGTTTGTAACCGGTCCACCCGTTGGAGAGCCTGCTGAAATGTGCACAGACGTTGCCATGCCTGATACAACGGAGGCCCGGCCTGCTGCAGAACCCCCTGCGCCCAGCCGGGCACTGCCTGAGCAAAGTATACTGCCAATGCAGCCGGCGGCGTCTGCCGGGTGGCCAACGGAATAACCAGCCAGTGCTGCCCATCGGTTTGCGCCTGTTCCTGGTCTAAAGCGGTTCCTAGCAAGACGTCCGGTAAGGGCCGAACCGGGCCGGTCTGACCCGCCATCTCCCACCGCCCTTCCACACCCACCACCAGAGCCACCATCTCGGCGCCGGTTGCTCCGGCCAATCGAGGCAAAAGCCGCGCCAAATACTCCTCTGGTTGCTCTCCCCGACCGCCCTGCTCCCAGATCTCCCGAAGCAACCCCAGCACTCTGCCGGTCCAATCGTCGCCAGCTATCCCCCGATCCGGCCCTGGATTGTCCAAAGCACCGTACACCATAGGAGTTCTCCCGTTTTCTAAGCGATCCGATCCGGGATATCCTATCTTATGTTCCTTTACGCACTTAGAGCCAACAAGGGGGACCGAAATCCGGTGCTCTGCCAGGGGAAAACCTATCGCCTGACCAGAAGAAAAAGGTAGCACTTTAGCCGAGTGGACGGCTCGGCCGTCTCATCCCTGCAAAAGCAGGAATCCAGGAAAACACCGAGGGTGTCCGGAAATTCGAAGGGTACTGCTTGCCCCAAGCCGGGCAGTTCCGCCTTAGAACCGACTCCCACCCGTCCGCCCCCAATTTAAACATGGGAGTTTGCTATATCTATTCATGCTGCAAAGAGTTAGATAAAGCGAATTTGCGGACACCCTCAAATAACCGGATTCCCCCTTCCGTGGCAGTAACCTCCAATGGGGCATCCATCAGGCCTGGCTAGCACGCCCCTCGATTCGGCTAACATGGTACGATTTCGGAACGCTTAGGACTTCGGGGGTTATGGCTTCGGCGGCCGACGTTTTTCCAGCCATTCGGTGTGGAAAAATTGCCCTCGGGGTTTATCCACCCGTTCGTAGGTATGGGCGCCGAAGTAATCCCGTTGGGCCTGCAGGAGGTTGGCCGGCAGACGCTCGCTCCGCAGGCTGTCGTAATAACTCAGGGCGGTCATGAAAGCCGGTATCGGGATACCCAGCTCCGTGGCCGTGACGACTACATGGCGCCAGGCTGGCTGCGCCCGCTGGACCGCCTCCCGGAAATAGGGGGCAAAGAGGAGATTTTCCAGGTCGGGCTCGGCGTCGAAGGCCTCTTTGATCCGTTCGAGGAACACAGCCCGGATGATGCAGCCGCCACGCCACAGGAGAGCGATTTGGCCGTAGTTAAGGGGCCACTGATATTCTTTGGCCGCTTCGCGGAGTTGGACGAAGCCTTGGGCGTAGCTACAGATTTTCGAGGCGTACAGAGCCTGGCGGATGTCTTCGATAAACTTTTGTTTATCACCCGGATACTGGCCCGATGGCCCCTGAAGCAGTTGGCTGGCCCGCACCCGCTCCTCCTTCCTGGCCGAGAGACTCCGGGCATAGACGGCCGTGGTGACCAGCGTGCTCGGTACGCCCAGGTCCAGGGCCAACTGACTCATCCATTTGCCGGTCCCTTTGGCCCCGGCCGTATCCAGGATTACATCCACCAGGTCTTGGCCGGTCTCGTCGTCCCGGACGCTAAAAATATCCCGTGTAATTTCGATCAGATAACTATTGAGTTCTCCCCGATTCCACTGATCGAAGACGTCGTAGAGTTCGGCGTTCGAGAGGCCCAGGGCGTGCTTGAGCATCCAGTAGGCCTCGGCAATCAGTTGCATATCGCCGTATTCGATGCCGTTATGGACCATTTTGACGTAGTGGCCGGCGCCGCGCGGGCCGATCCATTCGCAGCAAGGGATGTCCTTGTTCGGGCCGACTTTGGCGGCAATGGCTTTGAAGATGGGTTCGACCAGGGGCCAGGCCTTTTCGCTGCCGCCGGGCATGATGCTAGGGCCTCGCAGGGCGCCTTCTTCGCCACCGGAGACTCCTGTACCAATGTACAAAAGTCCTTTAGACTCCACGTATTGGGTCCGGCGTTCGGTGTCGGCAAAGTGGGTGTTGCCGCCGTCGATGATCACATCGCCCGGCTCCAGAAGGGGAATCAACTTTTCGATGAACTCATCGACGGCCGGGCCGGCCTTGACCATTAGCATCACCCGCCGTGGCCGCCGGAGCGCCTGCACAAACTCCTCCAGACTATGGCAGCCGACGATGTTCTTCCCCTTGGCCCGCCCGGCCAAAAAATCATCCACCTTGCTGACCGTCCGGTTAAAGACGGCCACCCGGTAGCCCCGGCTTTCCACGTTCAGCGCCAGGTTCTCCCCCATCACTGCCAAACCGATCAACCCAAAATCGCACAGCTCAGCCATCATGGGTTCCTCTCCTTCGAGATTTTCCAGAGATATTTTGTTAACATTTTACCCGAATGAAGATGCCGTTGGAGGGGCCTGCTTGTCAGGTCCGATACTTGCCTCTCCCCTTGCGGGAGAGGCCGGCCAGGGGTCAGCCTGACCGGGTGAGGGGAAAAAGAGAAGCCGACTGGCCATTTTTGTGTCCCCCTCACCCTGACCCTCTCCCGCCGAGGGAGAGGGAATCCGCCCCTTACCCTGACCCTCTCCCGCCGAGGGAGAGGGAATCCGCCCCTTACCCTGACCCTCTCGACGGCCGGGGAGAGGGAAAAGAGTCCTCTCCACTCGGATAACGTGTTCCAAACGTTACGGTTCCGGATCCACCGGCCAAGGAGGCCGATTCGGCAGGCACCGCTCGAACTCGTCCAACAGTTCTTGTTGATAGGCGTCGTCGAAAGTGCCGCTGAGGAACCGATCCAGCCCCTCCTGGTAGAAGCGTCGCCAACTTTCTTCTTCCCGGCCCGGATTGATGGGGAAAAACAGGGTGCCGTTCGCCTTGGCCGCCTCGTAATCGCCCGGTGCATCGCCGATCATTAGGCTGTGGCGGGGCGGATATTTTCGGGCCACGGCCAAGCACTCCTTTTTCGTGCCGATCTCTTGGCCGCAGATGGCCGCCACATATTGCGTCAGGTTATGTTCCTCCCATTCCCGCTGGAGGGCTTCATGTGGGGTGGCCGACACGACAATAATATCCGCCTTGTCCCGCAGCTTTTCCAGACTTTCCCGGACATAAGGGAACGGCGGCACGCCGCGCACCATGGCGGCCACGGCTGCATTAACCGCCTTAGACCATTCCAGGGTTCGGCGAAGTCCGGGGTCGCCCGTCTCCTGGACCTTCTTTTCCAGGGCGGGATTGCCCAGTTTGGTTTCTTCCCGGACCCAGGCCCGCAAGGATTCGGGAATCTCGATTTTGACTCCCCGGGCCTTCACTTCTGGCCGACGCCGAAGCCACTCCAGCGTTTCGATCAGGGCCGGAAACCGATTGATTCCTCGGCTTTTCGAATACAGGTTGACGAACTCAGCCGCCTCCCGGGCGTATTTGCTCACGCCCTGCAGGTTCCAATAGTTGATCGTGTTCGGGATGAAGCATTCTTTATGCTTCAATTCCATCGTGTCAAAGGCGCATCCGTCGGAGTCGATGCCGACAAAAAACTCATGCTTTGGCGTCAGGTCGAACATGGCTCCTCCACACAAGCATAGCAACCAACGATACGTCGAAGTTTCCCAAAAGGTTTGGGGCACACTTTAGCCGAATGGAAGGGGTAATGTGTCATTCCTGCTCCTCCATTCGGCTAAAATGTTACAGATTTTGATCTACCTTTCTGCGGTACCCTACGGAGGAAGTTATTTTTTCCGATCTGCCTGGGGGATGTAAGGCGGCAGTTTTTGCTCGGCGTAGATCGGCTCAAAGCGGGTCATGCGGTGTCGGCCGCCGACCAGCGGCAACGTGACCATATCGTCGCCCACCAGCGGCCGGGCATACCGGACGAAATCATCCGTAACATCGGTGCCGCCGGGAGCGATCCAGGCTTTCGGGAAACATCGTTCACTATTGGCCACCTCAGCCAACGGCACTTTGTCGTACCGGACTTGATAGGCGGCGCCGGGTTCCCGGAGGATGGTGGCCATGTAGCCGCTTTCCCCGCGGGCGGCCAATTCCACCGCCTTTCGCCCCACCTGGTACGCTTCTTCCAGATCGACCACCGAGGCGTAGGCCATCGAATGGCGCTGATCGGTGCCGGGCACATTGCCACGGGCTGCCCCTTTGACCGGCAAACCCACCCGGTTCAAGTAGTTCACCAGGACCTGGGCTACCGATTGCGTGGCCGATCCGTAGGACTTATGCCCAAACGCGTCCCGTACATCCGCCGTCTGGACAAAGGCCTTGACTTCCGGGAGATCGAACACCTTGGCCTCCGGCAGCGAACTCACGTCGAACCCCTCGCAGACGACGATCATGCATCGGCCGTGCCGACGGAGCAGGTCGCTTGTCTGATCGGCGATCTGCTCGGCGGGCACCTGGCTTTCGGCCAGATAGATCAGCAGGGGCATTTCCCGGTCGGGATCGGCCAGCCGGGCCGCCGCCGGAATAAACCCAATTTTCCGCCCCATCGCCTGCATGACCAGGACCGGATCGGCCGGGCAAGAACCGGCGTTCTCCTCGTTGGCCGATTGCACCATGTGCATCCAGTATTTGGCCGCCGACCCGTAGCCGGGCGTATGGTCGATCAGCCGAAACTCCGAATCACCCACGTCGTTGTCGATGGTTTTCGGCACACCGACGGCCACAAGGTCCAGGCCCCGCTTATGGGCCAACTGGGCGATCTTGTTGGCCGTGTCCATCGAGTCGTTGCCGCCGATGTAAAGGAAATAGCCCACCTGGTGGGCCTTGAAGACCTCGATGACCCGCTCGAAATCCTCCTGTTGGGTTTCTCTGAGTTTGTACCGGCAGGTGCCAATGGAACCGGCCACCGGCGTGGTGCGCAGCAGGGCAATTTCCTGGACCGGCTGGGCCGACAGGTTCAATAGCTCTTCTTTGAGCACCCCTTCAATGCCGTGCCGGGCGCCATAGACCGTGCCGATGGCTTCGAAATCCCTGGCCGCTTCGATAATCCCGCGCAACGTGTTATTGATCACACAGGTAGGCCCGCCGCTTTGGGCCACCACCAGATTCTTGCCGGCTCCCATAGCTTAAAAACTCCTACGAAACCCTAGCAAGGCGCTCCCAGAATAAGCTCTTTCCATCTGCCAAACGAGTAACATTCTAACAACCCAAAAAGCCGGACACAATGAGGGGGGGCAGGAAGTCTCATCCGGATTCTCTTGACCCGGAGCCAAAGGGGATAAAGAGAAAGCGGCGAGAAAACAGGGTTACTGGAGGGCAGGGCCGGGAATCCGCTGGCCTTGCTGTTGGCGTGCCTGGTCGGCTGGGTCAAACGTGCCGTAAAACAGGGCGTTCGTGTCCATCCAGGTAATGAGCCGGTCCCATTCTTCCGCCGAAAGTTTCACCTCATAGTGTCCCCGGCGTAAAAGTTGCACCAGGGCACTGGCCCGAGCGCCGAAGAAATCGGGGCGGGTCATCGGCTCACTGTTCACCTGGCGGAAATCGCCCGGTTTGCCGCCCCAGGCCGAATACGGTACCCGCGGGGCCAGCACATTGTAGGAGACCGTGTATCGGCCTTCAGGCTGACCGCTGAGCACAATGCCGCCGTCTTTTTTCTCCGGGTTGTGGCAGCGCAGGCAGTGTTTATCCAGCACCGGCTGCACCAGCAGGGGGTAGGAGAACGGTTTGGAGCCGTCCGGCCCAGGCTGAATTCGAGAAGGTTCCCGGCGGAGGGCCAACGGCATTCTGGCCGACGCAGCTTCCGGCGCCCGATCCCGAGGTTCATGGCAACCCACACAGGAGACCACTTCGCCCGGCTGCAGATAGGTGATACTGCGCATGGTTTGCACAGCCTGGCCCAGTTCGTCCAGGGCCTGGAACGCTAGGGGTAATCCGGCCGGAGCGCAAAACAGGGCCGACCCATCTGATTCCACCGGCACGGTGCCCAGCACCTGTCGACCTGGCGAGGCATTCGGCAGCCCCACGGTCGGTTGGTTGATATGCCAAGTACTTTTCGGCAGCACCTGCACCACCCGAAGCCTGCTGATTTTCACTCCGGCCGGCAGCGCCGGCCAACTGCGATAGACATCCTGAAGGAAAAAGAGGCCTTCCCGCCGGGCCGCCAAATGAGCCAACTCCGCCGGATTATTCCACGTCGCCTGGGGACCGGAAGGGGCGTCAGAAAGGGAAATGGGCAACCGGTCCGCCGAAGTCGCCCCGTCGCCTCTCCTCAGCGTGGAAGAGCCCCGCCCGCCCACTTCGCCGGATAAGCCGGATGAGGAAGTAGTCCCCGAGGCGACCTGGGAGGGAATAACCGGCGGCCGGGGGCGGGGCCGGAGCGGCACAGGCCAAAGACTGCTGATATTTAGATCACGATACAAAAGTTCCTTATTCCCAAACCGATCCACCCAGTACAGCCCGAACATGTTCGCCGGGCATGGGTCCGGTTCCCCTATGAGCCGATCGAAACTGTATGCCGCCAGAAAATACGTTTCCGAGATCGGCCAGGGACTTTTGTAACAGGCGCCCGGCCAGCGTCGGTGGTCTTCCATAGCGGGCGGCGGGGAAATAACGCCGACCGGATTATGCCAGATCGGCCGGCCGTCGCCCCGTATGACCGGCATTTCGCTTTCAGGAAACAGGGCGTCCGGCGTGAGCCGCTCGATCGGTCCCGGGCCGTCCACCCCACGGCGCACATCCACCAAAATCACCGAACCGGCAGTCATGGCATGATGGGCCGCCGCGGTGGCCATCACCCGATGGGAACCCGGCACCGCTTGTGCCTCCCAAATCCCTACCGGATTGAACGTATTATTCCCATAGAAAATACGTACATCGGTGCCATCCGGCCGAACCGTCCACAGTTGCTGATAAAACACGGCGTTTCGGTCCACGTAGTCCCACCGGGTGTAAATCAGACGTCCATCGCCAAGCACGGCTGGGTCCCATTCATGGGTCTCATGATAGGAGATAATCCGCGGGTTAGAGCCGTCCGCCTCGCACAGGGCCAACGTATGCACCGGACAAGGTCCCTGTCCGCAGCGATGGAACCCACCCCGCCGGGTGGAAACAAACACGATCCGGCCGTCGGGCAGGTACCGGCCGGCAAAGTCGTCGTAGGGACCGCTGGTGAGTTGCCGAAGGCCGGTGCCATCCGATTGAATTTCATATAGATGGAAATGTTTATCCAAATGAACCTCTCGGTTCGGCGGCGCCCGATCCACCGGGCAATAGGAAAACAGAATCCGGCGGCCGTCGTAGGAGACATCGGCAAACTGATAGCTTCCGACGGGCAGTTTCCCGGTCGTCACCGATCGGCAGTCCATAGACTGGCCCGGTTTTTCCAACACAAAGAGGCCGCCGCCCGGCCGGGCGCAGTTGCCGGTGTATTGGGTCAGTTGATGGCTGAAGATGCTGTGCGGATGTTTGACGAAGACAATCGGCCCCCGGGGAAACAGGGGATTGGCCTGGGCGATCTGCCGCCGGACCCGATGGGCCTGGAGCCAGAGGGACTGGCCTTCCGGGCCTTCCACCCGGCCGGTTTGCCGAAGCTCGGCCAACCGGGGGCGAAGTGGTTTCCACTGCTCGGCCAGTTCCAACGGAAGCTCTCCAGCCGCTTGCAGCTCGGCAACCAATAGATCCCCCCGATCCAGACAGCGTTGGATGGCCTCGGCCAGGGTGCTCGGACATCGGGGCGTGTCCAGACCGTCCTGCATCCGCCAATCCCATTCGATCATGGCCTCCTGAATGGCCGGGTGCGGGGTGGGCAATTCCGGCGGGGGAAACCGGTTCGGATCGGCCGGCCGGGCCCAAATGGGAATCGGCATGGAGCGGACCTGGGTTGGTGTGGGAGCCGCCAGGCTGGCCCCGGCGCTGCCACCTCCGACTGTCCATCGAAGGTCCTCCCAGCGAAGCCCTCCCAGCTCGTTGCCACCCGGGGTTCGCACAATCAAAACGATCTCCCCTTGGCGATCCGAAGCCGACATAGATGCTTCCAAATCCACGGATTGGCCCGGCTGGATGGTCTGCCACCGGAAGCTATTGGGGTCCCATTCGGAGGCGGAAGGTTTCTCGGACTGGGCGGGCGGAGTTTGGTTGGCTGATGGCCGCCCCACAAAAGCCACCTCCACCGGTCCAGGGCCCAGGCCCAGAGCCCGGCAGGTGAATCGAACTCGTGGAGCCGATAGGGAATATGGATTCCCGCTTTCCCGGGAATGAGACGTAAGGGGCAGAACGATTTCCACGGCTTGGCCAGCGGTACAACTGACCACGCATCGATTCGCACCCCGCATCAAAGCCGCTTGCGAACCGCCCGGCCGATACAAAACCAAAAATCCAAACTCCGAACTGCTGGAGGTTTCTGCCGGTTGGCCGTCGATGCGTACCTGAGCGGGACCGATTTCCAGCCCCCCGGCCGATCTGGCCGATTCTGCTCCCAGAAGAGCTCCGACACCCAAAAGCAGTCCGACTATGGCCAACACTCTTTGCCACATAAGCATCCTCTCCTGTGGGCGAAAGGCTCTCCCGAATCCGCCTGCCGGATACCTGTGCAGCCCGGCGAAAAAGGACGTTCCAGGACAGTCACTTGCGACAGGCTTTTCACCTGCTTTCCGAGGCTGTCCTGGAAGCCATTTTTAAGTGTGACTGTATCCACCGGCCAGGTCCCTACAACTGGTAGGGGGTAAAATTGGCTCGAACCCCACAGATGGTGGTAATTCCTTTCGATAGATACACTCAAGTTAGCCAGATGCACGAACAACCGGCGTCCCAAGCCTCCCCAACCCCTTATAAAACGGCATTTTGGTGAGCGAGAACGGTGGGGAAAACCATCGGAACCGCCTGCCCATTTCGGGATCCCTTTTCCGCCAGGATGCTTCCCATTATAAACAAAATGAGGTAGCCTGTCATAGTTGCGTCTGCCGGACGGAAAGAGAAATTCCATCTGTTTCTGGTACGATTTCCGCCACACGGAGAGTTTCCCCTTTCCCTCGGCGGGGAATATGCTTATAAGTTCACATAACCGAGTGGGTGCGCTCCTTTTCTCGCCCGAGGGATGAAGGAGGGGAAGGCACAGTCCCTCCCCCACGGCCCGATGGGAGAGACGGGAACTGATACTGACCCCATGTGGCCCCAGATGAAAACATCGCACAGCGTAAGTGATCCCTCACTCCCTGGCATGGTACTTCTTTGGTGGAGGAGGCTTCCCCATGAAAACACACTTCTATTCGGTCTTTGGTAGGGTGGTATGCTGGGCAGCCCTGGCAGCAGCGTTGATCCAGGCGGGTTGGACGGCGGAGGTCCAACGGCTGGATTGGCGTCGGCCCAAGAAGCTGGTAGCTACCGGCTGGGACCATCCGGACGCCCAACGTTTCCGCCAACATCTAGCTCAGATGGAGCGCTGGCCTTTTGACGGCGCCGTGTTGGAGCTGGTCGGCCAGCGGGACGACGGCAAACCCTGTCCCATGCGGGCCCTGTTTCACGCCGAGCCGTGGAAACCTCAGTGGTTTGCGTCGGCCGTCGAGCAGCTACGGGCCTGCCGGCCAGAACGGCTAAAGGACAATTTCATCCTCGTCGGCGCCAATCCGGGCAACGTGGATTGGTTCGACGATGCGGGTTGGCAGGCGATTGTGGAACATTGGCGGATAGCGGCCTGGGTAGCCAAGCAGGCCGGTTGCCGAGGCCTGCTCTTTGATCCGGAGCCTTACACGCCACCGTATGCCCAGTTTCAGTACAGCCAGCAAGCGGAGTCGGCAAAGCATTCGTTCGATCAGTATTGGGCCAAGGCCCGTCAACGAGGCCGACAAGTTATGGAAGTCCTGGCCGCTGAATATCCGGAGATGACCCTGTTCTGCTATTTCCTGCTGAGCGTCCATATGCACGCCGCCGCGCATGGGGATCCCAGGCCAGCGCTGGCCGGAAGCGGTTATGGGCTTTTGCCAGCGTTTTTGGATGGGTGGTTGGATGCGGCTCCGGCGAGCATGACTTTTGTCGATGGCTGCGAGTCGGCCTACCGATACAATAGCCGAAGCGAGTTTCTCGAAGCGGCCGTGGCTATCCGGGGCCGGTGCCAGGAACTCATTTCGCCGGAGAACCGGGCCAAGTACCGCGCCCAGGTGCAGGTGGGTTTTGGCATCTATTTGGACGCCTATTGGAATCCGCCCAGTTCGCCCTGGTATATCGACGGCCTGGGCGGCAGCCGGGTGGATCGCCTCCGGGCCAATGTTCGGGACGCCCTGGAAATAGCCGATGAATATGTGTGGATTTATGGAGAGAAGTTCCGTTGGTGGCCGACGCCCCATTCCAGGGTCCAAGCCCAAACTTGGCCGGAGGCCCTGCCCGGCTGTGACGCCGCCCTGGCGTTTGCCCGAGACCCGATCTGCTTTGCCCGGAGGGAATTAAGCAGGCTGCAATCGGCCGGGCAGATCGCCAACCTCCTGCAAAACGGCGATTTCGGGGCCGAAAAGCTCACCCTGGAAGGTCGCCAGGTGGTCTGGCAGGAAGGCCGACCGCCGGTCGGCTGGTCCGCCTGGCAGGCCGAAGAGTCCAAAGGTGTCATGGTGTGGGATCGGCAAACCGAAGCCGGCAAGGGGGAGTCCGGGAGTGCCGGCTCGGCCAAACTGGCCGGGGTTGCCAACGGCTGCCTGTTGCAAGCCATTCCGGTCCAGCCTGGTCAACGGTACGCCGTGCAGGCCCGCTGCCGCCGCACCGGTCAAGGTCAAGTCCATCTCCGCATCCGCTGGCAAACGCCCGAAAGCCGATGGACCCAAGAAAGCCACGATGTCCTGGCCTACCCGGAGGACCGGCCCGGGGCTGCCTGGAGCGAACTGTTTACTGTGGTGGAAGTGCCTGAAGGGGTAGGCAAATTGCTGGTCCTTTTGTCCGCCCAGGGGCAAAAAAGCGTAGAAGATGCCGCCTGGTTCGACGATGTGCTGGTGGTCCGCTTGCCATGAAAATATAATCATCATCCCTGCCCAAACGAGCTAGAGGCTGCTGGCGAAACCCCATTTCTAGCAGGCTTCAGGGCCAAGGGGCACCGACGTGGGTGAACACCAGGGAGTTTATCGCCTCTGCCATTTCCGAAGATCCCTAGCTTGACTGTATCCACCCGGAACGCTGAGCACCATCTGTGGTGTTCAATCCGATTCTTACCCCCTACAACTGGTAGGAGCCGGGCGGGGAGATACAGTCAAACTAAGCAGAAGAGGCCGACGTGCCGCCTGCTACTAGAATCAAATTTCCATCTGTTTCGGCGAGATCGCCAATGGATGGGCAGGCACCGGCATGGGGAAATAGCCGTCGTGGGAGAAGGTGCGCCCTTTGCCGTAGCGTCGAGCCTGCAGAAGGGCCACTTCGGCCCGTTCCAAGACCGTCTCGGGAGTGTCATCCCGGGTGGCCTCGGTTACCCCACAACTGAGGGAAATCCGCAATTCTGCCTTTTTCCGATAGAACCGGGTAGCCATAAGGGTTTGCCGAAGATGCTCCGCCACGGCCACCGCTTGATCCAGAGAGCGGTTGGCACAAAACAGCCCAAATCGGGGACCACTCAGGGGGGCCAAAAACCCTCCCTCTCCGCTTTCCAATGCAAGCAGGCGCTCGATGGCTCGAAGCAATCCTTCGGTGAACGAAGGACCGAACTCTTCCTGAATCTCCGCGAAATCGTCCACCTCCAGCATGATCACGCTAAGCCGATGCATGTGCGTCCGGTGCTCCTCCCACCAGGCAGCGACCTTTTCCCGGATCGACTCGTCCAGAAGGAAGCCACTGCCAGGCCCGAACCGGCCGGAAACTTCTGCAGGAGGCGTTTGGTCGGTTGGGCCACGCCGCGCCGCCTCCAAGGCCGTCTGCACCTTCCGATTGGCCTCCATGAGCCGATCCGTATGCTGGAGCAATTGCTGACAAAGCAGATGGCTGTCGGATGCTTCCGCTGCGGTGGGGATCAGCTCTTGGGTGAGTTCGATGAGGGCTTCTTCTTTTGCGGATAATGTATTCAGATGATCGCGTACGGAGGCCATGGAGGAAGTTAGATTGGCCAACTGGCCAAATGCCTCCCGCACCGGTCGAGCCGTGGCCAGATAGTCCTGACCGGCCCGATGGATTTCTTGCCAAGAGGTGCGAATTTCCTCCATCTGGGGGGCGCCGGAGAAATGATGGACTTTTGTGCGGGTCCTGCTAAGCTCCGCAAAATATCGGGCGGCCTCTGCCTGCCACTGGGCCAACGCCCGTTCCAAAGAAGCCTCCGGCCCACTTTGCTGGAAAGAGAACGTTTCCGAGCGGGAGGAAGACTCTTCGGCCTGTCTTCCTCCTGCGGGGCCAGCAGGCGCCGATTCTTCCGGCGGGGAGGGACTCGCAGGGGGAGATGGAGAGGGGCTGGTCTGTGCCGGCTTGTGCGATCCACTCCGTTTTTCCGATCCCTCCGTGCCCGAGCGTATTTCCGGTTCCGCTGTCTCCGGTATCGCCCCTAAAGCCTTTGGGCTCTGGCCCGATGGGGGAACTGCTCTCCGAAGATCTTCCGCCAACCCGGAATTCTGTGCTGCCGTCTGGCTCTCCTCCGGATGCCGAGCAGCCAGCATGGGGCCTTTTTCCCCAGATGGGGCAACCTCGGTATGTGCTTCCGGAACCGAGGCGGAGATGCCCCCCGGCTTCTGATGGCCCATCGGCTCCGATTGCGTTCCATCCGAAGAAGATTCCCCGCCCCGCCGGGAATTCGCATCCGCTTCTGGTATAGACACGGATGTCTCTTTTGGCGGCAGAGGCTCGGTTTTCTTTTGGTCGGCCAGGAGGAGGGGTTCTTCTTCGGAAGGCGATGCAGCCGGTTGGGAAAGATTTTGTTCCGGACCGGATCCCTCCGAAGATTGCCAATCGGCAACGGAGGGGGGTGGCTTTCCTCCTAGGGAATCGCCCGGTTCATTCGCTGGTTCGACTTGGCCCGCCGTTTCGCTCTTTGCGGAGGGCTGGGAAAGCTCTTCGGGGAGAGCTCCCGATGGTTCCTGGGCGACCAAGTGCTCTTCCAGCAACTCCCCGGAGACTTCCGGTGAAAATGCCTCTTCGGTGGTTCCGGCCCCGTATTCCCCCAGTTCTTGGGGGGGTCTTTCCGGACTGACCGAAGCCGCTTCTTTTCCGAAAGCGCCAGCGGGCTGTTCCGGCAGGTCTTCGGAGGAAGGCTCAGGGGAAACCGACCGGGGGGTTTGGCCTGGAGAAAGTGTCTCTGTGGAGCACTCGGAAGGTAAGCCCAGCTTTCCAAGGACCAACGTCTGATACCTTCGATTCAAAAACACCGCCAGCGCAAAACCCAATAGCAGGTTTCCAATGACGATGCCCAGAATCACCCAAAAGACCAATGTGGCTGCTCCCCGGTCACTTCTGATTTCCGACTAGCTTGACTGTATCTGCCGGGAACTAGGACCACAATCTGTAGTGTTCGATCCGATTTTTAGCCCCTCCATCTGGTAAGGGCCCGGCCGAGTAGATACAGTCAAACTAGGTCCTTTTGCGCCCCGATTCCTACCCGGTTATTAATCTCTTCTTAGCAATTTTAGGTCAGGGCAACCGGGAAATGGGCAATATAAACGCTTTAGGAAAGATGAATATTTTAGCAATTTTAAGAAATATAGGAAAAATAGTAAATGTAGATAAAATACCGTCTACCTATGGCTGAGCACACCCCCCTTTCGTGGCGTTTTCCCCTCCTCCCCTCAAAACCGCTCCGTTTGGTGGTATTTTCTTTTCCCGTACCATGTTAGCCCGCCGGAGGGAGACGCTTTTCCTGCCCGCCCAGCGGTGATCTAACGCAGATACCAGACCTTCAAAAGCCTCCGACCTCCAAAGCAGATACCCCCAAGGGCCTCTTTATCCGGCTAAAATGTAACCTTTTCCCACCGTTTTACCGGTCCAATTCCACCGCCTCTTCCCAATGTTCATACAGTCGGGCCAGGGCCTCTTTTTGCTCCTGAATCTCTTGTTGGACTTCCCGGACCCGCTGGCCGCTGCGATAGACTTCCGGACTGGCTAGCATCTGGTAGAGTTCCTCCAGCCGGGCTTCCCGCTGGAAAATCTCCGCCTCCAAATCCTCCAATTTCCGGTAGGGAAACTTTCGTTTGCGCCGGGGTTTTTGGTCGGCCGAACGGCCCTCGGATTTCTGTTTGACAGGGGGTTTTTCCGGCTGCTGGGGCGCAGTGCCGGCCGACGGCGCTTCCGCCCACAGCGTCTCCTTCAGATGCCGATAGGTGTCATAATTGCCCTCGACGATCCGGACGTGGTTCGACTCCAGGACGATGAGATGGTCGGCCACCTGGTTGATGAAATATCGATCATGCGATACAAAAAGGACGGTACCGGGGAACTGTTGGAGTGCTTTTTCCAAAGACTCTCTGGCCCAGAGGTCCAGATGGTTGGTGGGTTCGTCCAGGAGGAGGAAATTGGCGCCCAAGGCAGCCAGCCGGGCCAGATTCGCCCGGTTCCGTTCCCCGCCGCTGAGCAAGCGGACCGGTTGCAAGGCCCGATCGCCGGTAATGCCGAACCGGGCCAAAAGGTCCCGACGCTCCTGGGCCTCCAAGTGGCCGGCAGCCGGCCGGATCGCATCCACCACCGTTTCTTCTTCAGACAATTGAGCGCCGTGTTGGTCGAAATAGCCGATCCGCACGCCGTGGCCCAGTTCCACCTGCCCGCTATCGGGCGGTAATTCGCCTAGGATACATTTGAGCAGTGTTGTCTTCCCGGAGCCGTTCGGCCCTAAAATCCCCCACCGCTGCCCCCGAAGAATCTGGAACGTAAGGTCCCGGAAGAGCACTCGGCCGAAGCCCTTCGACAGACCTTCCACCCGAAGCACAATATCGCCGGATCGGCTGGGAGTGCCGAAGGTCATGGGTGGGCCGAGGATTTCTCTAGGCGGCTCGACCCGATGCATCCGGGCCAGTTTCTTCCGCCGGTCTTCCGCCTGGGCATGTCGCTGACCGTAAAAGTACCGACGGATGAATTCCTCGGCCTTAGCGATGGCGGCTTGTTGTTTTTCGTAGGTCCGTCGCTGCACCAGGACCCGTTCGGCCTTCAGTCGGCAGTAGGCAGAAAAATTGCCTGGATAGGATTCTAATTTCCCCTCGAAAAGCTCCCAAATGCAGGTACAGACTCGGTCCAGGAAGTACCGGTCATGGGTGACCAGGATGAGCGATGATGGACAATTGATTAGATATTCTTCCAGCCATAGGGTCATCTCCAAATCCAGGTGATTGGACGGTTCGTCCAGAAGCAAGAGGTCATGCTGCGCCAGAAGCACTCTGGCCAGGAGCAGGCGACTTTGCTCCCCGCCCGAAAGCCGTCCTATCGGCTGCTGCCATTGATCTTTGCCAAATCCCAGGCCAGTGAGCACCTGTTCCACTTTCCGGTCCAGGTGGTAGGCCTGGTGGTGCTGGAGGAGTTGGTGGATTTGGTCGAAACGGGCGGCAAGTCGGCGATGCTGCTGCGGGTCGGTGCATTGGCTGAGTTGATGGGCAATCCGGACGGCCTCTTGGCCCAGGGCGGCCCAATGTTCCACCGCTCGGAAGGCCTCCTGCCAGACGGTTTGTTCCGGGTTAAAACAGGGCTGTTGTTCCAGATAGCCGATCTGCATGTCCGATCGGCGGTTGATCGAGCCGCCGTCGGGTTCTTCCAGACCGGCCAACAGTTTTAACAGCGTCGTTTTGCCGCTGCCATTTGGCCCCAACAGCCCGATCCTTTCCCCGGGCCGCACCTCCAGGCTGACGCCGTCCAGCACCGTCTGATCGCCGTAATGTTTTCGTAAGTTTTCTGCTGTTAATAGGACCACGGGGATCGCTCGCTTTGTATCTGGAGTGGTTCAGTGTGGTAACTGGCTCATGGGCATCACACCCCGGGGCAAGAGTGCCCACCGAAACACAAATCGGCTATAACCTCTAGGCAAGTGCATTTTAAGAAACTATAATAAATAGTTTCTTTCTTCAATTTTCAACATGTTCTTCCTTGAGAGAAAGGGCATATCATGTTCGGAACGATCCGAAAGAGGGCATGGTACTGGTCGGCAAGGGGCTGGAAAGTCGGGATGGCGGTCCTTTGCCTGGGGACAGGCCTCTGGACCGGTAGCCTACGGGGTGCAGAAGCCGAAGTGGATGAAGCGGTCATCCAGACGATTCGTGGGCTGTTGGAGGATTCGGACCGGGACATGCGTGCCTTGGGATTCCAACAGATTCGGGAAGAGATACCGGGCCGGAAGGCCACGGAGCGGTTTGCCGCCATGTTGCCCGCTCTCCCGCCGGAGGTGCAGGCGGGGCTTTTGGAGGCGTTGGGCGACCGGGGCGATCCGGCAGCTCGGCCCGCCGTGCGAAACATGCTGGCCAGCAAAGACGAAGCGGTTCGGGCGGCTGCCCTGAAAGCCCTGGGCAGTCTGGGCACTCAGGACGACGTGGCCGTGTTGGCCGAAAAAGCCACCTCCGGCACCCCCCGGGAAAAGCAAGCCGCTCTGCTCGCCCTGCGTCGGCTGCGCGGCGAAGAAGTCAACCAGAGCCTTTTGAAGTTGCTTCAAGAGGGGAGCCCCGCTATGCGGGCGGTGCTGTTGGGGGTGTTGGCCGCTCGGAATGCCCGAGAGGCCGTGCCGAAGATATTGCCCTTCGCCCAGGATGAAGATCGCACGGTTCGGTGTGCGGCGCTGGGTGCCTTGCGCCAATTGGCCGACCAATCCCATACCGAAGCATTAGTTCATGCTCTTTGCCAGGCCCGAGACCCGGCGGAACGATGGCAGGCGGAGTTGGCCCTGCTCAGCCTGGCAAGCCGACTCCGCCAGCAATGCACCCCGGCGGTCCTAGCTGGCCTGCCCAAAGCCGACCCCGAAAGCCGACAGTCCCTGCTGCGGGTCCTGGCCCGAGCCGGCGGGGCCAAAACCATCGACACCTTGGCTGCCCACCTGGAAGACCCGTCGGAAGCAGTGCGGGACGAGGCGGTTCGGCTTCTCTGTGCGCTGGAAGATAAGGCGGCGGTGCCGCATCTAGAGCGGCTATCCCAAAGCGGTTCGCTGCGGCATCAAATCCTGGCAGAACGGGCCTTGGTCCGACTGACTGGCAAAAAGGCGGATCGACTTTTGGCGTTGGAACAAAAGGCCCGACAAATGCAAACTGCTGCCGGTCAAACGCCGGAGGGTTCTACGGAGGCTCGAAAACCGGCCAAACTCGTGCCGATTGAGATTCTGCTGCCTGCGCCGGCGTTTCGGGGCACTCCGGTGCCGCTGAAAGAGCCCAACGTGGAAAAACCGTTGGGCAAACCCCGGCCGCCGTTTTTGGCGCCGGAGGGAACCCGGAATCTGGCGTTGGGCAGGCCGGTGCGGGCCAGCGATCCCGCCCCTCTGGCCGGCGAATTGGACTACGTAACCGACGGCCAAAAAGAGGCCTCCGATTTCGCCTTGCTGGAGCTTCGGCCCGGTAGCCAGTGGGTGCAGATCGACTTGGGCCAACGCGCCACTCTCTATGCCATCCTGATCTGGCACAATCACGCCGAGGCCCGCGTCTATCGGGATGTGATCGTGCAGGTGAGCGACGATCCAGATTTTCTGGTATATGAAACGATCTTCAACAATGATCATGATAACACTTCGGGATTTGGTCCTGGCCCAGATAAGGGCTATGTGGAGACCTCCGAAGGGAAGCTGATTGATGCCCGAGGGGTCCAGGGGCGGTATGTACGCCTCTGGAGCCGCGGCAACCACATCGACGAGAAAAACCATTACACCGAAGTGGAAGTGTTTGGCACGGTACCATGATTCGTGCAGCCGAAGAAAAAGTCCTGGTACTGGATTTTGGGTCGCAATATGCGCAGCTGATCGCCCGGCGGGTACGTGAACATCAGGTCTATTGTGAAATTGTTCGGTATGACATTTCGCCCCAGCGGGTTCGGCAGCTCCGGCCGAAGGGCTTGATCCTGTCGGGCGGCCCCAAAAGCGTCTATGAACCAGGCGCCCCGCAGTGCGATCCGGAACTGTTGCACTTGGGCATCCCGGTGCTGGGCATTTGCTATGGGATGCAGTTGATGTGTAAGTTGTTAGGCGGTCGGGTGGAAAGCGCTCCGTCCCGGGAGTACGGCCCCGCCCTGTGCCGACAAACCGCCCCTTCGGAACTGTGGCTCGATGTGCCCAACCCCATGCAGGTGTGGATGAGCCACGGCGATCAGGTCCAGAGTGTTTCGGAGGATTTTATCGCCCTGGCGGCTACGGAGACCTGTCCGGTGGCGGCGGTTCGGCATCGGCAGTTGCCGCTGTTTGGACTCCAGTTCCATCCGGAGGTTACCCATACCCCGGCCGGGGCGGTGATCTTGGGGAACTTCCTGAAAAAAATCTGCGGTTGCCAGGGCACCTGGCAGATGGGCGATTTCGCCCAGCAGACCATCGAAGAGCTTCGGCAGCGGATCGGCAACGACCGGGTGATCTGTGGGCTTTCCGGCGGGGTGGATTCGTCGGTGGTGGCAGCCCTTCTGGTACAGGCCGTCGGCCCGCAGGTCTCCTGTATTCTGGTGGATAACGGGCTGCTGCGGAAAAACGAGGCCGAATCGGTCATCCGGGAGTTTACCGCGCACTTCCATACGGATTTGCATGTGGTGCAGGCGGAGGAGCGGTTTTTGGCCGCCTTGGCCGGGGTAACCGATCCGCAGGAAAAACGCCGCCGAATTGGACATACGTTCATCGAATGCTTCGCCGACGAGGCCGCTAAAATCCCCGGCGCCCGATTCCTCGCCCAAGGAACCCTCTATCCGGATGTGATTGAAAGCGGCGGCTCGCCCGACGGACCGGCCGCGACAATCAAACTCCACCATAACGTGGGCGGCCTACCCGAAGACCTATGCTTCGAGCTCGTCGAGCCGCTCCGAAACCTTTTCAAAGACGAAGTCCGCAAACTCGGACTCCAGTTGGGCCTGCCCGAAGAGATCGTCTGGCGTCATCCGTTTCCCGGTCCGGGATTGGCGGTACGCTGTGTGGGCGAAGTAACCAAACAGCGGCTCGAAATCCTCCGGGCCGCCGACGCCATCCTGATCGAAGAGATCAAGGCGGCCGGTCTGTATCGGCAAATCTCCCAGGCATTTGCCGTGCTGCTGCCGGTCCGAAGCGTTGGTGTGATGGGCGATGCCCGAACCTATGAACATGTGCTGGCCATCCGGGCCATCCAGACCGAAGACTTCATGACCGCCGATTGGTGCCGATTGCCCTATGATCTGCTGGCCCGCATCTCCACCCGCATTATCAACGAAGTGCCCCGGATCAACCGGGTGGTCTATGACATCAGCTCCAAGCCACCTGCTACCATTGAATGGGAATAATCGTACCATTTTCGCCGACTGAAAATGCCTTTGGAGGGACCAGCTTGCCGGGTCCGACTCCTTGGGAGGATTTGCCTTGGATACCCGCTAGCAGGCGTTCCAAGTACATCCCTTCGTTCGGATAAAATGTTCCAGGATTTCCGAAAGGGCCACCTCCGATGAATAATTCTTCTAACGAATTGCCTCCCCCGTTGCCCCAGGAAGCCCGTCCCCTTTCTTCCCAGCAGTCCAAAGATCCTGCCGAGGCATCTGCTTCTCCCTCGGAAGTTTCCCAGTTGAGCTTGGAGGAAGCATTGAGCCGGTTGGAGGCCATTGTGCGCCGATTGGAAGAAGGCCAGCCGAGCTTAGATGAGTCGTTGGCGCAGTATGAAGAAGGGGTTCGGCTTCTACGCCACTGCTACCAACTGCTGGAGAAGGCAGAGCGGCGAATCGAACTGCTGGCCGGGGTGGACGCCCAAGGCAATCCGGTGCTCCAGCCGTTTGATGATCGGCCGATGACGCTGGAAGAGAAAGCGCAGAGCCGGGACCTGCGACGGACCGGCCAGATGCCGCCCAGCCCCCCCAGCAGCCCCCCTTCGGAAGGAGCAACCGATTCTCTTTCCGGTTCCGGAGGGTTGTTTTAGAATGGAAATAACAGGTTAGCCGAAGCAAAAGCCCCTTGGAGGCACCTCCTTCGGAAATCCGATCCCTGGGACGTATCCCCCTTGGATGGCCGCATTGGCGGGAATAGCCCGTTCGATAATGGCCGCCTCCAATTCCCGGCTGGGAGGGTATCTACCCTGGATCGCTGCGTTGGCGGGCCTGCCAAGTGCGCCCCTTCATTCGGCTATAGTGTTACGAATGGAAAAAGAGTTGGCCCGGTCTCCAGAGGTTTGGCCGGATGAGCGAAAGTTTTGAGGATTATGCCCGGCAGGTGGGTCCTGTGATTGAACGAGCCCTCCAAGAGGCGGTAGCCGGGGTGCCGGGCTGCCCGGCCATCCTGCAAGAGGCGATGGAATATGCCCTGTTAGGGCCTGGCAAACGGGTCCGGCCGATGCTGGTGCTTTTAGCGGCCGAAGCCTGTGGGGCATCTGTAGAAGAGGCCCTCCCGGCCGCCTGTGCCGTGGAAATGGTCCATACCTATTCCCTGGTGCATGATGACCTGCCGGCCATGGATAACGATGATCTACGTCGGGGTCGGCCTACCTGCCATAGGGTCTTTGGGGATGCCATGGCCATTTTGGCCGGGGATGCTTTGTTGACGTTGGCGTTTGAGACGTTGGCGAAGGGGGTTACCCCCCCCGAAAGGGCGGCTTCCTCCTGTGCTGTTTTGGCCGAGGCAGTAGGTCGCTCCGGCCTTGTAGGCGGGCAGGTGGACGATCTAATCGCCCAAAAACACCCATCGCTCCCCCCGAAGGTAGTGGAGGAAAACAGCTCTTTTAGAGGGTCCTTCCCGTCATCCCCTCCATCTTATGAGGACATTCCCCCCATCGGTGTGGGTATCTCTGACCGTAACCTTTCTACGGAGTCGCCCCAAAACCGCTCCGATAGGGGGCATGTACCCCCCACTAACCTCCTAGCCTATCTGGAATCCATTCATCGCCGGAAAACAGGGGCATTGATTTTGGCATCCCTCCGGTTGGGGGGGGTGGTGGCTGGAGCTTCGGCTACCCAACACCACATGTTAGCCCGGTACGGAGAAGCGATCGGGCTGGCCTTCCAGATTGTCGATGACCTTTTGGATGTGCGGGGGGATGAGGGCCAGGTGGGCAAACGGCTGCGCAAAGACGCCGCCCAGGGCAAACTGACCTTTCCGGGGCTTTTGGGCCTGGAGGAAAGCCTTCGGCGGGCGGAAGCGCTGGTTGCCGAGGCATGCCAGGCCGTTGCACCGATGGGCCAACGGGCCGGCCGATTGCAGGCCCTGGCCCGATACGTGCTGGAAAGGAGTCGGTAAGCGATGGAGGAACTATTGCCCAGAATTCGGTCTCCAGAAGATCTTCGGCGGCTCTCGCACCAACAATTGATGCAGTTGGCGGCTGAGATTCGGGAGGTGCTTTGTCGGCTGGCAACCACCCGCACCACCCATTTCGCCTCCAATTTGGGGGTGGTGGAACTGACCCTGGCCTTGCACACGACGTTTGACTTCCGGCAAGACCGGCTTGTCTGGGACACCGGCCATCAGATCTATCCTCATAAACTGGTTACGGGTCGATATCATCGCTTTTTCACCATCCGGACCAAAGGGGGCCTGATGGGCTACCCCAACCCGGCCGAGAGTATCTTTGATCTTTTTATGACCGGTCATGCCGGCACCAGCGTTTCCACCCTGCTGGGGCTGAAATGCGGGGATGACCTTTTGCGTCCGGAAGAAGGCCGACACCATGTGGCTGTCGTGGGCGATGGAGCGTTAAGCTGCGGCATCATCTATGAAGCCCTGAATAATGCCGGGGGGTTGAAAAAGAAACTGATCGTCATCTTGAATGATAATAAAATGTCCATCTGTCCACGAACCGGCGGCCTGGCGGAGTATCTGGATCGACTCCGGATGACCCGCTCCTACGCCCATTTTAAACGGGAACTGTTCCGGTTTCTCCATCGCTTGCCCCTGATCGGAGTGCCGGCGGAGCGGCTGGTCAACCAGATCAAAGAAGCCATCAAAGCCGGCTTGCTAGGCGGCATGTTTTTTGAAGAACTCGGCTTCCATTATCTGGGACCCGTCGATGGGCATAACATCCGCCAACTGCAAAAATACCTGGCCATGAGCCGCGATCAGGATCGTCCGGTCCTGCTCCATGTGGTTACCGAGAAGGGGCATGGGTTTCAGCCGGCAGAGCAGGATCCCACCTCGTTCCACACCCCGGCCCCGTTCCGACGGGAAAACGGCACAGAAGTCCGCTTCTGCAAAGTGTCGGCCTGTTCTTATACCGAAGTCATGCGGGACGCCATTTTGGATCAGATGCGGCGAAATCCCCGGGTGGTCGCCATTGTGGCGGCCATGTGCCAGGGCAATATGCTCGAACCGGTCCGAGAAACGTTTCCGGATCGGTTTTTCGATGTGGGCATTTGTGAATCCCATGCGGTGGCTTTTGCCGCCGGATTGGCCAGGGCCGGAATGCGGCCCATCGTCGATATCTATAGCACCTTCCTCCAGCGGAGCTACGACCAGATATTCCAGGAATTGGCCCTGCAGAACCTGCCGGTTGTCATGACCTTGGATCGGGCCGGGCTGGTGGGGCCGGACGGGCCAACGCATCACGGCTGCTTCGACCTGGCGTATCTGCGGCATCTTCCCAACCTGGTCATCATGGCCCCGGGAGACGAGCTGGATGTGGCGCCGATGCTGGACTTGGCCCTC
>Ga0209809_1000343_pt1 | contig 43145 bp, 44 predicted proteins | sample YNPMSTMetaG_FD_186172 | JGI IMG/M metagenome (GOLD analysis project Ga0209809, IMG submission 186172) | Anoxygenic and chlorotrophic microbial mat microbial communities from Yellowstone National Park, USA - YNP MS-T MetaG (SPAdes) (version 2) ...
CAAAAAAAAAAAAAAAACGCCACCCTTTCGAGTGGCGTTTTTGCTTTTTGCAATGATTAGCGCTGCACTACCTTGCCGTTCATCACAACAATACTGGCTTGTTTGATGATATCCTGCGGAATAGTGATACCCAATTGCTTGGCAACATCCACATTCACAAAGAGAGTCACATCAGACGGATCCGTCATAAACTTCACAGGAATCTCTGCCGGCTTTTTCCCACGCAGCACATCAGCAATCATGCGCCCCGTTGCACGTCCCATCTTGTAGTAATCAAAACCCCACGCGGCCAAAATATCGGCATTGGTTGCCGATGTTGGATCGGCTGTCATCACAGGAACCTTCTTTGCCATGGCAACACTGGTAACCGAAGAAAGAGCCGAAATAACCGTATTGTCAGTGCTAATATAAATCCCATCAACACGGTCAATAATCGTTTGAGTAGCCTGCTTTACCTCAGCTGAGGAAGCAACCGTTGCCTCAACAACCTCAATCCCCCTTTCCTTACAAACAGCCTTGGCAATATCGGCTAAAGCCACAGCATTTGCCTCACTCGAAGTGTAAATAATCCCCAGCCTTTTCAGTGGCTTGAGTTTATTCAAGAACTGAATCTGTTCCTTTACCGGTGTCATATCAGAAACACCACAGACATTCTTTTCCCCACGAGGCAGGCTTGTCACAAGTCCCGCCTTCACAGGATCAGTTACCGCAGAAAAAACCACGGGAATATCCTTGATCGTATTCACCAAAGCCTGTGCTGTTGGTGTAGCAATACCCACAGCCAGAGCGACCTTATCCGTCTTAAACTTGTTAGCAATAGCCGCAGCCGTGTTCAGATCACCATTGGCATTCTGAACATCAAACACCACCGGCATACTCTGTTCTGCAATTTCATCCTTAATACCCTGTTCTACAGCGTCCAGAGCAGGATGCGCTACGATCTTGGAAATACCGATCACTATCTGTGTTTTCTTTGGTGCACAAGACACCACGGCAGCAACAATCAACAAAAGAACCCACCACTTCTTCATCGTATTCTCCCTTCTTTAGAGTTTAAAAATACCCAACCACTGATTCAACACCAGAATAGTAGAACCAAACACAATCGAGACCATACTCATAAGCTTAATGAGAATATTCAGCGATGGTCCAGAGGTATCCTTGAGCGGATCTCCAATGGTATCACCCACCACACCAGCCTTGTGAGCCTCACTCTTTTTCCCACCAAAATGGCCATTCTCAATATACTTTTTAGCATTATCCCATGCTCCACCTGCATTCGCCATCATAATAGCCATAGGGAAACCAGAAACAAGAGCCCCAGCCAACACACCCACGAGAGCCCGCACACCAAGAAGTGTCCCCACCAACACAGGGATGATAATAGCAATCAGAGCAGGTAACACCATTTCCAACTGAGCTGCCTCTGTACTGATCTTTACACACTGCTTGTAATCTGGCTTTTCCTTCCCTTGCAGGATACCCGGTTTTTCTTTAAACTGCCTTCGAACCTCAGCCACCATCTTGTTGGCAGCCCGCCCCACAGCACTCATGGTAAGAGCACTAAAGAGGAAAGGAGCCATCGCACCAACAAACAAACCAATCAAAGTCTCCACAGAAATCACATTTGCTGTAAAACTAAAATCTGGCATCCGAACGCGAACCACACGTTCAATCTCATCCTTAAAGGCAGCGAGCAGCGCAAGGGCTGTGAGAGCAGCCGAACCAATAGCATAACCCTTACCGGTAGCAGCCGTTGTATTGCCAAGAGCATCCAATGCATCCGTACGCTCACGCACTTCAGCACCAAGCCCAGCCTCATCTCCTGCCATTTCAGCAATACCACCGGCATTATCAGCCACAGGGCCATAGGCATCCGTCGAGAGCGTAATTCCCAGCGTAGAGAGCATACCCACGGCTGCGATACTAATACCATACAACCCACGCGCAAGCGATGCGCCACCACCAGCAAGATAGTAGGCAGCAACCACAGCAATCGCCACAATCACCACCGAAATCCAGGTAGAGAGCATTCCCAGTGAAAGCCCGCCAATCACCAAGGTTGCAGGACCAGTTTGTGCCTGAGCACTGAGATCCCGAGTAGGCTTATAGCTTGCCGAAGTAAAATACTCCGTAAAGAACCCAATAAGATTACCAGCAAGAAGCCCTGAAAAGATCGAACCCCAAATACCAAAGTTTTCCTTGCCCATCACATACCACACAGCAACAGCAGCAAGCACAGCAACCAGCACTGATGAGCCATAAATCCCTTTTCGGAGGGCCTTCAAAAGCACTTCCTGAGAAGCCTTATTGTCTTTTGTCTGAACGAGAAATGTTCCAATGATTGAAGAAACAACACCCAGAGCAGCCATACTCATTGGAATAGTAATAGCCCGCAGAGGACTCTCCGGGAAAGCCACCACACCCAGCGCCATCGTAGCCACAATCGAACCCACATAACTCTCATAGAGGTCGGCACCCATACCTGCAACATCTCCCACATTATCACCAACATTATCAGCTATCGTTGCAGGATTACGAGGATCATCCTCAGGGATACCCGCCTCAACCTTTCCTACAATATCAGCACCCACATCGGCAGACTTTGTATAGATACCCCCACCCACACGAGCGAAGAGAGCCATCGAAGAAGCACCCATACCAAAGGTAATCATGGCTTCCGTGATACGTTTAATGGTCTCAGCCTGATCAAGACCAACCAGTGTTCCATAGTACCAACGCAGACCATAGTACCACAGAGAGAGATCCAAAAGCCCAAGACCAACCACAACCATGCCCATCACAGAACCAGCAGTAAAAGCCACACGAAGCCCAGGATTTAAACCATTACGAGCAGCCCATGCTGTTCGAGCATTGGAACGAGTAGCAATAGCCATTCCAATAAAACCCGACAAACCTGAGAAAAATCCACCTGTCAAAAAGGCGAACGGCACAAACGGTGTCAACAACTTAGCACCAAAAGAAAGGTACAAAAGCAAAACAAACAAAACAGCAAAAAACAATCCCACAATCTTATACTGCTGAGCAAGATAGGCATACGCCCCTTCACGAATAGCAGAGGAAATCTCCTTCACCTTTTCGTTCCCATCGTCCTTCTTGAGGACATAGGAAGCGGCATACACCACATACAAGAGTGCCAAAACTGCAGCCACAGGTGTCACCCAGGTAATATCCATCACACCACCTTGAGCAAAACTCATGCTACTCACACCAAACAGGAGAAAAACTCCTGCAAACCAAGCAAGCCCATTTTTCATCGTCTACCTCCCTTTCAAGATAAATTTCCTATATCATATACCAAAAACGCATTTCTGTCAATGGATTACCAAAAATTTTTTACGGAAGGACCTCTTCCCGCGTCTTCCCCACCACAGGTGGTGCAGGAAACCAAAGAGGCCCAACCACATTATTTGAAGAGAAAGAAGCACTCCCCCCCTGAAGCACCACATAATAATACGGTCCCCCTACCGGCGGAATATCCTCATAAAGAGAAGACGTCACATGAGCAAGAGGAGACGCCGACTGCAGAATTGCCTTACTCGGTTCAACATTCAAACGGTAGACAACATACTCCTCCCCTACAAACGAATCAAAAAACCACGACAACACCACCCTTTCCCCAAACACACTCCCTTTCACCTGAAAACCCCCACTCCTTTTCCCCTCTTGGACAAGAGAGACAAGAGATTCCTCTCTTGGGGCTTCTTTTCCCCCAGAAACAACAAAAGGCACGACAGTGGCATTCAACACCGGCAGAATATCATCCACAACATACCTTTCCTTCACTGGCAGGATACAAAAATACGGCTTCGTTACCCCCGAAATAACCCAATCATAGTGATAGAGATTCTGCCTTTTCTCCCCCAAAAGATTGGTCTTCGCCACCAGATGAGCCTCCCCCAATGCCTCAAGCGACACAAGAGGCTTCTCCCCCTCAAAAAGGGCAAAATCCCCACTCTGCCTATTGGCAAGCCACGAAAACACCATTCTGCTGTTTGTTTGCATGACTCCAATACTTGTAGTATACACCTCTTCGCCGTATAATAAAACAGTGCAGAATGCACAAAAAATGCCGATATACAAGTAAGAGCGCTTCATACTTGTTATTATCGAATCATCGCCTTCCAAAACTTGAAGGAGGGATTTGTGCGAACTGATTGGGAAGCCTTTGAAGCCACCTATCTCTCTCCCGCTGCCGCCAAAAGTTCTCAAACCAAAGGACGAAAAAACTCCGAGGAGCCCGATGAACTCCGTACCGAATTCATGCGAGATAGAGATCGTATCATCCACAGCGAGGCATTCCGCCGCCTCAAGCACAAAACACAGGTCTTTCTTTCCCCCACCAGCGACACCTTTCGCACACGACTCACTCATACCCTTGAAGTCTCCCAAATCGCCCGAACCATTGCCCGTGCCCTCCGTCTCAATGAAGACCTCACCGAAGCCATTGCCCTTGGCCACGATGTTGGACATACCCCCTTTGGCCATGCAGGGGAACGTATCATCCAGAGAGAACTCGACAAGACTTTCAGACACTCTACCCACAGTATTCGTGTTCTCACCTCCATCGAAAAACAAGGCAAAGGGCTCAACCTCACCCTTGAAGTGCTGGACGGTATATCCAAACACTCCAAAACAGGCCAAAACCCCATCCTCTGGACAGAAAGCGACAAACCCATCACCCTCGAAGGCCAAATTGTTAGACTTGCCGACATCATCGCCTATGTCAACCACGACCTTCAGGATGCCGTTGCCTCTGGAATACTCTCTTCTTCAGATATTCCCTCGGAGTTTCTCAGAACACTGGGAGATTCACATTCAAAACGAATCAACACACTCGTTTGGGATGTCATCAGAAACTCAGACGAAAGGGAAATCCAGATGAGCAAACCCATTCTCACCTCCCTCCACAACCTTCGATCCTTTCTCTTTGAAAAAGTGTACCAGCACCCAGAACTCACCAAAGAAATGAACAAAGCCGAAAAAATCCTCCTCACCCTTCTTGACTACCTCGACAAAGAAATCAGCAAGGGCAACACCATTCCCTCCATCCCCGTCCCCACAAACGAAAACAAAACCCGCTACCTCGTTGACTGCCTCGCCTACATAACCGACACAGAAGCCATGCGACTCTTTTATCAGATATACATTCCCAAATCCTTCTCATGGGGCACAAAATGATGTGGCTTTCCTTTACCCTCACAGCACTTCTTATCGTCTTCGTTTTGGATTATATCAAAAATGTCTACAAAACCGAACTCCTTCTCGAACAACTTTTCGATAACTTTCTCCGCATCGAAAGCCGTGCCACCTATGCCGAACACGAACTCTATCAGATTCTCGCCCAAAAGCTTGGCAAGGCATTTTTTTCATCCGATATTCTCCTCTATATCCGTGCCCGAGAAAAATTCCTCCTCAAGCACCAACATATGCCCCACCCAAAATGGAAAAACCTTCTCCGCCACAACCTCGCCCTTCAAGAAAAACCGGCCATCCTCGGCAACGAACTCAGCCACGGCATCTTAAGCGAAAACTACTATACCCTCTATTTCCGCCGCAAAGCATTCAAAACCATCATCATCCCCGTTCGCGATAACAACAACAAAAAACCACTCGGATTCATCGTCTTTTTCTATTTTTCCCCCCTCCAATACCTCCGCGCTCTCAAGTACCTCAAACTAAACGCCTCCAAACTCCATGACTTCCTCAAGCATCTCTTTCTCATTATGCGCGAATACACCATGAACTTCAAAAACATCACCATCAACTACATCAAAGACTACGCCGTCATCGTCACCGATACCAACTGCCACATCACCTATACCAATCAGGGGGCTCTCTTCCTCTTGGGCCTTTCCAATGAAAATGAGATCACCAACAAAAGTTTCCTCTCCTTCATCGACAACGAATCCCTCGACCATTTCACAAATATCCTCTCCAAGATCCAGACCGTAAGCGAAACAAAAACCCATCTCTCCCTCATCTCTTCCCTCGCCCCTGACAAACGCATCCGAACACAAGCCTTTATCAAAGCCATTACCCTCGAAGATGACTTCATGGGACTCTACATCCTCCTTCACGACATAACCAACGATGAAATCCTCATTCAAAACATGAAGCGCCTCTCCGCCGTTGCCAATAGCCTTTTCAATCATTCTCGGGATGCTATCTTTCAAATTTCTTCTGACAAACACATCATCCGCAGCAATCAAGCAGCCCAACAACTCTGCCAGAAGGATATGCCCATCATTGGTTTTGATTTTACTACCCTCTTTCCACCAGAGACACAAACCATTCTCAATCAACTCCTCGAAGAAAGCATCACAACCAAATCCTTCCAATTACATCCCGAAGTCAAACTCGGAAAGCGGTGGTACAATATCCGCACCTTCCCCGTCATTTTCGATGACATCTATGACAGCAGCATCATCTCCTTCGTAGACATCACTGACATAAAACTCCACGAAGAAAAACTCAAAACCATTACCAAACAGATGATTGATGACCTCAATGCAGCCCGAACCCTCCAATATGAACTCCTCCCCTCCACACTCCCCTCATGCAAGAAAGTGTGTTATCAACATCTCTTTCGCCCCTGTGAAGAGTTTGGTGGTGACTTCTACTATGTCGAAGAAATCACTGTCAATGGCAAACCCTACCATCTCATTCTTGTTGCCGATGTTGCAGGGCATGGTATTTCCGCTGCCATGCTCACCGTCCTCGTAAAGGATGTATACACTAGCTTCCGCAATTCCATCCACAACCAAACCGACCTCTATCCCAACAGATTCCTCAAAATGCTTAACGAACGACTCACAAATCTCGAAATGTACAGCATGGCTTTCGTTACTGCCTACATGGCTGTTCTCTCCCTCGAAAACGGAAACTTCCTCTACTCAAGCGGTGGAATGCCCTTCACCATTCACCTCAGAAGAAACGAGTCAATTCAATTTCTCGGGATTGAAAAATCCCCACCAGCAGGATTCCAGACTCATTTTGCCTATCAGTACAAAGAAGTCACCCTCGAACCCGAAGACCGTATCATCATCTACACCGATGGAATCGACGACCTCCTTTCCATTTACAATACCTACATGAACAACATCATTCTCGAAAACCGCAACAAAACCCTTACCGCCATCAGAGATACCCTCGCCAAAAAAGTCGAAGACTTCTACAGCAGCAAACACCATGAGCATATCCACCAAGACGACATCACCGTTATCATGTTTGAAATACAAAAGGAGTGACCAATGAACACACCGCCCACTCTTTCCCCCAACAGAGACAACCTCAAACTTTTCATAAGCGAAGTAAGAGAACTTATCCTTTGGTGCACCAAAAAAAAGACCATCCAACCACTCCTCCAGTACGATTCCTCCACATGGGATCTCATGGTAGAAACCTCCTTCCTCCTCTCAGAAGAGTGGAGTAACCTCTTTCTTTCCATCATCATCCAACAAAGGGTGAACGAACTTCTTTCCCTCGAAGATATTGTCATTAACAGCGCCCATCGTGGTGTTCTTCAGGCACTCAAAAACCTCCTCGATACCAATCCCCCCTCTCTAAGAGATTCCAACCTCATCCTCTACCGACTCCGCCGCATCTACTACAATCTCTCCACTTACTTCAGCGAAAACGAACCCATGATGGGATACGAAATAGACATCTACCACCCATCCCCTTCCTTCCGATGGGTTTCTTCCCTTGAGGATCTCACATGAAAGAAAAAAACCTCCTCAAGATAATAGGGCAAGCCATCCAAGACTACCATATGATTCACGATAACGACCAGCTATGGGTTGGCATCTCCACCGCCCCCAAAAGCCTCTGTGCCCTTCTTTTTCTCTTCAAACGACTCAACTTTGTTCCTATTGACTATGAACTTCACCCCATTCATATCCTCACCCCTGACGAAGACGAAACCTCCGTCCAAAAATGGTATGCCAGTCTTTCCCTGAACCTTTCCCTCCCTCCCCTCACCATTATTTCCCTCCCTCCAAAGGGACATCACCTCTACCATACTAACCCCCGCAAAGCCATCCTCCAGAGCCTCATCCACAGCTGCCCACCTTCTACCACCCTCGTTCTCGGCGACTGTATGGAGGACATCGTCACGAGTGGGCTTTCTGCCCTCTTCTACCACCAACGCTGGCACATTCCCCTTCCCCATTACCCCCTCACTCACCACAACATCCGCATCATCCGTCCCCTTGCCTATCTCTCTCCATCTCGCCTCGAAACCTACTGCCTCGAACAAGCCCTTCCTGTCCTTCGACCATCTCGCCCCTCTGGAAAAGGAAAAACACACACAAAAGAACTCCTCTCCCAATTTAAAACCCTTACCCCTCACCCTTCAGAACAGATCTTTGCCGCCTTAAGAAACCCCAAACGCGATTATTTCCTCCATTTTTAAGCCTGTATACTTTTGTATACAAATATTCATTTTGTATACTTTTGTGCTCACTGTTTTTGATTTAGTATACAAAAGTATACAAGACCCCCCATTGCATTGCAACCATTTTTCTATTTCATTGCATCACAACAAAATAAAAAATATTCCTCCATTGGCACGAGTCTTGCCAATACTACGACGGAGGTAAATATGAAAGAGTTTTCCATTCCCCGCCAATATCTCAAAGAAATTCGACGGTATCCTCTATTAACACCAGAGCAAGAGAAGGAATTAGCCCAGAGAATTGAAAAAGGTGACAACAATGCCAAAAAAAACCTCATCGAGTGCAACCTGCGGCTGGTAGTAAAGATTGCCCTTTCCTTCTACAAAGGACGTGTGCCGCTCATGGACATCATTCAAAACGGCAATCTCGGGCTCATGCATGCTGCAGAAAAATTCGATTACCGAAAAAATATCCGTTTCGCAAGCTATGCCTCCTTCTGGATTAGGCAAAGTATTCTCCGCCACCTTGCATCAGAGAGTCATACGGAAACCATCTCCATCCGTACCCAAGAAAAGAAAAAACACATTCGCTCCTTCATAGAAAACTATTTCTCACTCCACTCACGCTTCCCCACTGTCAACGAAATCGTTGCCTGCCTCAACGTCAAACCCTTTGAGGCGAGTGAAGAACTCTCGTTTTGTATCCCCCAGAACCATGACCACCCCCTCCCCTCTCTGGAAGAGATTGCCGACAACTTCGATATTGAGAACGAAATAGAACGCCAAAACCTCATCGAAGATATCCAAACCCTCTTCAATGAACTCGACGAGGAAAACAAAACCCTGATCAAAATGCGTTATGGTTTTGACTCCTCAACAACCAACACCCTTGCCACCATCGCTGAAAGCCTCGGCATGACGGCTGAAGGAGTTCGCCAGCGAGAAAATCGTATTCTCGCAAGCTTTCGTAAGAAAAATCCTCACCTGAGATACTACTTTGCGTAGTCTTCTCCTCTCTCGAATTTCTTCCACCATGGTTGCCCGAAAGGGCAACCTTTTTTATGAAAGAATCCCCGCATCAACAAAAACCCTCTCATAGGCCACTAAAAGACCCTCATCGCTATATCCAGCCAATAGGGAACGCGGACTGGGAGAAGGAAGCGCCACAACACGCACACCACTTCCCCATTGCTGCGCACAATGCCTCAATTCTCGTTCCACAAGACGACTCGTTGCCAAGACAACCCGTGTAGGAGAAGAGAGAACATCCCGCAGATAGGGATTCCATGCCAACACAGAGAGATGTTGATCCGAAGCCTTGCCCTCTGTCTCCACTTCAGCATAGATGTCAGTAATCCCCAAACCCAAAAAAGAGAGAATCTCCCTCCGTTGCAAAACAGCCCCAACATTATAAAAACCATAGACAAGATCGCACTGTCCTCCGCCACGCTTTGAAACAATCCCCGCCATCGTCTTCCAAAAGCGGTTCCGATACGCTCCATAAAAGTAATCTACATCCCGCTCCTCGTCGAGCCCATTCACCTGTTCATGAATCAAAACAGAAGGAAAGCTCCCAACAATCCAGAAAAGCCTCCCTCTTCCCTCCTCAAAAGCGGGCAAAAGATAACGATGAAAAACCCTCATACCCCTACTGCTTTTCCCCCGAAGAACCCACAGGATAGGTAGAAGCAAGCTTAATCTCCAGAGCCTTCTCTTTCAGCACACGCATCAATTCCTGACGAGCTTCATACGAAAGATAGAGAAACTGCAAACTATACACATACTCCTCCCCCTCACGCAACAATTCACGCCCCACAACACACTCCATCTGAAGCATCCGCTCAGGAGCAACAGGCAGATAGAGATAATACACCACCCGTTTATCCAAACGAGAACACCGCACCCGACATCCCTCCCAACTCAGATCCATGAGAAGAATCTTCTTTGATGTCTTCTCTCGAATATCCCGTAGCATAGCCACAATCCCAAAGGGAAGCCTCTCGTATCGTCTTTCCGCCGAGAGATACACCTCCTTTGGCTGTGAAATCACAAAACTCTCATCCTCAAGCACCTGCAGCACCCTCACCCTCCCCCGAAAGTGGTATCGTTCCACCGTATAAGCCACAACCATCTCATCACCCTTCTCAAGAACAAACTGCAGAGTAGAAATATTGCGAAGAACAAGCGTCCCACCACTCCGCTGAAGCACCTCCGTCTCAAAAATAAACAATCGATCGTTTTTAAAAACCTCACACTCCACCTGATACCCGACCAAAATAGGGTAGGCAACTCGAAGAGCACGCGAATGCTTTTTCCCCTCAAGACGCTTGAGAGAGTGGAGAAAAAATTCACTGTACCTCTCCAGCACATAGGCTGGAACAGCCTGAGCAGACTTTTCCACCTTTTTAAAATCAGTAATCAAATCCTGAATCTTCTCATAGAGCAAGGGATCAAGCTTTGGTTTGACGGTAAGTGGAGAATACACCCTCTTTACCAGGGGAATCTCTATCACTGTCTTCTTGTAGCGCATCAAAAGATCCCTCAGCCAGAGAAAAACAAGCCCACTCAGGATAAACGCCACCAAAAATCCCACCAAAGTCCCAACACGATTCACACTTTGAAAACTCTGCGAAAGTATCTCAATGATGTTATTCTCCATGCTTTTCCCTCTCCCCAAACAGTTTATCATACGGTTGTGGTGGACTGAAATAAAATCCCTGTGAATAATCTATCCCCAACTCCACCACCTTTTTCCACACCACTTCATTATGCACAAACTCAGCCACCGTCTTTGCCCCCAATTCACGAGCAAACTGACAGATAGATTTCACCAGTGCATAAGAAGTCTCATCCTTATCAATATTTTTAATGAAAGAACCGTCTACCTTGATATAATGCGGTTTCAGAGAAAAGATGTGATAGAAATCCGAATACCCTGATCCAAAATCATCTATAGCAAGACGACAACCCAAGGCAAGAAATGGCTCAAGAGCATCTTTCAATGCCTCGTAATTTTCAATACTCTCTGTCTCCGTAATCTCAAGCACAATCCGAGAAGGATCCTTAAAAGCCGAAAAAGCTGTAATCAAAAAATGCTGAAGTTTTTTATCAAAGAGATCCTCTGGTGAAAAGTTGATCGACACCTCATAGGGGAGATACCGAAAATGCTCCAGAGCATGATGGACTACCGCACGAGAAATAAATGAATACAGCTTTGCCTGTTTAGCAAGAGAAAGAAACACAAGGGGCGGTATCATCTCCCCAGAAGGAAGCTGAATTCGTACCAAGGCCTCATATTTTTCTATTTTTTTGGTTTGGTTATTGATAATCGGCTGATAAAAATTGACCAAATGAGAATGCTGAATAGCGTCTCGAACCTTGCCAAGAGTTTGAAGGTTTTGTTCCGTTTGATGCGCAATCGACTGAATATCCTCGGCGATAAAAAAGTAGGTTTTCATTCCCTTTGCCTTCTTCAGAAGGCCTGCCAGCGAGGTAAGCACAGCATTCCCCTCAACACCGGTAGAGAGAAAACTGGAGCCAAGAATACCCGCCACAAAGGTGAGATAAACTTCCTCTCCCCCCACCTCATAGGAAAGATTGGAGAGATTTTCCAGAAAATAGGTGGCAATAACCTCCAGTTCTCGTCTTTCCATCTCCTGATCAATCACCAAAAGAAATCTATCCGCCCAAAGTTTGTAAATCGAAGTTTTTGGATAGAGAGAGAAACTCGAAAGCCTTTGGGCTGATTGTGCCAAGACCCGATCCCCCATCTGACTCCCAAAATACATATTCCACTCGCTGAAATCCTGAATATCAAAAAGCATAAAGTTGGGATGCTCAAAGCTATTGAAATCCTCCAAAAACTTGTTCCCATTGGGAAGCCCTGTGAGTTTATCGTGGTAGTAGTTGTAGCGCAGCTGCTGAAAAAGCTTGTCGTTGGCATAATAACTCGCCTCAAGTGTCTCTGCAAGATTATTAAAAGCCGCTGCCATCTGATTCACCTCAAGAGGAGCATCCTTTTCCAAAAGGATACGATAATGATAATCTTGCTTCTCAAAACGCTTCACACCCGTCATCACTTCCTTCCACGCTTTTTTCCACTGACGCCAAAAACTCATTTGCAGCCCCAAAAAAATCACAAGCAAGAGCAAAAAACCCGCTGCAATAACATACACCATTCTCATTCCGAAGGCAATCCACTGAGAGTAATCACGCACCCCGACTAAGATCACATTCGGCGCCACCATCCGACTCAGCCAGAAATACACTCCCTTGCGAATAGCCACCGTATCCTGAGAAAGAAAGATAGCCTCCTCATGGGCACGAACAAACTCCTCAAGCCCCTTAAAAACAAACTCCTGTTTTCCCAAATAGGCAACCATCATCGTGTTCTTTTCAAGGAAGAAAAAATTCCAAGAGGGATACCTCACCGCATTATAGATAGCTTGGAGATCCATCACCACAACACGATTATTGTCCTTCTCATAGAGATAAGGTCGCCCATCCACCCAAAAAAGCCCACTCTTCGACTCAAAAAACACCCGAAGCAGATCAGGAGAAACACCAAGACCAGTTCCCTTTTCAAGACTTCCCTCTTGAGAATACCACGATGCATGCTCCTCTCTCAGGTGTTGTATCACATCACTTTGAAACTTTTCAAAGATCACCCTCGCTTCCGCCTCACTGGGGGAACGCATACCCACATCCGAAATAAAGAACAACACAAAACCAACAAAAACAACAACCACTCCCCACGCCACAAGCGCCTTACGAAAAAGCATGCCTTCCAAAGACATATCCACCTTTCCCTTACCAAGGATTATCGGCACCCCGACCCAAAAAAGATAAATGCAGGGCAGGAAACCCCACCCCGCATTTACCTCTTTTACTTCACCATCTGAACCTCATAGAGAGCTGCTGAAACGGCAGGCAACTGAAGAAAAACACCCGATTTTGGATCCAGCCTATTGGTCACCTTCCCCGCTTCAAACACCACATCCGGCTGCAAACCCAGCAAATCGTGCAATCGGTACTGGCCCGATGGTTTGAGTTTTGCTGCCACCCAGAGTGTCTCAGGGAGCTTCAAGAAAAACTTCTGTGGTTCTCGCATGAAGTTTGCAACAACCACGACCATTTTCCCATCCATGTAGCGAGCATAGGCAAGAATACCATCGGCAAATCCCTCACTCTGTGAGATAACATTATCCTTGACCTGCACCGGCTCATTCGCAAAAGCAAGATCATACATCTTTCCCCCTGCAAGGACAGGATACGATTTCACCGTCAACAAAAGCCTTTGGTAAAAATCCCTCAAACGCTTCTGATCCTCAGAAAGCTGTCCCCCATCAAATTTGCCATTGTTCACCCACTTCTGGTGCTCTGGCACACCCCAATAGTCAAAAATGGTTGTTCGCCCATCATCACCACCAAACCCCTCTTTCCCAGCAGCTGGTTCTCCAACCTCCTGCCCGAAATAGACCATGACAGGCCCAGCATACACACTCGCTACCACCGTCATACCGGGAACACCCATCCAATAATCGGCAGCAAAATTTTTGGAAGCAATTCTCTCCTCATCATGATTCTCAAGAAAGGCAAGCATATGATCAGAGAAATCCTTTACCTTAAGCCAAGCATAGTAAAAAGCCTTTCTGTCGTAGTTTGGCTTCTTTTTCATAAACGGCTTCACAGAATCATAAAGCCCCACCTTGTCGTAGAGGTAGTCGAACTTGCCTTCGGTAAGATACTTCTTGTAAGCAGAGGGATTATAAATTTCAGCAATAAAGATCACATGGGGATACTTCTCCTTCACCTGTGGAATAGCCCATCCCCAGAACTCAACGGGAACCATCTCTGCCATATCACAACGAAATCCATCCACTCCCATCGCTGCCCAATAGAGAAGAATATCCCGCATCTTTATCCACGTATTGGGCGTTGGGACAAAATATGTTTTTCGCTTATTCTTAATATCCACACCATAATTCAGCTTCACCGTTTCAAACCAATCCCCCATCGAGGGCTTATGATTAAACACATCATTTCCCGTTGCCTTGGCAGGGACCTCAGCAAATTTACCATCCTCCCCCGGAAGTTTTTTCTCCTTGCCAGCGGGGTCATAACCAGCCGGAACCTCAAACGCTGTGCCAGGGAGATAGTAGAAATTATTGTTGGGATCAAAGGCAACATTGGTATTATCGCCTTCACCAAGATCCTTCACCCCCTTTGGCTTCATAATCGATCGATACCCTCGAGCAACATGATTGGGAACAAAATCAATGATCACCTTGAGTCCGTTGTTGTGCGTTCGATTCACAAGAGCACGAAACTCATCCAGTCGTTTTGCCACATTCACAGCCAAAACCGGATCCACATCGTAGTAATCCCGAATAGCATACGGAGAACCAGCGATTCCCTTCACCACATCGGGATCATCAACAGGAATCCCATACTTTGTAAAATCCTCCATCGAGGCATGGGCAATCACCCCAGTATACCACACATAATCCACCCCCAGTTCCTTAAGAGCCTTGAGTGCCGTATCCGTAATATCATTGAATTTGCCCACACCATTCTCTTCCTTACTCCCGTAAAAAATACGGTTGGTATTGGTATTGGCAAAAAGCCTCGTCATCATCTGATAGATCACTACCTTACGAGCCTCGGGCTGATAGCCAAGCTCATTTCTATCCGGTGGAAGATCCTTCACCGATAGCGAAGGCCCACAAGCAAAAAGAACCAAAACAAAAAACACTCCTGCCATTTGCTTCATTTCTTTCCTCCTTTCTCTCTTTGGATTTCCTCACGCCTATTATAGACACTTCTCCAAAAAAATGCAAATCCTTGTGAGAAAAGACTCATATCCCACCCACATTTTCACTTTCACATGTTTCCTCTTGTTATATAAAAAAATCATTCTTTCTTTCAAAAACCTACTAAAATACTTGACTTTTCCAGGAGAGAAAAGTATACTATTTTTATATGATATTTGAAAGGAGAATAGGTATGGAAAAGCGTCTCATCACTGCAGAAGACACTATCTACGACATTGTTTCACGCTACCCAGAAATAAAAAAAAGACTCCTTGAGCTCTCCCCTCGCTACGAGAGACTCAACAACCCTGTCCTCTTTGAAACAGTGGCACGATTCACCACCGTGCAAAAAGCCGCTCAGATGGTTGGAATCTACCTCCGTGAAATGCTCTACCAGCTAAATGATGCCATTGGACTGGGGGAAGAGTATCTCCAAAGAGAGAAAGAAACCAATTCTCCCGGTATTGTGCTCACAACAGAGCAAAACACACCACCCCCATCATGGTGGAAGAGAAAAGAAACCTCTCCCATAATGGATGTCCGTGATATTCCCCATCCCTTTAACGAGATTCCATCCAAGGCTTCTTCACTAAAAAAAGGAGAAGTTCTTTTCGTAATGCAAAACTTTGTTCCCTTCCCCCTTCTCTCCTATCTTGCAAGCCAAGGTTTTGAAAGTTACTACGAAAAACAGGAAAATTGGTATCTCATAGGATTCTATCGAAAGGAGGAAAACAATGCCTGATATCACCCTCTCCCCCGATCAAATCGAACTCAAAGAAAAACTCAAGACCATGATGAAAGAGATCAAAAAGGAAACAGAGAGTGCCGCCCTTCAGGAGATGCGCCAGCGTTTCAAAGAAATCCTGGATCGCACAAACCCTCTCATTATTGCCCTTGCTGAACAGGATTTGGCCAATGAAGGAATGAGTATGAACGAATTTCTCTCTGTTTGTGACATTCATCTTGAACTCTTCCGTGAAAAGGTGCAAAACCCTGATCTCTCCGTTCCCCCCGATCATCCCATTGCACGGTTTCAAGAGGATCATCGCTTCATTTTGAATCTCATGGACCAGGTTCGAGAAACCATCAAACGAATCGCAGAAAAGGATAGTTGGAATGAGGTAAGGGATATGCTTCCCCCTCTCAAGGCTCTTCTTGACAAACTTATGGAGGTTGAAAACCACAACATCCGACAAGAAAGTGCCCTCTTTCCCGCTCTTGAAAAGCACGGAATTGAAAAACCCCCTGCCATCATGTGGCAGGAACACACAGAGATGCGACAGGACAAAAAAGCACTCCTCAAGCTCTTTGAACAAAATGTCACCATGGATTTTCCCCTCTGGGTTAATCAGATGTATAGCCTCGCTATGAAACTCTACGAAAAATTTCTCATGCACACCCAGAAGGAACAAAACATCCTCTATAAGGTGGCATTAGACACACTTTCACAACAAGAGTGGTTAAATGTCAAAGAAGCAACAGAAGAGATTGGTTTTTTTGATATTTCAGACAGAAATGGCTAAACTATTTCTGTTGATAAAAGAAAAGGAGGAAAGAAATGAATCTTTCAGAACTCAACATCCAAACCATTGAGGCTATCATGGACGCTCTCCCTGTGGATATATCCTTTGTTGATGCAGAGGATAGGGTGAAGCTTTTTAACACACCACGCGGTGGAAGAATCTTCCCGCGAACGAAGATGGATCTCAACCGAAAGGTGCAGAATTGCCATCCGCCCAAGAGTCTTCACTTCGTAGAGGCCATTCTTGAGGGCTTCAAAAACGGCTCTCGAAATGAGGCTCGTTTCTGGATTGATTTGCAGGGGCGAAAGGTAATGATCGAGTACTTCCCCGTACGGGATGCTCAAGGAAACTACCTTGGCACTTTAGAAGTAACCCGCGACATCACAGACATTCAGAAACTCACAGGAGAGAAGCGACTGCTTGACGACGAAAATTTCAGATAAGATAAGGAGTAGATATGGCAAAATTTAAGGTGGCGTTTTTTGATTCCAAACCCTATGACATGGAGAGTTTTGACCGATTCAACACCAACTACGGTTTTGAACTCCGCTACTTCAAGGAAAAACTCTCTGAGGATACGGTCTTCATGGCGAAAGGATACGATGCTGTGTGTCTTTTTGTTAACGATGAGGTCTCTGCCGCTGTGGTTGACGAGCTCGTTGCCATGGATGTTAAATTAATCGCTATGCGTTGTGCGGGGTACAACAATGTTGATCTCAAGGCAACCTACAACCGTATCCATGTGGTTCGTGTGCCTGCTTACTCGCCCTATGCGGTTGCCGAACATGCTCTCGCCCTCATGATGACACTCAACCGAAAAATTCACAAGGCATACACACGGGTTATGGACAAAAACTTCACCATTCAGGGGCTCATGGGCTTTGACATGCATGGCAAAACGGTGGGGGTTATTGGGACGGGTCAGATTGGCCAGATCATGATTCAAATCCTCAAGGGACTTGGAATGCGGGTGCTCGCTCATGATGCCTTCCCCCGTCAGGATATTGCTCAGAATCTTGGATTTACGTATGTGGATCTTGACACCCTCTACCGAGAGTCGGACATCATTACCCTTCATTGTCCTCTTCTCCCATCTACAGAGTATATGATCAATGCAGAAGCCATCTCCAAAATGAAAGATGGTGTCATGATCATCAACACCAGCCGTGGAAAACTCATTGACACCAAGGCGCTCATTGAAGGTTTGAAAAGTCGAAAGGTTGGTTATGCTGGGCTGGATGTGTACGAGGAAGAGGGCGACTACTTCTTTGAAGACTACTCTACCGAAGTCCTTAACGATGATGTCCTCGCCCGCCTTCTCACCTTCAATAATGTTATCGTTACCTCACACCAAGCATTCTTCACTCGTGAGGCCATTGATAACATTGCCAAAACAACCCTCCAAAACATTGCTGACTTCATTGAAGGCAAACCCCTCACCAACGAAATCTGCTATCGATGCGGACAGGATCCCACCAACTGCAACAAGGTAAAAACAGGCAAGTGCTTCTAATATAACCCTTGTTTATTTGACATCCATTCCCCTTTGTGTCATAATGTAAAGACACAAAGGGGAAGATGATCTATGGCAATCAAAGAAGAAAAACAACAAGGAAATTTTCTCATTATTGGGCTGGGAACATTTGGAACACACTTGGCTGAGGCGATGCTTCGGCAGGAGATGTCCTTGGTTCTCGTGGATACCCAAGAGAGTCACCTTGTCGCCTTCAAAGACAATCCCTCGTGTATTCTCCGTGTCGGTGATGCCACGAACGAATCCTTGCTTGAAGATATCCTTGAAGAATCTCTTATCGAATACGCTGTCGTCTGTATTGGGGAGAATCTCACAGCAAGTATTCTCACCTCTCTCATCCTCAAAAACCACAATGTCCTCCACATCTACGCACGTGCCAACACCCCCCAACATGCAGAGATTCTGAGGCGTATTGGTGTCACAGAGATCATTCAACCTGAACTCGAAACCGCCCAGAAATGGGCTCGAAACCTTATCAATCGAGGGGAACTCATTGTTTCCTATCAGGAACTCAGCGATGAGTATGTCGTTGTCGAAATGGCCGCCACAACTCCTCTCATCTACACATCCCTCGAAGAACAAGACCTCAGAAGGCGTTTCCATTTGAATGTTGTCGGGATCCGATCACGAAGAGAAACGTTGGATGAAAAATTTCAGGCACAGTTTAATGAATTTCTCCGCATCCCACCCGACCCCAACTATGTTTTTCAAGAAGGAGATCGCATCATTGTTGCAGGGAGGGATGCAGATATTCAACGTTTCAAAGACTATCTGTTGGGTAAAGATGCATGAATGTGAGAGCGATTCCTCGAGGAGAGTTTGAATGGATCAACTTCATACGCTCACGATTGGGATCGGTTCATCATGGAGGACAGGGTATTGGTGATGATGCTGCCATTCTCCCCTCCCGCTTGCTCTGGACAACAGATGCTCTCGTGGAGGGAGTGCATTTCCTCTCCTCATGGCCTATGCACGGTGTAGGATACAAAAGCCTCGCTTGCAATGTGAGTGATATCGCCGCCATGGGAGGAAGACCCCTCTATGCCCTTCTCACCACAGGCCTTCCCCCCTCCTATCCCCCACAAAAGTATGCAGATTTTCTCGAAGGTTTCAAGCAAGCCCTTGATGATTTCGATATTGATCTCATGGGAGGGGACACTGTACGATCAAACGATGCTTTTTTCTCCATTTCTCTCCTCGGAGAAGTTATTCGCCGCCCTCTCTTGCGAAGTGGTGCACAGGTCAACGATTTCATCTATGTGAGCGGCTATCTCGGCGAAAGCTCCCTTGGGCTTCAGACTCTTCTCGAAAAAATCCCTCCCTCTCAAACAAGCGACCTCTGGGTAAAACGCCATCTCTATCCAGAACCACGCCTCTCTCTGATTGGCTGGCTTTCCGAACACTTTACCATCACAGCAGCCATTGATTGTAGCGATGGTTTCCTCGCCGATCTTGAGCATATTGCAGAGGAAAGCCAGAAAGGGTATGAGATTTATCTCGACAAACTCCCTACCCCACGAGGCATCACCATGCCAAACAACTGGCAAGAAACCCCATGGGAGTTTGTCTTTGCAGGAGGAGAGGATTACGAAATCATCTTCACCTCTCCAAACATCCTGCCAAGCGAAGGAGAGGGCATACCCATCACCTGTGTGGGCAAAATTATCGAAAACGACTTCCGCCTCCTGTGGAAAAATACACCCCTTCCACGAGAAGCCGTTCCTCGTGGATTCACTCATTTTTGAAATTTTTTAGATAAGGTGGGATATATGAAACAAAATTTCTTTCTTTTTCTGATGCTTGCCAGCTCTTTCCTTTACGCTGATCTGCAGACACTTTCCAGTGGTGGAATCACCGTAGGGCTTTACGATGACACCTCCTTTGGTTTCTCCTTTTCAATAGGAGAAACAGGAGTGTTCCTCAAACCCAATCGTCCCCCTACATCGCTTGTCATGATGAAGATCAACGACAAGATCATTCCCATCGGCTCTGCAGTAGGGTTTTTCCATCAGCGTCCTGTTGTCACCAATAACACTCTCCTCGTTATATGGGAAGCACGTGAACTCATCTGGAGTATCACCATCTCTCCAACCAACGGGGAAAACAATGCATCGGGATTTCTCTTCCGTTTCAACATCACCAATATCGCAAAGAAAACCGTCTTTCCAACGATTCAGGTTCTTCTTGATGTGTTTGCCCCCTTTGAAAATCCTGTTGTTGTGGGCAACAACTCCCTCATCATCACTCAAGAAAGCCTTTGGCAGGGGAAAAACACCCTCAAGCAGTGGGCTGTATACAGTCGAAAAAACAACCTTGCCGGTATCACTGTCATCCCCGTGGAACCATTCTGGCAGAGTGTGGCATTTGCTCAGTGGAAGAGTTTTTACGACTATCCCGGTGAGACCGTAATCTCCAAAGCTTCACTCTTCACGCCCATCCCTACCGTAGGGGCAACCTTCTTCTATCCACCTCTCAAAATAGCCCCTACTGAGTCAAAGAGCTTCTCCTTCTGGATGGGGAAGACTTTGCCCCCGAGTGGTGTGGTTATCGTCGAAAAACCAAAACCTCCCCTCGTAGAAGAAAAAACTCCACTCCCCACCAATACAGCCACTCCACCCACTCCAACCAATGAAGCTGTCGTGCAAAAAGAAGTTACAAATGAAGTTGCAATACAAAAAGAAGTCACACCAGAGATTTTCACCTTTACCGTTGACCAGTTCCCCTTTGCTCGTTTCACCATGACAGCCGATCAAACAAATGCCCTTGAGGCATGGTTCTCCCGTATCACAGATTCCTCTTCCCTCTGGATCGACCTCACAGGTCACACCGACAGTCGAGGAAGCAAGCAGAGAAACTATCAACTCGGGCTCAAACGGGCACAAAATGTGGCTAACTGGCTTATCCAAAAGGGTGTACCCTCTTCTCACATCCGTATCTTCTCACGAGGAGAACAAGAACTCAAAGACCCAACCAACAATGCCCTCAATAGACGCGTTGAAATACAGGCCACCCGAAAAAAACCATAAAAAGAATCCCCTCACACCCCTGAGTTTTTCTCATATTTTCTTGCCACAACCCAAAAACTCGGGGGTGTTTCTCCTCGCAAAAACTTTTCTGCTAAAATTATTGAAATTTTCCAAAAACATCGTATAATGTAGTAGAGATAATCCAAGGAGGGTGCTATGCTGGGGAAAAAAGACGAAATCGAACAACTCCGCAAAGAAAATGCAGAACTCAAGAAAAAAATCGAAGAATACCAAAAGATCATCGAGATGTATGAGAAAGTCTCATCTCTTACCAGTCAAGAGATCATGGAACGAGACCAACTTCTAGAAGCCCACGAGATTGTTGAGAATCTCTCTCGACGCGAGCAGTTAGAGCAAAACAAGATTGTAAAAGCAATGGAATCCACTGTGGATCTTGCCACCCAGGAAAAGCGAGAACGGGATGCTATCATCGACGCCTACCAAAAAGCTGTTGATCTCTCAACAAAAGAACTCATCGAAGCTCGGATGGAAATCCGTGCCCATGAAATCATCGAAGAGCTTGCCCGTCAAGAACTCATTCAAAAAGAATCTATCAACAAAGCCCATGAAATCGTTGAAAATATGGCGCGAGAAGAGATGAAATCTCTCAGAACCCAAGTCAAGGATCAGGTCGGCCTCAAAGATTACTTCAAGCTCCTTGAGGCCTATGAAAAGATCGAAGAAATCTACCGAAAAGAAAAAATCGAAGACGATCGTTTTCTCCGTGCCTATGAAATCATCGATGAACTCAAACGTCGACAAATGGTCGATCTCTTCAAGATCATAAAAGCCTACGAAATGGTGGAGGATCTCGCTCGACGTGAAAGGCTCGATGCAGACAAAACCATCACTGCCTACCAAAACCTCGAGAACCTCATCCAGCAGGAACTCAAAGACCGTGATCGAATTAACGAAGCCCACGAAGCCGTCGAAGAACTCTTCCGCAAGCAACTCATCGACGAAGATCAAATGAACAAAGCACACGAAATGGTGGAAGAGCTCGCTCGACTCGAACTTGAAGAACGAGACAAAATCATCAGCGCCTTTGAGATTGTCAATGAACTCAGCAGAAAAGCACTCATAGAAGAAGACAAACTGGTACAGGCATACGGTGTAGTAAACGAAATGATGCAATCCGAGATGAAAGAAAAAGACATGATCAACAAAGCCCATGAGATAGTTGAAGAACTCATGCGACGAGAGATCATCGAACGAGACAAAATTAATATGGCTCATGAAGCCGTCGAAGCCATGGCTCGCGAAGAACTCATGAAAGCCAAATTACAACAAAACTCTTAAGCAAGCCCTCGTCCAACCTGGCCAACTACTTTGGCAAGCGTCTCATCGGCAGTCTGGATACTCTTTTGATTGGCTTCGTAGAGTCTATTGATTTCAATCATTCTTACCATTTCAACAACAGGATCAACATTGGATTTTTCAAGAGCCCCCTGAATCACCTTGGGCCGCTTCTCCCCCTCAATAACCGTAGCAGGCCCAGAGAAATCCGTTTCCTTATACCACGTATACCCTTCCTTTGCCAAATAGCGTCTCTCAGGAAAGTCCACAATCTTGAGCCGATCAACCAAAGCCATATTCTTCCATTCATTGCCAGCCTTGTCAACAAAATCCTCTGGTGAGTAGTCAAGATTCACATAGATATTTCCCTGCTGATCAACCTTGAAATTGTTTCTCCCAATCCGAATAAACCCCTTCTCCCCCAAAACACGATTTCCATGCTTGTCCACGAGATAGCCATCAGCAGAGATATTAAAATTTCCGTTCCTTGTGTAACGCTCCCCCTGTTCTGTCATCACCGTAAAAAAACCATCCCCCTCAAGTGCAAAATCAAAATCATTCTCCGTTTCCAGAAGACTCCCCTGTTCAAAGCGAATATAGCTCTCATTAAACTCCACACCCGTCCCAAGCTTTCCAACCACAGGAGCAAGATCATAACTTCCCAAAGGAAACTTTACCACACCATCATCATTGATACGTCGAATAAGCATCTCGGGAAAAGCCTTGGTAACACTTGTTTCCCGCTTATAGCCGTCGGTATTCACATTAGCAAGATTGTTGGCAACCGTATTCATTTCCTCCATTGTTACCATCATTCCCGAAGCACCCGTAAAAATCGATCGTACCATAGAATCCTCCTTTGTCCCTCATTGCTATTATCGGCAAAAACTCCCACCCCTTAAGAAAAAAGAAGGGCTGCTTACGTGCAGCCCTTCCCGAGTTTTTACACTCTAACCAATAGCCTCAGGACCTTCCTCTTCTGTTCTCACACGGATACACCGCTCCAGGGGAAGAACAAAGATCTTTCCATCCCCTATATTCCCAGTAAAAGCCGTATCCATAATCGTACGAACGGTAATATCCACATAAGCATCATTCACGGCTATCTCTAACTTCACCTTTTTCACCAGATTGATCTCCATCTCAGCACCACGGTAATTTTCCGTATAACCACCCTGTTGCCCACATCCGATCACATTGGTCACCGTCATCTTACCAACACCTGCTTGAGCAAGAGCCTGTTTCACATCAGTAAGCTTTTCAGGTCTAATCACTGCAACAATCCACTTCATATCCTTCCTCCTTATTTCGTCAGAAAGCCCTGGAAATCAGGATATGCTTCCTGGCCGTGCTCACCGAGATCCAGCCCAAGCAGTTCTTCCTCTCGACTCACCCGTATGCCCATGGTTGCAGCAAGCATTGCCCAAACAATCAAAGTCACAACAAACACAAACACCCCAACACTCAAAACGCCAAGAAGCTGGTGCAACAAAAGGGTAAAGCCACCACCAAAGAAGAGTCCATTCCCTGTCTCGGCCCCTGTAATTCCATTCTGGGCAAACAAACCTACAGCAAGAGTGCCAAAAACCCCGTTCATCAGGTGCACCGAGAGTGCCCCAACAGGATCATCAATCTTCACACGGTCAAAAAAGATCACACTCAAAACCACAAGCACCCCTGCAATTGCCCCAATAATGGCAGCAGAAAAAACACTCACAAAGGCACATCCTGCCGTAATGGCCACAAGCCCAGCAAGAGCACCATTGACCAACATCGTGAGATCTGGCTTACCCTGCATCAACCACGAAGTAATCGTAGCAGTCAGAATAGCCATAATTGCCGCTGTGTTCGTCGTCACAACAATATGGGCAATCGCCGTTCCATCACCAACTGCCATGGTAGAACCTGGGTTAAACCCAAACCAACCCAACCAGAGAATAAACCCTCCCAGCGTTACCAGCGAGAGATTGTGCCCCATAATCGGCTGCACGCTCCCATCATTGCGGTATTTCCCCGTCCGTGGTCCCAAAAGAAGCGCCCCAGCCAGTGCTGCCCAACCACCAACAGAGTGGACAACCGTAGAACCAGCAAAATCCCACATGCCCAATTGTTGCAACCATCCACCACCCCAGATCCAGTGCCCAACAATAGGATAGACAACCGCCACAAGGACAAGAGAAAAGATAAGAAACGCCAGGAACTTTATCCTCTCTGCAACAGCCCCAGAAACAATAGTTGCTGCCGTTCCAGCAAACACAAGCTGAAAGAAAAACTTTGCCCACAACGGCACCTGTGTCCACCCAATGGCACTGTAACCCTTATCAACACCACCATTCACAAACCAGAGATTGGTAAGCCCCATGAAACCATTGCCATCACCAAACATCAATCCCCAGCCAATCACCCAGTACGCCAGAGAAGCAAGAGCAAAAACAATAAAATTCTTGGCAAGAATATTTACCGTATTCTTTGCCCTTGCCAAACCAGCCTCCACCATGGCAAACCCTGTGTTCATAAAAAACACCAGAAATGCTGTAAACAACACCCACACCGTATCTACAGCAACGGAGAGTGTTTTCACGGCATCCGTCTCAGCTCCAAACGCAAGGGATGCCAGCACCATTCCGATCATCACAAAACGCCACCTCATTGGATTCTCCTTTTGCAGAGTTTTGTACAATAAATGGGCAAAAACCATGCCAAAAAAAGAAAAATGATTAAATCATTTCATTGAAAGAAAATAAAATTCAGAATGAATAATTGAGAAAAGAAAAAACTGCCTATTTTTTAATCATATTCTCTTTTGTTGACTATAATATAAGCATAGGAATGCCTATTATATGTTCATTTTTCACCACGCCCTTGAAAAAGAACGCAAAACTATAAATTTGAAAAAGAAAAACCCCCTGGAGAAAACTCCCCAGGGGGCATCCTTATTTCGTCTGGAAGACCAGTTCATTGTCCTTGAGATCAACAACCACCGTATCGTTTTCCTTAACCCGACCCGAAAGGATATGCAGTGAGAGAGGATCGAGAAGCCGTGTCTGAAGCGTTCGCTTCAACGGACGAGCACCAAACTCCTCATCATACCCCTCACGGGCAAGGTAATCCTTCACTCGATCAGTAAGCTCAATTTTGATACGTTTGGCAGCCAGACGCTCCTGAATACGCCTCAACTGGATCTCAATAATCTCCCTCATATGGCTCTGATCCAACCGATGGAAGGTGATAATCTCATCAATACGGTTGAGAAACTCTGGCCTAAAGTACTCCTTGAGAAGAGCACGCATCTTTTCTTCCGCCTCCTCTCGTTCACGGGACGATGTAAATCCCTGAATGCTCGGAGAGAGGTTGGAACCAATATTGCTGGTCATAATAATCACCGTATTGGTGAAATTCACCGTTCTCCCCTGCCCATCGGTGAGTCGCCCATCATCCATAATCTGGAGCAAAATATTGAACACATCAGGATGAGCCTTTTCAATCTCATCAAAGAGAATCACAGCATAGGGACGGCGACGAATCACCTCGGTAAGCTGTCCTCCCTCTTCATATCCCACATATCCAGGAGGTGCACCAATAAGCCTCTGCACACTAAACTTCTCCATGTATTCACTCATATCGATGCGCACCAGAGCCCGTTCCGTGTCAAAGAGAAACTCTGCCAATGCCTTCGACAGCTCTGTCTTTCCCACTCCCGTTGGACCCAAAAAGAGGAAGCTTCCAATCGGGCGGTTCTCCTCCTGGATACCCGCACGGGATCGCCGAATAGCATTGGCAACAGCAGCAATAGCATGATCCTGCCCAACCACACGCTGTTTCAACGCCTCTTCCAAGTGCAAGAGTCTCTGTTTCTCCGACTCCAGCATCCTGCTCACCGGGATTCCAGTCCACTCCGAAACAACCCGAGCAATATCTTCCTCGGTAATTTCCTCCCTGAGAAGACGCTCATCACTCTCCATCGAGTTCAGCTTCTGCTGCAACATCTCAAGCTCTTTCTGCTTCTCTGGAATCCGCCCATAGCGAATCTCTGCCACCTTGTCCAGTTGCCCAGTACGCTCGTATCGTTCTTCTTCTATCTTAAGGGTATCAATATCCTGATGGATCTCCTTAATCTTCTGGATCAACTGCCGTTCCTGCTGCCACTTGCTTTTCAGGGCCAAAGCCTTTTCTTGGAGTTCGGAGAGTTGTTTCTCCACAAGAGCAAGCTGTTCCTTTGATTCAGGCGAATGCTCTTTCTTCAGTGCCTCCTTTTCAATTGAAAGCCTTAAGATCTTTCGGTCGAGATCATCTATCACCTGTGGCTGACTTTCTATCTCCAGACGAATCTTCGAGGCAGCCTCATCCACAAGATCAATTGCCTTGTCGGGGAGATGTCGTTCTGTGATGTACCTCACCGAAAGCTGAGCAGCAGCCACCAGTGCCGAATCCGCAATCTTAATACCATGGTGGAGTTCATACTTCTCCTTCAGCCCTCGAAGGATAGAAATCGTATCCTCAATCGAAGGCTCCGCTACATACACTGCCTGGAAACGACGTTCGAGAGCCTTATCCTTTTCAATATACTTGCGATATTCATCAAGAGTCGTTGCACCAATCACCTTGATTTCACCACGAGCAAGGGCAGGCTTGATCATATTCCCCGCATCAATAGCCCCCTCTGCAGATCCCGCTCCAACAATGGTATGAAGCTCATCAATAAACAGGATAATCTCTCCCTCAGACTCAATCACCTCTTTCAACAGGGCTTTAAATCGTTCCTCAAACTCCCCACGAAACTTCGTGCCCGCAATCAATAACCCCAGATCAAGCGAGAGAATACGCTTGTTCTTGAGACTTTCCGGCACATCACCGCTCACAATACGACGGGCTATGCCCTCCACAATAGCAGTCTTTCCTACACCCGCCTCACCAATCAACACAGGGTTATTTTTGGTACGACGAGTGAGCACCTGCATAGCACGACGAATCTCCGCATCACGCCCAATCACAGGATCAAGTTTACCCTGACGTGCCAGTTCGGTGAGATCACGGGTATACTTTTCAAGCGCCTGATACTTCCCTTCTGGACTCTCATCCGTAACCCGCTGAGACCCACGGAGATTCTTTATCGCCAACAAAAGCCTATCATAACGCAGATTGAGACTATCAAAAACCTGCTTGAGTCCACTATCTTGCGTATTCACAATGCCCAACAAGAGATGCTCCGTGCTCACATACTCATCATGCATCTTCCCCATCTCTTTAAAGGCACGATCAACTGCCTCCGTGAGCTCTCGCGAAAAATAATTCTGCCACACACCCTCAACACGCACTTTCTGACGCAAGCGATCCCCAAGCAGTGAAGCAAGCCTCGTTGGTGAAACCTCAATCTGTTCCAGAATAGGCCTCACCAGACCATCCTCCTGCTCAAGCAATGCCAGCAAGAGATGCTCACTCTCCACAGCCTGATGACCATACTCCGTAGCCTTTGCTACGGCAGCCTCAAAGGCCTCTCTCGCCTTGACAGTCAGCTTGTTCATATTCATCATAGACAACTCCTTTTCTCTTTTTGAATATAATATAGCAATAAAACAAGCTGCCGTCAAGACATTTTGTGTTATTTTGATATAAATGTGTCATTTTGATATATTTATTCGCCCTGGGGATGGTATTGAAGCAACAGAAATGAAATATCATCGCTCTGGGGATATTTCCCTCGAAAGTTTTTCACATCTGCCCAGAGAGCATCCTTCATCAGACGGGGATTAGTCGTACCCTTCACAATCCTATAAAGCCTCTTCTCTCCATAGAATTCGCCCGCCGTATTTTTCTGTTCCACCAAACCATCAGAAAAAACGACAAGCATATCCTCATCATGAAGCTGAATCCGATGATGTTTGCCTGTAAGGGATTCAAACAGCCCGAGGGGCACATTATCATCCAAAAGTTGCGGTTTAGTTAGCATGCCCTTGCGTTTAAGAAACACATGCCCATGCCCCATATCCCACAGCATACATACCCCCGTATCCTCTCGAAAGATCCCAAAAATCCCCGTAAGATATTTCTCTCCATGAAACGCCGAAAAAAGATAACGATTCAACAAAAAGAGAAACTCCTGCATCGGCTTATGAGAAAAGTCAAACGCCTGAAACATCCCACTGAGACTGGTAGTGATCAACGAAGCACTAGGACCCTTCCCCGACACATCGCAGAGAGTAAAAACCACCCCCTTTTCCATCTCCTTCCACGCATAGAAATCCCCTCCCACCTCTTTGGCTGCCTGACTTGCCCCAAAGAGATGAAACATCGGACGAGAATAGATGTGTTCTGCAGGTACAAGGTTTTGCTGCACCTCGTGAGCAGAGCGTATATCCTTCTGCATAATCTTTGAGAGATAAATCAGCAAATCCGTCGTTGAAAAAATCCCCATAAAACGATCTTTTTCATCCCTGAGAACAAAAAAACTCTCCTCTCGAGTATCAAGAACATGAGAAAGCTCCTCCGCTAACGAATAAATGTGTGTCTGATAGAAATACACCGAAGCCTTCTGCACGAGTGACTCAACCGAGCGATGATAGTACACATCCTGAAGAAAAGGCTGTGTCATAAAACCCAAAAACTTTTCTCGCACCAAAACCCCTACAACACGCTCCTCTTCATCCACCACTCCCACTGCTGGAACAAAAGGATGCCTTTGAAAATCCCTCAAAACATCACTTGCCTTACTCCCCTTTTTTACATAAAACCGAGAAGAAACCAATCGAAGAGCTAGTTCCCCCGAAATTTTCACTTCCTTCCTTTCTTTAAAAACATTTCCCGAAGACAGATTCATCACACCCAAATCAACACCATGATCCCTTGAAAGAGTATACTCCTGCATAACCAACCTCCTTCCTCGTGGTTTGCTTTAGTATACTCTTTTTTCATGAAATGATTATGAAAAAAATATGAATTTTCTATGAAAATTACGCATGAACATCAAAATTCACACTCCCCTTCTCTGTACGGATCTCATAGCTTCCATAGGCAAGATGCGAAAAAATCATCCTTTCATCCACCCTGCCACTCCACAACTCCTTTTCGCCCCGAAGCGTAAGCATTGGAACAATGCCATACACCTCCAAAGAAAATCCGTTCTCTTCCATTCCAAGCACCAACCGTATCCCCAGCTGTCGAGAAACATACTCCCACTCCTGTCTCCCTCCCGAGCGAACAGGTTGCATTCTACAAGGACGAAGAACACCAACAAGCGTCTCCATAGTCTCTCTCACACCCTCCAAACTGAGAGAAAAAACATCTCGAAGCACCAAGGGAGCAAACGATACAGGTTTTGCTGCCTCCATACGAGCCTCCAAACGATTCTGTTCCAAAAGTTCTGCTAAACAGTCAGGACAGTGCTCAAGATGGTGCTCCATAGCCTTCTGCTCTTTCTCATCCAGCTGGTGGTGAAGGTATGCCAGCCACCTCTCAGGTGGATACTGGGGACAAAACATGATCCTCTCCTCCTTTTTCTTTCACAAAGAGCAGCTTGAGTTGACTCTCGGCAAACCGAAGATGCACTTTGGCATCACGAAGAGAACGAAAAAGCCTTGAAAAAACACGTAAAAGCTCATTATTGGGACGCTCAAGACGGTGTTGGAGGCGCTCTCGCTGATTCTCAAGCCGCATCAGGTGAGACAATTTCTCCGCTGCCTCATCAGGATGGCTGCGTATCTGCCACTTCAGTTCGGTAATAGCTTCAAAAAGTTTTGCAAGCTTTTCGCTGATCTCACGAATATTGTTAATATCCTCAAGCCTCACCTTGATCATTTCCCTCTGAATATCAAGGAGTTCCAGATAACTTTTCCCCGTTATTCTTTGTGTTTTCAGCATATCCTCGGGAGAAAGTTCCTCAGGCAAATAAAACCACAGTATCCACAGTCTTCCCGGCTCCTTCATAACCGAAAGACGTTCTCTGAATTTCTCCCAGCTACTCTCTTCATCATCAAAACCCGGACAGGCATAATCCTCAGGCAAACTCTCAAACTCCTCTTTCTTCCGAATGAGACGAAACCCCTTATAGAGATACCGAAGCTGCAACACAAACCACGATGCAAAGGGCACTCTTCTCTGGGGATCCCACTCCTCGAGAAGCCGCTCAATTCGCTCAAAAACATAAAGATAAAAATCCCCACACACATCACTATCGTCTCGATAACAAACACGGGGAAAATTATACACAAAAATATCAATTTCCTTCCGAATGTCGGCTATAACTTCACGCTCTCCCTCACGATACCGTGCAAGTAACACCTCAAGTTTTTCATTATCAAGACGCATCCCTACATCTCTATCAGCTTTACTGTCACTCCCGGAAGATCCTCAAGGCTGGAAACCATCTGAACGAGATCGGCTTTTGGATCCACCTCAAGAAAGATAATCCCCTCATCCGACTCCTGCCTCTCATGCAAACCCAATCGCACGAGAATCGCAGATCCATACTCCGTGAGAATCTTCTGAACATTCAAAGCATTATTACTCCTCTGGTCAACCTTGATCAACACAAACTGACGCATACAGCCCTCCTTTTTGTTTAATCACGAGAGTATTATAACACATCTTCGAGCTTCTTTGCAAAAAAGAGAGCTTTTTCCGCCAAATCTAATAGTAAACCTCAACAAGAAAGAGGGCATGGGGCGGAGCTGTGAGAATATGACGCTTTTCCCGAGGTTGACTCATCATTACCCGCACCTCCTCTGGAGTAAGTTCCCCCAATCCAACCTGAATCAAGGTGCCTGTGAGCATCCTCACCATCTTGTAAAGAAAACTATCTCCCTTGAAGTGAAGGAACACCCTCTCCCCTTCCACCTCCATGGTAATACTATCAAGCCGTTTCAGAGAAGATTTGTCCTTAGAGAGGGCGGTGGTAAAAATGCGAAAGTCTCTTACCCCAACGAGAAGGGGAATCGTCTGAGACATGGCCTCAAGATCAAGTTCTTTGCGAACATGATAGTAGTACCGCCGTTCAAAGATATTTTTTCTCGGGCTATTCCAGATCTGATAACGGTAATGTTTGCCAAGAGCACGGTGACGAGCATGAAACCTCGGCTCCGCCTCTCGAAGAGAAAGCACCTGAATATCATCAGGCAAATAGGTATCAAGATAAGCCTTCATTTCCTCAATACTCATCGTACTCCGAGTAAGAAAATTCGCCGACTGTCCCAATGCATGCACCCCCGCATCCGTTCGACTTGCACCGATGAGATCTACCTCTTCCCCAGTCATCTGACGAAGAACATGCTCAATTCTCCCTTGAACAGTACTCTCATGCTCCTGTCTCTGCCAACCATGGTACCTACCACCATCGTACTCCAAAATCATATGAATATTACGCACCATATACTGCTCCTACTTCCCTATACAAAACTGGGAAAATATCCGATCCAAAATATCCTCTTGTGTGGTTTTCCCTGTTATTTCCTCAAGCAAGACACGAGCACGATAGAGATAATGAGCAACATACTCTTCAGACATCCCATTTTCAAGTGTACAAAGTGCCTCCTCAAGAGAATCCACTGCCTGCCGAACCAACAACTCCTGCCTCTGATTAGTGAGAAGCACATCCGTCTGAGGATTATAGCCAAGATCAAAATAAAAATGAGCCAGCTTTTCATGAAGAAGATCAATGTTTTTGTGCGTCTTCACTGAAATAGGAACTGCCTCGGGAAGAAAATCATACCAGTTGGGTTCATACCCATTTTCTGTTTTGTTGATGAGAAAAAGAGCCTTTCTATCCCTCAAAAGAGACACCATACCCTTTTCTTCCTCTGATGGTCGTCGTGTAGCATCAAACACCACGAGACAAAGATCCGCCTCTTCTATTGCCCTCCTACTCCGACGTATCCCTTCCATCTCAACAACATCATCGCTCTCACGAATCCCCGCCGTATCAATCAAACGAAAGGGAATGCCCTGAATCTGAATCTCCACCTCAAGCGTATCCCGTGTTGTTCCTGCCACATCTGTTACGATAGCCCTATCTTCCTGTGCCAAAAGGTTGAACAAACTCGACTTTCCCACATTAGGAGCACCAACAATTGCCACCTTCATACCCAATCGAAGAATCTTTCCCGCACCCGCTGTTTCCAAAAGACGAGCAAGACGAGTTTGGATTTCCAAAAGCGAGCGAGCAAAGCCTTCACGGTCAAGCATGGTTTCTTCAATATCGCTGTGATCAATAGCAGCCTCCACCAGAGCAAGCAATGAGAGCAATCTTTCATGGATTTCACGAATCACAGAGGAGAGTTTCCCCTGAAGCTGGGAGAGCGCGGCACTCTTCGCCAGTCGTGTGTGTGAACGAATGAGGTCGTTAACAGCCTCTGCCTGATTCAAATCCATCTTGCCATTGAGGTAGGCTCGTTCGGTAAACTCACCAGGATAAGCAAGCCGTGCTCCTTTTTCCACAAAAGCCTTTTGTGCCTCCAACAGAATCCAAGGATTCCCATGAAACATCACCTCGACAATGTCCTCTCCCGTATAGGAGTGAGGAGACTGATACAAAAGCCATACCACCTCATCCAGCACTTCTCCCGAAGAATCGAGAAAATACCCCACCACAGCCTCCCGTGGAGAAATCCTCTCCCACGGGCGTTTTCCTCGATAAAGCTGGGAAGCAATCTCCCATGCCCGTGGACCACTCACACGAAGTAGCCCTATGGCAGACTCAGCAAGGGGAGTTGCAAGAGCAACAATAGTTGCCTTCCGATCAGGGTTTGATCTTTTTGTCAAGGTTAATAATCTCCTGTTCCACAATAGTATAGAGGTTCTGAATCGTCCAGTAGAGCACCAAACCCGATGGCATATTCCAGAAGAGGAACAAAAAGATCAGCGGAAGAAGGTACATGTTGAGTTCCTGCCCCTTCATAGCGGGGTTTTTGGCTGTCTGGAGCTTCGTTTGAATCAGCTGGATCACCGTCATCACAATGGGAAGGAGATTAAAATTATGGGGAAGAAGAGGAATATTCATCACAAAAAGCGTATCTGGCTGTGTTAAATCTTTTATCCAAAGAAATGCTGCATTCTTCAATTCTACAGAGTAAGAAAGAACGCGGTAGAGTGCAAAAAACACAGGAATCTGCAAAAGAAGCGGAAAACACCCACCAAGGGGATTGATCTTTTCTTTTTTGTAGAGTTCCATGGTCTTCTTTTGAAGAAGCTCTTGGTTATCTTTGTATTTTTCCTGAATATTCTTCAACTTCGGCTGAAGAAGCTGCTGTTTCTTCACAGAAATAGCAGCCTGAATAGAAAGAGGAGAGAGAAGCAGTTTCACAATCAAAGCAATGAGAACAATAACAATCCCCTTATTTGCTATCAAGCTTCCCAAAATATCGAGAAGCCATGACAAACCCCATTCTATAGGTTTCATAAACCACGCAAAAAGAAGAGGCCAGCGGAAGAGTTCCTTGTAGGAGGAATTCACAGAACGGAGAAGAGACTCCTTCCGTGGGCCACAATAATACTGCACGGTAAAGTTGGTGCTCTCCCCTGCATTTAAAAACAAGACGGGCAAAAAGAGATGAATGGCTGTTTCCTCCACCGTCTTGTAGCGACCTTCAACAGTAAAGTCCGCCACAATTCCCGGTGTTTTTGGCTCCACAACAAAGGCAAAGTAGTTGTCTGCCATCGAGAGCCACTGAAAGTTACTCACAAAGGCAACATTTTGAGCAGGGGAAAAAAGCCCCTTCTTCAAGAGCGAATAAAACCTCTTGCCTGCATAGGCACCATAGGTGAGAAGATTCCCTGAACCAATTGAATTGGTATCAATAAGCATGGGCATCCACCGAATCACAAACGAACGTCCCTCATAGTCCAGTTTCACAGCTTGATTGGCACGGTTAGAAAGAGAAATAATCTCAGCAAAGGTATAATTTGAAAGCAGAACAAAACGCACACGAACATCAAGAGAAGTGGTATTCCAGAGAAGAGTTGCTGCCCATTCTGTCTCATAAGGATCGCTTTTCACAAGCTGGAAATCTACACCCTCTGAAGAGTTTCTCTCCCACTGAATGGCGCCATGATTCCCCTCTCGAGGGAAAACAACCTCAATCGGCTTATCCGACTGATTCCACTTCCCTGTCATGGCAAGAGAAACCACTCCCGGACCCTTGCTCCCAACAAGAAGTGAAAGCTCCTGATTGGAGAGCACAACCTGCGTCAACGGAAAAGACTTCTCCCCCTTCACGCTCACGGGAACTGCCACCTGAAGGGTATTACTCACCAACTCTTCTGAGGAAGCCTGCGTGGCAGGTCTTTTCCCTGCTGCTTTGGAATTGAACAAATAGATATAAAAACCAGAAAAAAGCACAAAAATAACCATTGTAAAAAGAAAACGCTTTTCAAAATCGCGATCCATGCCATCCTCCTTTGAACGAACCAACGGGAAAACACCCAGAACCACACAATCTGCCGAGAGCGGGAATCGAACCCGCACGGGTAGAACTACCCAAGGGATTTTAAGTCCCTTATGTCTACCAATTCCATCATCTCGGCAAAGAGAAGATAGGGGATGGCCGGGATCGAACCGGCTCATAGCGATTTTGCAGACCGCTGCCTTCCCACTTGGCTACATCCCCACAAGAGATATATATTATAACATTTTTACTCATGAGTGTCAAATTTTAAGCCATCATTTTGCCGTCACCGCAACATTGAAAGAGAAAACGACACGCTTCGCCTGCCAACACCCTTGAAGAGTCTCTTTTCCTTGCGTTTTTTCCCACCTTGTCGTAAGATAAATCCCAAGAAAAGAGCACCTCTGGGGTATCCCCCAAAATAGCAATTGCCCTACTTCTCAAGGCAGACAGAGGCACAGGAGGACTTTCATGGCTGATAAACCGATCGATTTCGTGCATCTCCATGTTCATTCTCACTACAGTCTCCTCGATGGCGTTGCCCAAGTTCCTCCCATGATCCAGAAAGCAGCAGCCCTTAACCAGCGCGCCATTGCTCTCACCGACCACGGAAATCTCTTCGGAGCCATGGAGTTCTACACAACCTGTATCGATTTTTCCAAAGCGCATCCAGAAACCTCTGTAAAACCCATCATTGGCTGTGAATTTTATGTTGCCCCTGAGGATCGCTACACCAAAAACAAAGACGAAAAATACTATCATCTCGTCCTTCTCGCCAAAGATATAACAGGCTACAAAAATCTTCTGAAACTCTCCTCTGCTGGATACACTGAGGGTTTCTATTCAAAACCCCGCATCGACCATGAACTTCTCGAGAGCCATTCCCAAGGGCTTATTGCCCTCTCTGCCTGCCTTGCTGGAGAAATCCCATCCGCCATCCTCGCAAACGATGAAACCAAACTCAAAAAAAAACTCGAATGGTACAAAGAAACCTTTGGCAAAGACAACTTCTTTCTTGAACTTCAGGATCATGGCATAGCAGAACAAAAAATCGTCAATCAAAAACTGGTGCGTCTCTCTCGAGAGTACGACATCCCACTTGTGGCTACCAACGATAGCCACTACCTCTCTCCCGATGATAGTATCCTGCAGGAGATTATTTTTGCCATTCGCGATCACAAAACACTCAAAGACGAGACCCGCCAACGCTATCCCACCAACCAGTTCTACCTCAAAAGTAGCGAAGAAATGGCCGCCCTTTTTGGAGAAATCCCCGAAAGCCTTTCCAACACCATCCGTATTGCCGAAATGTGCAATGTGAATTTCTCCTTCAAGGAAATGCACACCCCCATTTACCCCCTTCCCAAGGGAGAAAACGCCCATAGCTACCTTACCAAACTTGCCCAGAAGGGGCTTATGCAGCGTTTCCACACCAAAACCTACGAAGAAGTTCCCGAAGAATACCGAAAGCGACTTCAGACAGAGCTTGATCTCATCCGTTTCATGGAAGAAAACAAAGGCATAGGGTTTTCCAACTACTTCCTCATTGTCCGAGACTTTGTCCACTTTGCCAAACACCACGGCATTGGGATTGGACCAGGACGAGGTTCGGCGGCTGGTGCTATCCTCTCGTGGGTGCTTGATATCACCCAGGTAGACCCCATTCGTTACCAGCTTCTCTTTGAAAGATTTCTCAACCCTGAACGTGTCAGCATGCCCGATATCGATATCGACTTTGAAGATAGCAGAAGAGATGAAGTCAAAGAATACATCCGAAGCAAGTACGGATACAACAAGACAGCCGATATCATCACCTTTGGTATGCTCAAGAGCCGTTCCACTCTCCGAGATGTTGGAAGAGTGCTCGACATCCCCCTTGCCGAAGTTGACCGAATTGCTAAACTCATCGACCCAAACGATTCCATCGAAGACGCCCTTCAGAAAGTTCCCGAAATCGCCTCCGTTCAAAAACAAGATGAAACCCGTCGAAAGTGGATTGAATACTCCCTACGACTTGATGGCAACCTCCGAAACCTTGGCACACACGCATCTGGAATTATCATCTCTGATGTCGAACTCACCGAAGTCGTTCCCCTCTACAGAGATGTGGCAAGCGGCATCATATCCACCCAATACGAAGGTGCCTACCTTGAAAAGAACGGACTTCTCAAGATGGATATCCTCGGACTGGCAAACCTCAGCATCATCAAAGACACCCTCGAACGTATCTGGCACAACCATCACATCCGACTTGATATCCAATCCATCCCTCTTGACGACCCGCAGGTATACGCGACTTTCTCCCGTGGAGAAACCAAAGGAATTTTCCAGTTTGAATCCGCAGGCATGACTCGTTACCTCCAGGAACTCCAGCCCACAAACATTGAAGACCTCATCGCTATGAACGCCCTTTACCGACCAGGACCTATGGATCAAATCCCCGCCTACATCCGAAGAAAAAAGGGACTGGAATCAGTAGATTGCTTTCACGAGAACCTCAAACCCATCCTCCAAAGCACCTACGGTATCATCGTCTACCAAGAACAGGTGATGCAGATAGCCCAGGTATTGGCTGGCTTCAGCCTTGGAAAAGCAGACAATGTGCGCCGAATCATGGCAAAGAAAAAACCAGAAGAACTGGAAAAAATCTACCCCGACTGGATAGAGGGTGCTGTAAAAAACGGGTACTCCCGCGAACTCGCCGAAAGAATCTTTGAAATCCTCGTTCCCTTCTCATCCTATGCCTTCAACAAGTCTCACTCCGCAGCCTATGCCATTCTTGCCTACCAGATTGCCTACCTCAAGACCCACTACCGAGCCGAGTTTATGGCAAGCCTCCTCACCGGCAACAAGGATAAAACCGACGATGTAAAAGCCTATTGCGAAGAGTGCACTCAAGCGGGAATTACCATCCTCCCCCCCGACATCAACGAAAGCTTCCCTGATTTCCGCGAACAGAGACTCTCTCCCTCCCAATGGGCAATCCGCTTTGGTTTCGGGGCACTCAAAGGCATGGGGGAAGGTTTCTCCCACGCCATCGTTAAAGAACGAGAAACAAACGGCCCCTTTACCAGTTTTGAAAATTTCATCGAACGCATGCACCGACACAACGAATTCCGTCGTCCGGTTGTAGAAATTCTCCTCAAAGCAGGAGCGTTTGATTCCCTCTTTGGCGAAGAGCGCCTCGAAAAAAAAGCGCGCTATCTCTCTCTTCTTGACTGGTACATCGAAACCCATGAAGCAAAATACCAAGACCAAATGGAAGGGCTTGGCACCCTCTTTGACATGACCGAACATCACGATCTCTACCAACCCCCTAACAAACACATACAACACATCTCCCTTCTCGATGAATTTACCATGGAACAAGAAGTCATTGGTTTTCCCCTTACCAGACGACTCATCAAACAATTCCAAGAAAAACTCGACTCCTTTGTCTGGCTCCCCCCAGAAAACATCTCCCTCATTCCCTTTGAAATCACATTCCTCGTCTGGGGATTCCTCACCAATGTCGAAAAACGCAAAACCACAACCCAAAAAACCTACATCTCCTTTACCCTCTCCTACGACTCCCTATCCTTCAACTGTAGCATCTTCTCCCCCGATTATGAGAAGTTCGCCCCCCTCATCAAAGAAAACCAATTCGTTCTTGCCAAAATACTCTACAAAAAAGGAAAAGGCAATCAAACCTATACCAACATCAGTGAACTCTTGCCTCTTGATGAAAAAACCCTTGCAAAGTTTTCCATAAAAAATCTCAATCTTCTCTGGAAAGGTGAACCGGAAACACTCAAAGCATCCTTCAAAACCCTCTATACTCTCCTTCAGAAACCTGAATATCGTGGCCCCATTACCATTACCCTCCTCATTGTAGAAGAAAAAACCACAAAAGTGATGTCTCTTCCCGCCTCTTTTGCCATCGCCTACTTCCCCAATCTTCTCTCCGAAATCCGCAAACTGCCAGGACTTCAAGGCTTCTGGTTTCTCTAAACAAAAATAATTCTTTGTTTTTTACCTTCCCACTTGCAAAAAAACAAAAAATATGGCATACTTTTTGTAAGAAAAAAGGAGTAAATTCCACACAATGAAACCTCAAATCTTTCAAGACCAGCGTCAGATACTTACTCCTCTTCTTGTCCAACAGATGGAGCTTTTGTCTCTTCCCCTTCCTGAGCTTCGTGAAAAAATTCTTGAAGAAGCTGAGAAAAACCCCCTCATCAAACTCGAAAACCCCATCCCCTCCTCAGCTCCCAGAAAGCGACAACCTTCCCTTATGACAGCACCCGACTTTGTTTTTGAAAACCAATCCTCATCACAGGGGATTCTTGAACACATCCTTGAACAAATCCATCTCGTCAACTGGAGCGACCGAGAAGAACAAATTGCCCTTTTGATCCTCACCTCCCTCGATAACCACGGTTTCCTCCGTATTGATCCGTCCATTCTTCTTGAGGGAACCGATTTTACCCCAACGGAGTTCGAAACCGTCCGTCAAAAACTCATGCGACTGGATCCAGAAGGCCTCGGAAGTAGAAATGCCCTCGAGTTTCTCCTCTTTCAAGCCGAAGAAGAGTATGGAAAAGAAAGCCTCGAGGCCCTTATGCTGAGAGAAACACCAGACCTTGTAGAAAAGAAACAACTCCCCTTGATCGCCAAACATTTTCATGCCTCCCGAGAAGATGTCCAAATGGCATTAAAAAACCTTGCCGAACTCAGACCAAGCCCTGTCATCGGTTGGGGAGAAGCAGCCCTCGCCATCATCCCCGAAGCATTTGTCGAGATACACGACGACACAATCGACATCCGACTCAACGAGTATTATATCCCCGATGTACGGCTTGATCAGTACTACCTCTCCCTTGTCACAGAAGATAAAACTCAAAAAGAAGAAAAGAAATTCCTCCGAAACAACCTTGCTCAAGCAAAAACCTTCATCGAAAACCTCCAATCTCGAAAAGAAATCGTCTTTCGTGTCATCCATGCCATTATCAACCACCAAAAGGACTACTTTACCAAAGGCCCTCAGTACCAAAAACCCCTCCGACTCCACGACATTGCCGAAGAGTTGGGCATTCATGAATCCACCGTGAGCCGTGTTGTCAAAGACAAGTACATTCAGGTAGGTGGCAGGATCATCCCACTAAAGCACTTCTTTTCAAGTCAAATTAAGACAACCACGAGAGAAAATGTCTCCTCAAAAAGCATTCAGGATATGATTGTGCAGATCATCGCAAACGAAGACAAAAACAATCCCCTCAGTGATGAACAAATTGTCAGTATCCTTGAAAACAAAGGTATCAAGATTTCTCGACGAACCATAGCCAAATACCGCAGTCTTCTTCATTTTCCGCCCGCCCACGAGCGGAAAATCTACGAATAGGAGGGAGAGGTATGGATAGACTCAGAGAACTCCTGGAACATGATCAGATCATGGAAACATCAGCACCGCAGGGGCCTCAAGAAATTGAAGTCTTTGCCTTTTCTATAGAAGAAGCCCTCAAGGAAGCAGCCAAAACTTGGAACACAAGCCTTCTCAATCTTGAATATGAGATTCTCGATCGGGGAAAGAGCGGCTTTTTCGGGATTGGCAAAAAACCCATGCGTATTCTTGTCAAAAAGACACAATCCATATCTCTTGGTGCCGAACTGCTTGGCGGAGGAACCGAAAACGAACCAGAATTTATCGCCAATCAAGATGGGACTATCCGTGTCATTCCTCGTACCCGCAGCCTCATGGTAAAGATTGAACCACCAAAAGGCCAAGGAAAACCCGTTACCCTCGAATCAGCCAAAAACTACCTCGCCAGCAAGGGTATTACCAACTACGATGAAAATCTCCTTCGCAAAGCCATTCAGAATCCCACTGGTCAGTGGGTAAAGATCGGAGAGAGAAGCCCTACCCCTGGCGATGCCAAAATCTCTCTTCAGGTTTCAACGGACGAGATGAAGGCTTTTATGACTGTCTCTCGACCTGAAAGAGGAGGAGGCTTCCCTGAAAACGATGAGTTAATGAGCCTTTTGAAGGCAAAAAAGGTCTTCTATGGCATAAAAGAAGACGCTATAACACAAGCCTTCGAAAATGAACTCTACAATGTCCCTGTCATCGTTGCTGAAGGAGACTACCCTCAAGATGGAAAGGATGCCGAGATAAAATACCACTTCAAAACCAGCACAGACAAGGTCTCTCTCAAAGTAAAGGAAGATGGTTCTGTAGATTTCCACGACCTTGACATTGTTCAGTCGGTTGTTGCAGGACAAATCCTCGCCACAAAAGAACCAGCCACCAAAGGCAAACCGGGCAAAACCATCACAGGAAGAGTACTTCCCGCCCGTGATGGAAGGGATATCCAACTCGTTCCCGGCAACAACAACCACCTATCGCCCGATGGTATGCAGCTCATCTCGGATATCAATGGTCAGGTTGTATTCAAAAATGGCCGCGTTCATGTGGAACCTGTTTTTGAGGTAAGAGAGGATGTTGGTCCGAGTACAGGAGACATCAACTTCCCCGGCAATGTCATTATTTATGGCAATGTTAACGACACCTTTAAGGTCTACGCGGGAGGAAATGTTGAGATCACCGGCAACGTTGGAAAAGCCAATATCACCGCAGAAGGAAATCTTGTTGTGCGCCAGGGTATCCAGGGGAAAGACGAAGCCCAAATTGTCTGTGGAGGCGATCTCTATGCCAAGTTCATCGAACGAGCCAAGCTCAAAGTCGAAGGAGACATCGTCGTTACGGAAGCTATCCTTCACAGCGATGTAAGCTGCAAAAAACACATCTTCTGTCAAGGTGGACGACGATCCCAGATTGGAGGAGGGAGAATCCGCGCCTTTCAGGAGATCAATGCCAAGTTTTTGGGCACAGAAGCCTATGCCGAGACCATTCTCGAAGCAGGAATTGATCCCGACGCAGAAGACAAGCTCTCGCTCCTCATCAGCCAGAGAGATACCATCAAAAAGCAACTCCCTGACATAAATAAACAACTCACCAATTACTCCATGCTCCTTGCCAGTGGTCCTCTCCCCCCAGAAAAAGAGCAAATCTACCAAGACCTCGTGGCCAAAAACACCGAACTCAAACAAACCCTTCAAGAAACCGAGGAACAAATCGCGTCCATCCAACACTACATAGACAACCTTGCATCCGAAGCCAAAATATCCGCAAGCAAAACAGTCTACCCAGGGGTAAAAATCAAAATCAAAAATGCCGTTCTTCAGGTGAAAAGCGACTTCCAGTTTGTGACCTTCTCACTCGAAAACGGTCAAATAAAGATCTCCCCCTACGAAAAGGCTAAGGGTATGGACGAAACCATCCAACAAATGACAAGCCGCAAGAGAAGATAAAAAAGCTTTTGTCATTGTATTTTTCCCGTGGAATGGGGGATTTCTTTGATGTTTCAACGGGGTTTGCAATTTCCCTGTTTCAGCGTGAAATCTTTCCAAGACCTGAGAAAAGGGAATAGCAAATAATCCCCCCTCTTGCTTTTTTCCCAAAGTATGCTATAATAGATAGACTTGCAAAAAGGAGAAGCCATGGAAGTTATTGCCGGACTGGAACCTTTTCTCCCTACTCCAGACCGTGATGCTTTGGGTATTATTGCCACCATGCAAAATCTTGGTGTTATTGGCTATTCAAAAGCCATTATCCAAACCTTTCTACAAGCCGAAAAAGCCGCGAAAAGCAATGCCAACATCCTCATTGAAGGTGAAAGTGGCACAGGAAAAGAGGTTTTCGCTCAATCTATTCACGCACTCAGTCGCAGAAACTATGGGCCTTTTGTTAAAATCAATTGTGCAGAGATTCCCGAAATGCTTCTTGAAAGTGAACTCTTCGGATACGAAAAAGGGGCATTCACCGGAGCCCAAAAACGCAAGATAGGAAAATTTGAGCTCGCCAATCAGGGAACCATCTTCCTCGACGAAATCAGCGAAATGTCTCTTGCCCTTCAGGCAAAAATGCTCCGCGTTATCGAAGACAAAACCATCTCTCGTGTCGGGGGACTCGAAAATATTCCTGTGGATGTCCGTATCATTGCCGCAACCAACCGTAAACTCTGGCAGTATGTCAAAGAAGGGAAATTTCGTGAAGACCTCTACTATCGAGTCAATGTTGTTTCCCTTTCTCTCCCCCCTCTTCGTCAACGAAAAGAGGATATCCCCC
>Ga0209809_1000344_pt1 | contig 43133 bp, 46 predicted proteins | sample YNPMSTMetaG_FD_186172 | JGI IMG/M metagenome (GOLD analysis project Ga0209809, IMG submission 186172) | Anoxygenic and chlorotrophic microbial mat microbial communities from Yellowstone National Park, USA - YNP MS-T MetaG (SPAdes) (version 2) ...
AGGGCCAGGGGGTGATGGGCTCGGCTGCTGGCACATCGCCCAGGAGCTCGATTTCCAGCTCGTATAAGGCCCGCAGGAAGCCCTCCTCCTGCCAGGGCAGCTCGCTCAGGGAGGCCAGCGCAATGCCGGGCGGCAGGGGGCGCGCCAGGGGGGTGGGGTCGAAGGCGGCCAGGTCCAGCACCGACGGCCAGCGGCGCTCCACCTCGGTGAAGCCCTGGGCGCTCAAAAAGCCGTACTCCGGCCAGTCTTCCCTGACCTGTGCCCAAAGCTCCTGGGGCTGGTGGGGAGTCAGCCGTTCCAGCAGGAAGTCCCAGAGCTGTATCTGTAGGCTTTGGGCTTCAGGGCGCAGGTAGTACTGCACCTCGAGGGCCCCCGGCTTGGGGTCGTAGTAGGGGGTGGCGAACTCCAGCACCCCCACCACCTGACCATTTTGTTCGACCAAGAAGCGCTCGAGCAGGTCGCCTTCTGCGCGGGTCTGATCCAGGTGCTTTAGCCCGGCCAGGTCCAGGGGGCTCTCGGGGTGGGCGGCCTGGCGAATGGAAGCATAGGCCTGGTAGTGCTCCAGAGTGAACTCAAAGGGGTGTATGCGCATAGGGTTCCAAAAAAAGCGGGGGGCATTCGGTTTGCCCCCGCCTGGATTAAAGGCGCTTTTATGGCATTCGTGTACCCATGGGGCGGCAAACCACCGATGTTGCGGGGATGGACTGAAAATGGGTGATCATCGTAGGTTCACCTCCTTGGTGGTGCTTGCGCGACTGCTGGGAGTGTAGCACGGGGTACGGGAGCTTGGCAAGGCAGTTGGTTGTTGTTGTCACTTGGTTACGCCCCACACAGCTTTTTGCGCTATGATAAGGGGCAATGGTCGAATTTTCACGAGATTTGTTGGGTTTGGAGCAGCGCATCGTGATGGTGACGGGGGCGGGGCGGGGCTTTGGCCGCTCCATCGCCCGTTCCTATGCCCGCAATGGGGCCACAGTCATCACCGTTGACCCCGACGTAGAGATGGCTACCGCCATCGCCTCCGAGGTTGAGCAGCTAGGTGCGCCCGCCATTCCCATCCGGGGGGATATGTCGGTGGTGCTTGACGTGATGAGCACCTTTGAGAAAATCGAGGAGCTTTTCGGCGCGCTGGACGGGATTGTCCACGTAACCAGCGCCGAGAGCAAAACGCCCTTCGTGGAGCTGATCGAAGGGGAGTGGTACGACCTGCTCAATGCTGACGTGAAGTCGAGCCTGTACGTGTTGCAGCAGGGTCTGCGCTATTTGAGTGGGGGCGGCTTTGTCACCCTGGTGCTGCCCCCGCTGCAGCGGGAACAACCCCACGTCGCGGCGATTCGCGGGGCATTGTCCGGTCTGATCGAGGGGGCGACCCACATCTTTCCCACTAACGTGCGGGTCAATGGGGTAATACCCAGCCGCGATCCTGTGGGAGAGGAGCACGACCGATCCCTGGTGCGGGTAGCGGTGGCCCTGGGCTCGATGGTCTCGGAGGGGGTTCGGGGCCAGCTCCTGGAGGTTTTGCTGCCCGACCCCCCCCACCAGCCTGAGATCTACGATTTGCTGAGGGAGCTGCCATGAGGGTGTAGATGTTGACTGACCCTGCGGGTTTGTGAAGCCTATGAACTGCCCTTTCTGTGGAAAGCCCGACAGCCGCGTGCTGGACTCGCGTCCTTCCGATGAAGGCTCGGTGATTCGCCGGCGCCGTGAGTGTTCGGCCTGTAAGCGTCGTTTCACCACCTACGAACGAGCCCAGGTAGAGCCACTGCTGGTCATCAAGCGCTCGGGGCGCAAAGAGACTTTCGACCCCAACAAATTGTTACGGGGCCTGACCCTGGCGGCGCGGAAGCGGCCTATTGACCCGCAGGTTTTGCAGGAGTTTGCCTTTGGCTTCGAGGATACAGTCAAGGAAATGGAAATCACCTCCGAAGAGATCGGCCTGCGCTCGCTGGCCTTCCTCAAGGAGTTAGATCCGGTGGCCTACATCCGCTTCGCCTCGGTTTACCGCGAGTTTGATAGCCTGGAGAACTTTATCGAGGAAGTACGTAAGCTCGATCGGGAGGCTGCTAGAAAGGAAAAAGCCGCGGAGGCTGAGGAAGCACCCGACCTGGCCGATGAGGCCAAGCTGGGCATGGTTTGATAGAGGTTTGTTGCCCCCAACCGCTGGTTTGTGCAGGGTGTTAGACTATAGTTGTGAACGACTCGCTGGCCGAGTTGAACCGTCTGCAGGAGCGTGACCTCGAGCTTGATCAGATTCGCCAAGACCAATCCCGCATCCCCGATGAGCTGGCCCAGGCTCGTATGCACCTAAGGCAGCTGGAGGTTCACCTGAGCGATTTGCAGGAGCAACTGCGTGAGGTGCGCATGGCCTACCATAGGCTTGATCTCGAGCTGCAAGACCTCAAGAGCAAGCGTGAGAAGGCCAAGGCAGCCCAGGCGCAGGCCACCGGGGCCAAAGAGCAGACCCAGTACGGTGAGCAGATACGCCAGCTTACAGGCTTGATTGAGGACATCGAGGGCAACAACAAGGATGTGGTGGGCCAGATACTGCCCCTGCTGGAGCAGATGGAGAAGCTGGAAGAGCAGCTTCTTCAGGTAAAAGCCCAGGTGCAGGAAGCCAGACCTAGGCTCGAGGCGCTGGAGGCTGCCAACCAGCAGCGTGTGGATGCCCTCGAGGCCGACTACCAGTCCAAGAAGATCAGCCGCGACCAGCTTGCGGCCAGCATCCCAGCGGCCATCGTCAAGGAGTATGAGTCCATCCGCAGGGCCCGTAAAGGCACTGGCCTGGCCAAAATGGCCAAGACCAGCAGCGGCTACCGCTGCACGGCCTGCAACATGCAGCTGCCCATGCACGTAGCCCAGCAGGTGCACCAGGCCAGTAAGGTGGTGCGCTGCCCCTCCTGTGGGCGCATCCTGTGGAAAGGTGAGTAGCCCGCCCTATGCCCTATACCCCCATCCTGGCTACCCTGGGCTTTGTGCTCTCGCCCAGCGGGCAAGAGGTTTTGCTGGTTCATCGCAACGCCCGCCCTCAGGATCCCGCTTACGGCAGGTACAACGGCCTGGGGGGTAAGCTCGAGCCCCATGAAGACGTGGTGGCGGGCATGCGGCGGGAAATCCTAGAAGAGGCCGGTCTAACCCCGCTGCAACTCAGCTTGCGCGGGACCATCTCCTGGCCGGGGTTCGGTCGGAATGGTGAGGACTGGTTTGGCTTCATCTTTCTGATCCCCCGCTGGTCGGGGGTACCTCCTGCAGCCAACGCCGAAGGGGAGCTGCATTGGGTTTCTATCCAGAAAGTTCTGCGCCAGGAGCTGCCTATGTGGCCGGGCGACCACTACTTCCTGCCGCTGGTCTTCGATGCCGACCCGCGTCCCTTTCATGGGGTGATGCCCTACCAGAACGGTCAGCCGGTTTCTTGGCAGTACCATCGGTGAGGCATGCTGCAAGGGGCAGCTCTGCTGGGAATCCGAAGGGGAAGGGCCTGTGAAAATAGTTTTCCCACAAGCACGGATTTTCCCTCTGCGCTAGGGTATTATGCGCCCCCAACGCCTTGCCCAACCCAGCAGCCTAACGGAGGCCTTCGCCCTACAAAAAGCCCTTGCCGAAGCGGTGGTACTGGAAGGTAACCCTAGCCCGGCCCGCTACATCGCGGCCCTCGACGCCTCACACCCCACCCGCTTTTCACGGCAAAAAGGCTCTTCGGTGGCGGTGGCGGTGCTGTGGGATAGGATCCAGGGGAGGGTGCTCGAGGTCGCTGCTGCCCAGATAGACGAGGCCGAGCTATTCCCCTACATTCCCGGTTACCTCTCCTTCCGCGAGGCGCCCCTTTACCTAGCGGCCCTGGAACAGCTATCCCATGCCCCTGAGGTGTTGCTGGTAGACGGTCAGGGCATCGCCCACCCCAGACGGCTGGGCATTGCCGCCCACCTGGGGGTACACCTGGATCTACCGAGCATTGGGGTGGCCAAAACCCTGCTGTTTGGTCGGCCAGAGGGAGCGCTGCCCCTGGAGGCAGGCTCGGCAGTGCGACTGATGGACGGCGAAACCCAGATTGGCTGGGTTTATCGCAGCCGCGCCGGGGTTCGGCCCCTGGTGGTCTCGCCCGGCCACCGGGTGGGCCTGGCAGAAAGCCTGGCTTTTGTGCGATCGCTCGTGGGAAAGACCCGCTTACCCGAGCCCTTGCGCCTGGCCCACCTCCAGGCGGGGGCAAAACGGCGGCTGGCTGCAGCGGAGCGGAAGGGCGAAGTTAGGGGCAATGTGAGGTGAGCCCAATTTCGAGCCAGCCCCCTAAACTAGGGTTTTTTGTGTACTTTATTTCGTCAACCAAAATGAAAAAAACCCTAAGGAGGCCTATATGACCAAATTGTCTCGTCGTCAAGCCCTTAAGCTACTGGGCACTACCGGTGTGGTAGCTGCGGCTGGCACCATGCCCACAATGGCCCAGCCGACACCCGCTATGCCCAATGGCGCCGGATATTACCGCTTCAAGCTGGGCGATTTTACCCTTACGGTGCTGAGCGACGGCCAGACCCCGCCCGGCAATGCCTTTCCCAACTGGGGTGCGACCCCCGGCAAACAGGCCGAGTTCGAGGCAGCCTTGCGTGAAAACTTCCTCGAGCCCACCCAGTTCATCAACAACTTCAACCCTATGGTTATCGATACCGGGCGGGCCAAGATTCTCATCGACACCGGTCGGGGCCAGGCCGGGCAGCTCCTAACGAACCTGGCCAACGCGGGCCTGCGGCCTGCCGACATCAACATCGTCTTCATCACCCACGGCCACGGCGACCATATTGGCGGCCTGCTGCGCGATGGGCAGCCGGTGTTTGCTAACGCCCAGCACATCATGGGTGAAACCGAGTTCCAGTTCTGGCTCTCCCAGGCCACCCCACCGGCCAACCTGGTGGCCCTGCGCGAACGCTTTACCCTGGTGCGCCCCGGCGCCGAGATCGCCCCCGGCGTAACTGCGGTGGATACCTCTGGCCACACCGTGGGGCACCTGGCCGTGCAGGTGAGCTCGGGTGGGCGGACGCTGTGGCACCTGGGCGACGCGGGGGGGCATTACATCCTGTCTCTCCGTTTCCCCGAGCACTACCTGGGCTTTGATGCCAACCCCCAGCAGGCGGTGGCCACCCGGGCCCGGCTGTGGCAGGCTGCTGCAGCCGAGCGGATCATGGTGGTGGGCTACCACTTTGCCTAGCCAGGTGTGGGCTATGTGCGGCGTTGGGGCAACGCTTACGAGTTTGTGCCGGCCTTCTTTGTGTTCTAAGGGAGTGCCGGCGGGCCGCACCCTCCCCAGAGGCCTGGGGAGGGTTTTATATGAACCTTGCCTGAATCGTTCCGTTGGGGACTGTTGGAACACTATCGTTTTTTGGGCTGTTGCTAGCACTTCAGGCGGGGGCCCCAGAAAAAGAACAAAACCCGAAGCGCCCGGCCCGCGGCGTGGCCAAAACCCCCGCTTGTGTAGTTCGCCCCCACTATCGCTGCAGTAAAGTCAACTGGAGCATGCGGCGCCCAGCAGACAAAACCCACTGTGGGGCGTAAAATCGAGCCAGAGTAAAAGCCAAGGAGGCGCCTATGCAGTCCACCATGATGGATTTTTCCCTGACCCTTCCGCACTTGCTAGAGCGGGCCGGGAAGCTTTTTCCCAAAGAAGAGATCGTGACCCGGCTGCCCGATAAGTCGCTGCATCGCTACACCTATGGCGATTTCTACAAGCGTTCGCGCAAGCTGGCCTCGGCCCTGCAAAAGGCTGGGTTGCAGAAAGGCGACCGCGTGGCCACCCTCTCCTGGAACACCTATGCCCACCTCGAGGCCTACTTTGGTGTGCCGCTGGCGGGTGGGGTGCTGCACCCGCTGAACCTCAGGCTTCACCCCTCGGACATCGCCTACATCATCAACCATGCCCAGGATAGGTTTTTGATTGTGGACGACGTGCTCTTGAAGCTTTTTGAGGCCGTGCGGGAGCAGGTCAGGCTGGACGGGGTGATTGTGGTGCCCCTTTCGGGCCAGCCGGTGCCGGAGGGTATGCTCAACTACGAAGACTTTCTGGCCTCGGGGGACGACCATTTCATCTACCCCGAACTGGGCGAGCTCGAGGCCGCCGCCATGTGCTACACCTCTGGCACTACCGGTAAGCCCAAAGGGGTGGTCTACTCCCACCGCTCCATCGCGCTGCACAGCCTGGCCTCGGCCCTGCCCGATGCGCTGAACCTGGGCGGCCAGGATGTGCTCTTGCCGGTGGTGCCCATGTTCCACGTGCTGGCCTGGGGGCTGCCCTACACGGGGGTCATGGCGGGCTGCAAGCTGGTGCTGCCGGGGCCCCACCTCGACCCGCTAAGCCTGCTGGAGCTGTTCGAGTCGGAAGGGGTTACCAAGACCGCCGGGGTGCCCACCATCTGGCTGGGGGTGCTGCAGGCTCTGGAGAAGGAGCCGACCCGCTGGCAACTAAAACCCATGGAGATGGTGGTGGGGGGCAGCGCGGCCCCCGAGGCCATGATCCGGGCTTTCGACCGTTTTGGCCACACCGTGCTGCACGCCTGGGGCATGACCGAGATGAGCCCCCTGGGCACCGTCAGCCGGCTCAAGCGCCACCTGCGGGGCGACCCGGAGCTCGAGTACCGCTACCGGGCCTTGCAGGGCCTGCCCACCCCCTGGGTGGAAATTCGGGCCATGGGCGAGCAGGGCGAGGTGTCTTGGGATGGGCAGTCGCTGGGAGAATTGCAGGTGCGGGGGCCCTGGGTGGCCCAAAGCTACTACAACCTGGAGGAGGAGTCCGACAAGTGGACCCCCGATGGTTGGTTCCGCACCGGCGATGTGGTGGCGATAGACCCCGAGGGCTACATCCGCATCGCCGACCGCACCAAAGACCTGATTAAGTCGGGGGGCGAGTGGATCAGCTCGATTGACCTCGAGAACGCCCTGATGGCCCACCCGGCGGTAAAGGAGGCCGCGGTGATTGCCATCCCCGACCCCAAATGGGATGAGCGCCCCCTGGCCGCCGTGGTGCTCAAGGAAGGGCAGCAGGCCACCCCGGAGGAGCTGGCCCGGTTTTTGGCGGCCCGCTTTGCTAGGTGGTGGCTGCCCGATGCGTATGTGTTCCTGGACGAAATTCCCCGCACCAGCACGGGCAAGTTCCTCAAGTCCAGGCTGCGCGAGCAGTTTAGAAACTACAAGACCCCGTCCGCCTCGCAGTGAGGGCTGGCTACAGCGCCAATAGGAGGCTGCGGGGTATATTCTAGCTATGCCCAGCGCTATAGACCGCTACCTGGAGGAAAACCTCGAGGCCTACCTGCAAGAAACCATCCAGCTCTGCGCCCAGCCCAGCGTCTCGGCCACGGGCCAGGGCCTGCTGGAATGTGCCCGGCTGGTGGAGCAGATTCTGCAGCGGCACGGCTTCCAGACCTGGAAAATTGAGGGCTATGGCAACCCGGTGATTATGGGTCGGGCCCAGGGCCGCTCTGAGCGCACCCTGCTTTTTTACAACCACTACGACGTACAACCCCCCGAGCCGCTGGAGCTGTGGGACTCGCCCCCTTTTGTGCCGCAAATCCGCGACGGCAAGCTCTTTGCCCGTGGGGCCAAGGACGACAAGGGCGAGTTTATAGCCCGCCTGGCCGCGGTGGATGCGGTGCGGGCCGCGCATGGGGGAGAGCTGCCCTGTGGGGTGCTTTTTGTGGTCGAAGGCAACGAGGAGGTGGGCAGCCCCGGCATTGCCAGGTTTGTGCAGGATCACCTGGAGTTGCTCCGCTGCGACGGGGCCATCTGGGAAGAGGGGGGCATCGACTTTGAGGAGCGGCCCGGAACCTCGCTGGGCCGGCGGGGGATTCTGGCGGTGGAGCTCGAGGTCGAGACCCTCTCGCGCGATGCCCACTCCGGCAGCGCCCACATCTTGCCGAGCGCGGCCTGGCGGATGGTGCGGGTGCTGGCCTCCTTGAAGGACGAGAACGAGCGCATCCTGATCCCTGGTTTTTACGACGATGTGCGGCCCATCTCCGAGTTGGACCTCGAGCTCTTGCGCAACCTGCCCGACCTCGAGGCCCACCTGCGCCAGACTTTTGGGGTGCGAGGCTTCGTGAACAACCTGAGCGGCTTTGAGCTCCGCAAAGCGGTCTTCAACCCTACCTGCAACATCCAGGGCATCACCACCGGCTACCAGGGCTTAGGCACCAAGACCGTCATTCCGGCCCGGGCCGCGGCCAAGCTCGACTTCCGCCTGGTGCCCGACCAGAACCCCACCGACATCCTGCAAAAGCTGCGCGCCTACCTCGACGCTGAGGGCTTCACCGACGTACAGATAACCCACGCCGACTATATGTTCCCGGCCCGCTCCGACCCCCACCACCCCCTGGTACAGCTCGCGGCCCGCACGGCTGAAGAGGTCTACCAGAAGCCCTACCAGCGCATCCCCCTGACCGGGGGCAGCTCGCCGGTATATGCCTTTGCCCGGCCCCTGAACATCCCGGTCATCGACGCCGGGGTGGGCTTTGGCATCACCAACCGCACCCACGCCCCCAACGAAAACGTGCGCATACAAGACTTTCACAACGCCGCCCGGCACATCGCCCGCATCCTGGATGGTTTTGCAGACATCTGGGGCTAGGGCCGCGTAAAATGGGCCTGTGATTCGCATCCTCGACCTTCACGACCGGGCCCCCAGGGTAATCGCCTCGTTTGTGCTGGAAACCGAAGAAGGGCCCGTGCTCTTCGAGACCGGGCCCGAGTCGCGCTTTTCGGTGTTGCTGGATGGCCTTAATTCGCTGGGCTATGCCGCCTCCGACGTCAAGCATGTCTTCGTGACCCACATCCACCTCGACCACGCCGGCGCAGCCTGGCGCATGGCCGAGCGGGGCGCGACCATTTATGTGCATCCTAAAGGGGCGCCACACCTGGTAGACCCCAGCAAGCTCTGGGCCTCGGCCAGCCGCATCTACGGCGACCAGATGGAAACCCTGTGGGGCCAGATGGGCCACGTGCCGGAGGCTCAGATTGAGATTGTGCAAGACGGCCAGGTCATCCAGGTTGGCGAAGTGCAGATCCAGGCCCTCGAGACCCCCGGCCACGCCTACCACCACCACGCCTATCGGATGGGCGATGTGCTGATTGGCGGCGACGTTACCGGGGTCAAGATTGGCCGTGGCCCGGTGCTGCCCCCCTGCCCCCCACCGGAGATACACCTTGAGCTGTGGCGCGAATCCCTGGCCCGGCTGCGCCAGCTAAACCTGCGCCAGATTTACCTGACCCACTTTGGCCTGACCGAAGAGGTTGGGCCGCACCTGGACGCGCTCGAGGCCCGCTTGCTGGAGTGGGCCGACTGGATCAAGCAAAAAATCAAGTCCGGCCTCACCCGCGAGCAGATGGTGCTCGAGTTCGAGGCCTACGTGGCCGCTACCCTGCGGGCTGCGGGGCTTTCCCAGGAAGAGGTGCAGGAGTACGAGCTGGCCGACCCCTCCTGGATGAGCGTGGATGGGCTGGTGCGCTACTGGAACAAGCACCACCCGGAAGAGGTGATGAGCTAGAGCGGAGTTGTGTTTGGTGCCGGGAGCGGGACTTGAACCCGCATGAGCTTGCGCTCGCTACCCCCTCAAGATAGTGTGTCTACCAGTTCCACCATCCCGGCAGGCAAAGATTAGGTTAGTCGGGCTTTGGGCGGTTGTCAAGGAGAACACCCTGTGTACCGCCCCGTTACAAAAAGCGTTACATGCTATTTTGTGCCCAAAAATGCTATCGCAACCGTACCCCTTGCCCAAAACACACCACACCAGCACCCACCAGAACAGCATGGAAGCAATTTCCAAAAATAACCCATTATGTTTTGCGCAAAATGCTATAATGTCTATGTCGGCCATTTCGACAGCGGTTCTTGAAAGTCTAGATGTGCGATGTAAATCGCAAACCCACCGCACAAAAAATCTAAAAGTGTGGGTTTGTAAGCATCCATCGCAAAAAACGCCACTTTTTACCCACTTATCCACAGGCTGCCTGTGGATAACTCGGTTTTCTCATAAATACCCCCTCTAAGAGCCCTTTACAGGACGGCGATTAACGGGGTATGCTGTCGCAAACAAAAAGGCCCGTAAGGGGATTGCAACTACTTGTGATAGGTAACTTTGTCTAAGGTTTTCAGCCAGTCGCAAACAAAAAGGCCCGTAAGGGGATTGCAACAATATTCGTAGGGGCCATCAAGTGGGCAGCGGGAGAATTTGTCGCAAACAAAAAGGCCCGTAAGGGGATTGCAACTCATTGCGGAAGCGCCACGAGAGCCGCAGGTAGCCGCCCGGCGGTCGCAAACAAAAAGCCCCGTAAGGGGATTGCAACCGACGTGGCAAGCGGTTTCCCGGGCGATTTTCATCCACCCGGTCGCAAACAAAAAGCCCCGTAAGGGGATTGCAACTCCCGGCCTGCTGCGGCCAGGCCCGAGCACCACACGCGCCGGTCGCAAACAAAAAGCCCCGTAAGGGGATTGCAACACTAGACTTAGGCGATAGGCGATAGGATAGGGCGAGTAGGAGGTCGCAAACAAAAAGCCCCGTAAGGGGATTGCAACATGTCTGCCAACCACCACCCCCTGCCGAGGTACTTGTGATGTCGCAAACAAAAAGCCCCGTAAGGGGATTGCAACAGCGGTGTTATGGGTTTGCGTTTTTTGTCAAATGAGCTTTGCGATATGCGGCGCTGTGACGAAATAACCGGTGGGTTGAAAAAGATGTGGTATTAATTCTCCAGCATGTACGTTCAAACTTCGCTTGGAGTAGCGCTAGCCGGGCTTTTGCACGATGTGGGTAAGCTGTATCAGCGGGCCTACTGGGGGAGTCTGTCCGAAGGGGTCTCGGACTGGAGCCACCCGGCTTATACGAAGTGGGCTATTGATAAGTGGTCGCTACTGTTTGGTGGCGATGCTGGCTGGCTGGCCCAGACTGCAACCCGTCACCACGAGGGGTGGCACGATAAGCCGCAATACCAGCCCCAGACGCCCGAACAATGGTGCGTGGCTCTGGCCGATACCTATGCCTCGAGGGAGCGCAAAGAGCCGGACGAGAAAAGCGGCCACGCCACAGAAACCCCCTTGCGGTCAGTTTTTGCTGGCCTGCGGGTACAGGGAGCCTACGGCGAGTCTGGGCTGGGCTATCCCATGGTGGAAGAAGGCCGCGAGGTAGGCTTGAAGCCCGGCGCAGCCTATCCTCGCGGCGAGGTCAAGGCTTCCCGGGATACCTACTGGCGGGTGGCTGAGCGGCTGGACGAGCGGCTGGCCGAGCTGGCAAAGCTGAATCTAAGCCCCGAGGCTCTGCTGTCGAACCTGCTGGGTATCTTCCAGGAACTGTTGTGGAACATCCCCTCCGACACCCAGGGCGAGCCCGACGTGTCGCTGTTCGACCACCTGCGCCTTACCGGGGCCATTGCTGCGGCGCTTTGGGACTATCATGGCGGCAACCCCAGCATAGAAGCCCTGAAAGACGAGCAGCCAGAAAAGTTCTTGCTGGTGCTGGGCGACCTGGGCGGCATTCAGGGCCACATTTACCGCATTCAGGGGGCCCAGGCCGGGGTTGGGGGCCTTGCCAAGCGTCTGCGGGCGCGGAGCCTCGAGGTCTCGCTGGCTGCCGAGGCGATGGGTCTCGAGCTTCTGCAACGCTGCGGCCTTACCCCCTTGCAGCGCATCATGAGCGCTGGGGGCAAGTTTTATCTGCTTCTGCCCAACACCCCCAAAGTCCAGGATGCCCTGAACCAGGTGCGCCAGGAATGGGAAGAGTGGGCTTTGCGCCAGGGGGCTACCCTGCTACCTTTCCTGGCCGGGTATCCTTTTGCTCCGCTGGGGTTCAAAAACTTTAGCCAGGTGCTGCAACAAGCCCACCGTGCGCTGGCCGAGGCCAAGCTCAGGCCCCTGCAAAGCCAGTTTGGGGACTTTTACCTGATCCAAGGACAGCAAAGCTTGCGTCCGTGCCGGGCTTGTGGTGCCCGTCCGGCCCAATCGGCTTATAGCAGCTTGTGCAAAGGCTGCGAACGCGATGGGCGGGTGGGCCGCCTGATTCCCAAACGGACAGAAATAGGCTTTTTCGCTCAGGATGCACCCAGGCATCACTATCACTTTCCGGGCTTGCGGGTAGCGCTGGAAGAATCCGACCAATACACGCTGCGTACCCGGCAAAACTTTGCACCGGCGGCCAGGCCCTGGGAGGTGCGGCTTTTGGCCGGGCATATCCCCACCCTCGAGGATGCTTTGCGCCTGGGCTCCTGGCCCAATTTGGCCGAGTACCAGGCCTGGGCCACGGAGCAGGGGCTCTGGGAAGAGGAAGAAGGAGGGCGCCGCGAAGGTGACCCCCTCACCTTAGCCGAGCTGGCCGAGTTTTCTACCGGATCCAAATACCTGGGGGCCTTGATGCTCGACGCTGACCGCATGGGCGAGGCTTTCGCTACTGGTTTTGTGGACAAAGAGGGCAACGACCGCAGCAGCCCCAGCCGCATTGCCAGCTTGTCGCGGATGCTCGAGGTCTTTTTTGCAGGCGAGGTGCTGGAGCTGATCAAGAACCCCAAAACCTACCAGAAGCGCCTGGGCTGGGACGATCTAACCGCTGGGGAAAAAGCCCGGCGCTACCCCCTCATCTATTCGGTTTACGCGGGCGGCGACGACCTTTTATTGCTGGGGCCCTGGGACGCGCTTTTGGAGTTTGCCCTGGATCTCGAGGCCCTCTACCAAAAGTTCACCCAGCACCCCCAGCTCACCCTTTCGGGCGGCTTTGTGCTGGTAAGCCCCTCGCTGCCCATTCCGCTGCTGGCCGAGGCCGTGCAGGAGGCCGAGAAAGCCGCAAAAACTGCTGGGCGCAACTGTCTGCACCTGTTTGGACAGAGCGTACCCTGGGGCGAACTGCGGGGCCTGGTGCGCTGGGTGCGCGATTTCCAGCAGCACCTCCAGGCCGAGGGTTCTAAGGGCATGACCAGCGCCCTGGCCTACCGCCTGCTGCGGCTGTGGAAAGGCCACCAGAACCAGGACGAGGCCCGGCGGATGCGCTACAAGCCGCTGCTGGCCTATGCCTTGCGCGAGCGTGAGGCCAAGGTGCGCGAGCACTACCTGCAACTAACCAACCACGCCGACCCGGCCTGGCAGCATCTGCCGGTTTGGTTGCAGTGGGGGCTATATCTGGAACGCTAAGGAGGAGCCATGGAGTTTTTTGAGAATTTGGACAAGGGTGTTTACAGAAAAGGACTCTTCGACGAAGAGGCTATGCGCTGGGCGCAGGAATTGCGGAATGAAGGGCAGGGGCCGGACAAACTTAAATCGAGCCAGTTTCGCAACTACTTTCACGAGTTTCGGCGCCTCGAAGACGCTTTTGAACGTTATAAGCGCGAAACAGGGAACGACGAAGCCCTGGCATGGAGCCGCCTGACTTCGCAAATTGAGCTATTGAGGGCAAAGCTGGCCTATGGGGGACGCTCGAACGGAGGACCCCTGCAAAAATTGCCCTTGTTTAGAAGCAAGCTGGATGAGCTTTTGACCGATGCGAAGAAAAGCCCCAAGCATTTTGCTGGGGCCATGCTTTTTTTAGAGGCCGTGCTGGCTTACTTCTACGGCTTGGAAGGAGAGGGTGGTAACAGAGCGGGTTCGTCGAACCAGGAGAGATTCCCCCAGGGGAGGAGGTACTAAATGAAACTGATCGGCTACAAGCGCATCGGCGGTATTATTCGCCTCAAAAGCGGGCTTCGTATTGGCATGAGCAAAGACCAGATGGCCATTGGGGACGTGGACAACCCCGTGATTCGCAACCCCCTCACCGAGGAACCCTATATTCCCGGCTCCTCCCTCAAGGGCAAGATGCGGTATTTGCTCGAGTGGTATTTGGGTGGCGACTACATCAGCCACTCGACTGAAAAACACGTCTATGTACCGGACGACCCCAAAGACCCGGTTGGGCGTATCTTCGGTAGCGCTCCCAGCAACGACGCCCAGCGCAGAGTCGCCCAGCAGCGCGGCCCCACCCGGCTTTTGGTGCGCGATGCCTATCTGACCGAAGAGTCTAAAAAAAGGCTCGAGGCCATGACCGCGCGGGGTGGCTACCTGACCGAGGTTAAGCAGGAGGTCTTCATCCCCCGCATCGGCGGCAACGCCAACCCCCGTACCGCCGAGCGCGTGCCTGCTGGGGCCGAGTTCGCCTTCGAGATGGTCTACCGGGTGATGGATACGGGCGACGGCGGCCAGACCGACCGCGAGAACTTCAAGCATGTGGAGAAGGCCCTGGAGCTGCTAGAGCTCGATGGCTTGGGAGGCTATATCAGCCGGGGTTATGGGCAGGTGGAGCTAGACTATCGGGTTGAGGACAAATGAAGGCCAAGGCTTTTCATCTGGCGCTGGGTAGCATTAGCGCCCCGCCGAGCGCCCCTACCCTCTGGGGCCACCTGGCCTGGTGGGTGCGCTATAGCCAGGGAGAGGACGCTTTGCGAGGGTGGCTCGAGGCCTTTCAGCAAGACCCCCCCTTTCTGCTTTCCTCGGCCTTTCCCACTGGCTACCTGCCGCGCCCGCTGCTTCCCCAGGTGCTGGTAGAGGATACCGCCCGGCGCAAAGCCCTCAAGGGCCTTCGCTACCTGAGCCTAAAGACCTTTGCGCGGGTGATCCGGGAGGGCGAGCAAGCCTTGCTAGACGCACCAGAACTCAAAGACCAAAAGGCCCCCAAAGCCTCCCTGGCAAGCCAGACCCGCGTGGGCATCAACCGCCTGACCGGCACTGCCCAGGAGGGCATCCTCTTTACCGACCGGGTTTACTGGCTAAACAACAAGGAAAATAGCCAGACCTGGACGGTGTATGTGCAGCTTCGCCACCAAGTGGACTACCTCGAGCAGGCCCTGCGCGACATTGGCAGGTTTGGGTATGGTGGCAAGGCCAGCGTAGGGCTGGGGCGCTTCGAGCTGGTGGGTACAGAGGAGCTCGAGCTCCCCGAAGCCGAGAACCCCACCCACTACCTTACCCTGGCCCCAACCCTGCCCAGCGGCGAGGGCTTCTGGGCCCTGGAGACCTACTGGGGCCGTTTGGGGGGGCATTACGCCCAGGCCGAAACCCCCTTCAAGCGCCCGTATCTGCGGGCCAAGGAAGGCAGCGTCTTCCGGGAAAAACCAACCGCGGGCCTGCTGGACGTAACGCCCGAGCCTGCCCCAGAGGACGGCGTGAAGATTTGGGAGTACCTGTACGCCTTTCCCCTTGGGGTGCGGGTGCAAACTTTGCAGGGGGTGGGGGTATGAGCTTTTTGCAAAGTTACCGCCTGGAGCTAGAAACCCTGGGCCCCGTTCACGTGGGTACGGGCGAGGCCTTTCCGGCCTACAGTTACCTGGTGGATGAGGCCAAAAAGGAAGCCCTGATACTGGATGCAGGACGGCTCTTGGAGCTTCTGAGCGAAAGCCAGCAAAGGAACTACCTCGAGGCCGTTGCTCAGGGCCCCAAGCGGGCCCAGGAAAGCCTGCAGTCGCTTTGGAGCAGCGGATTGATAGACCCGGCTCCTGCGGTGATGCGGCGGGTAGCGGTCAGTGCACCCTTTATCCAGACCATCCAGGAAGCCACCGATGCGGCGGGCCTCGAGTTCCGCCCGTTGCCCCGCAGCCCGCTAGGGGCTTACCTGCCGGGGTCTTCGATAAAAGGGGCTTTGCGCACGGCCTGGCTGTTCAAGCGGATTTTGCGGGAAGGGCGGGATGTCGAGTACAAAGGCCGCTGGCAGTGGGGGGAAAAAGTTCCTCAAGACGAGTGGCCCTTTATTAGGCCGCCCAAGGAAATCAGAACGCCTACGGCACAGGGTTTTGAGGCTCTGGTGCTCGACTACGCCACTGACCGCAGCCCCAACTTGCACCGCGACCCTTTCCGTCAGGTGCGCGTTAGTGACAGCGAACCCAGCGACAACCTTTTGCTCAACCGCATTGGGGTTTATCACCCAAAAGGCAACATGAACAATACGGTTTTGCTGGCCGAGACCTTCCGTAGAAATACCAAGCTGGTAGCGCTCATGCGCTTTCATACCGGGCTGGCCCAGCAGCGCCATAAGGATACCGTTGCCCACGCCATCGCGGCTCAGGATTTGACGGCAGCTTGCAGGGAGTATTACCAGGAAGTGGCCGCGAGGGAAGAAGAGTTTGCTAAAAATCATGACCTTAAGCAAGCTTTGAGCCTCTACAAAGAGCTAGACCAGCGCTTGAACGCCGACCCTAAAGCCTTCCCCCTGCGGGTGGGTTTTGGTTCCGGGCGTATGTCAATTCGCCTGGCCCTGCTGCTGGACAGCGAAGAAGGGCATGAGCCCAGAACACGCAAGACCGCAGGAGCCAAAGAGCCCAAGGATGGCTACCCGATGGGCTGGGCCATCGCACGGCTCGAGCCGTACTGAAACCCTGCTTTTTTGCAAGCCATACTGAACCCATGGCCCTTACCGTAAAAAAACCTCGAGTAGGCGACGACTTCGCCCAAACCGATCTGGCATGATTCTGGCAGCCCTGGTTCTCACTCTGGAAGGCCCCGCCCGCCCCGACCCCGACGGCTGGCGCGGCCTGGTATATGGCCTGCTCAAGGAGATAGACCCCGAGCTGCACGCTGCTCAGTCCAACCCCTTCAGCCTGGGGCTGGGGGGGGCCGAGGGGCAGTGGTGGGTGCGGATTGGCTTTTTAGAGGAGGGCCTCTACGCCCGGCTCTCGCCCCACCTGTTCGGGCTGATGGGCCAGCAGGTAAAGCTCAAGCAGCCCTTCCGGGTAAAGACGGTCTTGCAGGAGGAGCACCCCTGGGCCGGGCTGAGCACCTACCCCCGGCTTTTCCAGGGGCAGGCCAGCCCCAGCCTGGGCCTCCAGTTTGCCAGCCCCACCTTCTTCCGCCGCAAAGGGCACAGCTACCCCCTGCCCGAGCCGCGGCTGGTCTTCGACTCGCTCACCCAGCGCTGGAACGCCTTTGCCCCGGTCAAGGTGCCCCCCGAGGTGCAGGAAGCCTGGGAGCGCCTCTTGGTGGGCCAGTTCCAGGGCCGCACCCACCACATCGCCCCCAACGACGACGAGCGGGGGGTGGGCTTTGTGGGCCGGGTGGTCTACTACCTGCCCAAGGCCAGCCCCACCGAGGCCCAGTGGCTCCGGGCCCTGGGGCGGTTTGCTTTTTTTGCCGGGGTGGGGGCTAAGACGTCCTTGGGGTTTGGGCGGGTGCGGATGTTTGACCCGAGGCACAAGGAGGAAGCCGGCGATGGAAGACTTGAAGCAGCAGATTCAGCAGGCGTGGCAGAACCTCAAGACCCAGGAACTCGAGGGAGCAAAGGCCCAGGCTTTGTATAACCAAACGGTCTGGCCGCTTTTGCTAGAGCTCTGGCGGAAAGAACCCCAGGTCTACCCCTCGCGGGAGACCTTCGAGGTGTCCATTCACACCCTGGGCACCAGCCCCGAGGCCACCACCCTGGCCGCCCTGGGGTTGGGCGCTGGCGAGATTTACGTGCTGCACACCCCGGAGAGCAAGCGCTACCTCGAGCAGCTCCAGCACGACCTGGGCCGCTCGGTTTACCCGCTGGAAATCGACAAAAGCGATGTGACCCGGCTGTACCAGGTGGTGGGGGAGCAGGTACGCAAGCACCCCGGCAAGAAGATCGCCCTCGACCTGACCAGCGGCACTAAAGCCATGAGCGCAGGCATGGCCGCTGCGGGCTATTTCCTCCAGCGGGTTTATCCCGGTTTGCGGGTGGCCTATGTGGACAACGACGCCTTCGATGCTGCGCTGCGAAAGCCGGTGGCCGGAACCGAAAAGCTCATCCTGCTGCCCAATCCCCACGAGGTACTGGGCGACCTGGACGAGCACATAGCCCAGGAACTGTATGAAGCTCGGGAGTTTGGTAAGGCGGCGGAACGCTTTATTTCATTGAGGCGAAAAACTGGTCAGGGGGGATTCGACCTTTACGCAGCAGCCTGCGAAATGTACAAGCACTGGTACGCTCTGGACTTCGAGTCTGCTCTGAGCAATGCTAGGCGCTTGTTGGATTTCATGGAGCTAGATGCCTATCGAAGCCATTTTTTAGTGCGCCATAAGGGTCGCTTGAGGGTGCAGAAGGAGGGCCTCGAGGCCATCGTTGCCTTGCTTAGATCCCAGAACCTAAGCGACGCCGTTGGCGCATTATGGCTTACAGCCACCCTGATTCAACTTGGCGACGAGCGCAGGGAGCGACAGCCGGTGCTAGCAGCACTTTACTACTACCGCAGCCTCGAGCTAATCTTGCAGTACCGCCTGGCCCGGATGGCGCGAGATGCCGACAATCCTAACCTTAGTGAGGAGGAGCAGCAAGCCATGCGGGTGTACCTGGGTCGCTGGCTAAACGAAAAGCCAGAGAACATACGACTCTTCGGCAAACTCGGGCTTCTAGAGGCCGTAGCACTGCTTCGTCATCTGGGTGATACCAGCGTAGATTTTCCCGATAGTGAGATGCAAGGCTATCAGGGCGTACTCAAAGGACGAAATAAGAGCCTCCTGATACATGGCTTGCAAGTTAGTAAAAAAGGTGAGCTGGAGAAATTGCGCGAGTTTAGCCGCAAGCTCTACCAGAAAGCACAGGAGGAAACCGGTCTAAATCCAGCAGTGGAGCCAGTAAGCCTGGCATGACCCTCCACCTCACCGAGCAGTCCTCCACCCTGCGCCTCAGAGCGGGGCGGCTGTTGGTTGAGCTGGACGAGCAAACCCTGGCCCAGCTTCCGGCCCGCAAGGTGCGGGGGGTGGTGGTCTGGGGCAACGTGCGCCTCACCACCCCGGCCCTGGCTTTTTTGCTGCGCCAGAGGGTGCCGGTGCTTTACGTTACCCTGGAAGGCCAGCTCTACGGGCAGGCCACGGCGCTGCAGGGCCTGGCCCCGGAGGTGCTGCGGGCACAGATGCACGCCCAGCACAACGCCCTTGCCCTGGCCCTGGGGTTTGTGGAGGGCAAGCTGCGCTCGGGGCTTGCGCTGCTCGGGCGCCTGGCCCGGCAGGCACCGATTCAGCCACACGTCCAGGAGTTGCAGACAGCGCTAGAAGCCCTGCCCCATACCCCCCACCTCGAGGCTCTGCGTGGCCTCGAGGGTAACGCCGCAAGGGCCTACTTCGCTGCGCTGCAAACGGTGCTTGCGCCCTATGGCTTTTTGGGGCGCAACCGCCGCCCACCCACCGATGCCGTAAACGCTGCCCTCTCGTATGGCTACATGGTGTTGCTGGGCCGCGCCCTGCTGGCCTTGCACCTGGCGGGTTTGCACCCCGAGCTGGGCCTTTTGCACGCCGAGGGACGCCGCGCCGCTGCCCTGGCCTTCGACCTGATGGAGGAGTTCAGGGTTCCGGTGGTGGACACCGTGGTTCTGGGAGCTTTTTTGCGCTCAGAGCTTGTACCGGACAAGCACAGCGAGGCCCGCAATGGGGGGGTCTACCTCAACGAGGCGGGCCGCAAAACCCTGCTGCGCCTGCTGGAAACCCGCTTTGCCCAGGAGGCCCAGCACCCCAGGGGCTTTCGCAAGACCTACCAGGAGCTCATCGAAACCCAGGCCGCACGGCTCAAGGCGGCCATCCTGGGCCGCGATACCTACACGCCCTTCTATCTGTGGAGATAAGATGCCCGACACACGCTTTTTCACCGTTGCCTACGACATCCCCGACGATGGCCGCCGGGTAAAGGTAGCCAACACCCTCAAGAGCTTTGGCGAGCGGGTGCAGCTTTCGGTGTTTGAGTGCTGGCTTAGCCCCGCCCAGCTTGCCCAGCTAAAAAAGCTGCTGCAAAAAAAGCTGGAGCTTTCTCAGGACAGCGTTCGTATCTACCCCATTGGGGGTACGGTAGAGGTGTTGGGCGTAGGCCGAATCACCGAAGACCCCGGCTACCTTATTCTCTAGCCCGCGTTAATGCTGCCGTTACATGCCCAAAACCCCCTAAAAATGCTATCGCAACCGTACCCCCTTATCCAAAAAACACCACACCAGCACTCACCAGAACAGCATGGAAGCAATTTCCAAAAATAACCCATTATGTTTTGCGCAAAATGCTATAATGTCTATGTCGGCCATTTCGACAGCGGTTCTTGAAAGCCCAGACTTACGATAACTGTCGCAAACCCACCGCACAAAAAATCTAAAAGTGCGGGTTTGTAAGCATCCATCGCAAAAAACGCCACTTTTTACCCACTTATCCACAGGCAGCCTGTGGATAACTCGGTTTTCTCATAAATACCCCCTTTAAGAGCCCTTTACAGGACGGCGATTAACGGGGTATGCTGTCGCAAACAAAAAGCCCCGTAAGGGGATTGCAACTCCGCTTGCACCCCATATCCGGGAACATTGCAGGCATAATCGTCGCAAACAAAAAGCCCCGTAAGGGGATTGCAACGCGGCTGCCATAGCGCCGCACGAAGGCGGCGGCGCTCTTGTCGCAAACAAAAAGCCCCGTAAGGGGATTGCAACACGCGCGCCTGCGCCCGCGCCCGCGCACAGGCCAGAAAGTCGCAAACAAAAAGCCCCGTAAGGGGATTGCAACGCGATCACTAGCTCAAACTCGGGGTCCGCTCCTAAAGTGTCGCAAACAAAAAGCCCCGTAAGGGGATTGCAACGAGTACAAAAGCCAGGGCCTACAGGTGAATACGCAACGATTAGTCGCAAACAAAAAGCCCCGTAAGGGGATTGCAACCCTTCGCGCCCGCCAAAAGCATATTCTGCCCCATACTCGTCGCAAACAAAAAGCCCCGTAAGGGGATTGCAACATGAAGGTAAGCTCCGGTTTTCCCTTTACGCCCCCGAGGATCTGTCGCAAACAAAAAGCCCCGTAAGGGGATTGCAACGTAGTAAAATCAGGGCATGGCGCTACCGTCTTCCGTTGCGAAGGAGATAGAACGCTTCAAGAAAGAGTATGGTTCGGGTTGGTCGCGTAGACTCATCCAGCTTATGCGCCAGGATTTGCAACGTGAGCAGGCCCTTGCAGAGCTGCAAAGCTTGGTGATAAACATTCGAGATCGCAACAAACTTACCGAAAAGGACGTTTATAAGCGGCTTAAGTGAAAGTCGTGCTGGATACTAATGTGTTTGTAGCAGGTCTCCTTACCAGTGGGGCCGCTGCAAAGGTGTTAGACCTGTGGTTTGCCCGACGCTTCGACGTACTGACATCGGAGGCACAACTGGCCGAAATCAGGCGAGTGTTGCAAACAAAGTTCTCTAAGGAAGTTCCCCACCTGGATCGGGCAAGATTGCTTGCCCGCCTCCGAAAAGCGGCCATTATGGTTCAACCGCGTACTGCTCCAAATCTATCGCCTGACCCAGATGACAACCTTATCCTTGCCGTAGCCTTGGAGGGCAAAGCGGACGTCCTAGTGACCTGGGACAAAGCCGACCTCTTGAAACTCAAGGTAAAGGGTCTGCGTATAACCTCTGTAAAGCCATTCCTCAAAGGGATGCTTGGCCGGTAGCCAATGCGGGTGTCGCAAACAAAAAGCCCCGTAAGGGGATTGCGGGTTTGGTAGATTGGTGGTGTGCAAGAGGGAGCCAACACTGTTTTGATACTGAGCGTGGGGCAGACCATCGAGCCCCTCGAGTTTGCCCTGGCCGAACATACCCCGCAGGGGGTGGTGTTTGTGGCCAGCCAGGGAACGCAGGCGGTGGCGGGGGAGCTGGTGCGGCGCTATGGGAACTCGCTGCGTTTTCATACCTTGCTGCTCGACGACCCCGAAGACCTGGGCGAGGTGTTTCGCAAAGGGCGCGAGGCCCTGCAAAAGGCGCTGGAGTGGGAGGCCCGCACGATTGTGGCCGATATAACCGGGGGAACCAAAACCATGTCGGCAGGGCTGGTGCTGGCCCTTACTGGACAGGGGGTAACCTTTAGCTATGTGGGTGGGGAGCAGCGCGACCAGATGGGGCGGGTTAAGAGCGGCAGTGAGCGGCTGCGCCTGCTGGAAGACCCTACCTTTCGCTATGGCCTGCGCGAGTGGGAGGGGTTTCGGCGGGCCTGGAACCAGTGCGACTACCGCGCCGCGCAGGACTTCTTGTCCGAGCTGCTGGCCCGGCCCCTGAGCCCTTCGGAAAGGCGGTTTTATCAGCATTTGCAGGGCATCACGGAGGGGCTGCTGGCCTGGGATTTGTTCCGCCACGAGGAGGCCAGGGCAAAACTGAAGGAGCACCTGGAACCAGCGTTGGGCATTGCCGAGGCCTGGGGGCATGGGGCCAAGGTGCGGGTTTTGCAGGCTTTGCAAGAGGGCCAAGGACGATTGGAGCAAATCTGCAAGCGGAAGGGAAAGCCCACCTTTGCCCTGCTGGCCGACCTGCTGGCCAATGCCGAGCGCAGGGCTGCCCGTGGGCGCTACGACGATGCCCTAGCGAGGCTCTATCGGGCCATCGAGATGGCCATCGAGGCGGATATTTTCGAGCGGGAAGGGGTGTTGATTTACGACGAAAAAACCTTTACCGGGAGTTACCAGCAGCACATCGGCTGGGCTGGGCGTTACAACGAGGCTTCGGGGCTGCGCGAGGCCCTTCAGGTCGCGGCAGGATTTGACGGTGCCCTGGGGCACACCAACACCCTGTCGCAGCGCCTATACTCCGACTACACCGCCACAGGAAGGCTGGGCAACCTGCTCAAGTGGCGTAACGAGAGCATTCTGGCCCACGGCAGCCGACCGGTTGGCGAACAGGAGTACGCCAGGTTGCGCGATTATCTACGGGAGTTTGGCCTCGAGCCTGCCCCGGCCTGGCCCCACTGGTAGGTGCTTGTCGGGGGGGGCTGGTGGGTGTAGCCTTTAGTCAAGGCCCGTTAGGGCCGCACAACCCGGCTGAGTTTTGGTGCCTGGGCGCGTAGTCCAGGCTTAAAGTGGGGAAGTCCGGTGCAAGTCCGGCACTGTCGCGCAGCGGTAACGGTGCATTGGGGCCAGCAGGCCACCGCCCGAAGTCCGAATACCTGCCAAAACGCCTTCCTAACTCCCATATGGAAGGCACCTCTCGCAAGAAGAGGGAGTTCTGGGGAAAATCTACATTTGTAGCGTCCTCACTCCCGAGGGCGTTTTTTACGCCCTAAAGCGAGCTGGGTTGGGAAAGGACGCAGCATGAAAAGAATCGTTTTGTGGCTGTTTTTGCTTCTGGGTCTTCAGCTTTCCCTGCTGGGATGGGCGCAGTTTCCGCGCACCCTGACCGACGACTTAGGCCGCAGCATCACCCTCAAGGCTGCGCCCCAGCGCATTGTAGCCATGCTGCCCTCGGTGACCGAGACCCTCTGCGCCATGAACGCCTGTGGGCGGCTGGTGGGTGTGGATGATTTCTCCGACTTTCCCGAGCAGGTTAGGCGGCTGCCCAAGATGGGGGGGCTCATCAACCCAAACCTCGAGGCCATTGTGGCCCTCAAGCCCGACCTGGTGATCGTCTCGGTGTATGGCAAGCTGCACGAGGGTTTGGAGAGAGCGGGGATAGCTAGCTTCGCGGTCAGGCCTGAAACCTACGAGGACATCTTCCGCACCACGCGGCTTCTGGGCCAGGTGTTGGGCCAGGAGGCCCAGGCCGAGCGGGTCATCGCGCGTATCCAGCAGGAGGTCTACGCTATAGAGAGCAAAGCCGCCAAGGCCGCTACGCGCCCCACGGTCTACTACGAAATTGACCCCACCCCCTTCACGGTAGGTCCCGACTCCTTTATTGGGGTGCTGATTACCAAGGCCCGGGGGCAGAATATCATCCCTAAGGAGCTGGGGCTGTTTCCCAAGATTAGCCCCGAGCTGGTGGTGCAAAAGAACCCCGAGGTGATCGTGCTGACCCATCCGGGGGCTGCTGACCTGCCCAGGCGGGCGGGCTGGGGCAACCTGGCGGCCATCCGCAACAGGCGCGTTTGTGCCTTCGCTGGAGAACAGACCAACCTGCTTTCGCGCCCCGGCCCACGGGTAGCCCAGGGGCTGCAGCTGCTGGTGGGCTGCTTCCACCCCAGCCTGCGCTAGGCGTATGCGAGGAGCCTTCCGTCCGGGTGCGGCCCCTTCCGTTGCCGGGGGATATGGAGGTGTGGCGGGCCGCCGGTTACTGGTGTTTTTGGGCCTGCTGGCGCTGCTGGCGCTGGGGGTGGTGCTGGGGGTAGGGCAGGGGGCGGTACCCATCGCGCCGGGTGAGGTGGTGCGGGCCTTGCTGGGCCAGAGCGAAAACCCCATCATCACCGAGTTGCGCCTGCCCCGGGTGCTGGCTGCGGTGCTGGTGGGTGCGGCCTTGGGTATCTCAGGGGCGGTCTTTCAGGGTCTCTTCCGCAACCCCCTGGCCGACCCCTACCTGATGGGCGCGGCGGCGGGGGCGGCCTTTGGGGTCACGCTGGCGGTGAGCGCGATGGGGGGGCTCTCGGGTGCCTTTGCCCAGCACGCGGTCTTCACCCATCTTCCGCTCTCCGCCACCCTGTTTGGCTTTCTGGGGGCGTTGGGGGCGGTGGCCCTGGCCCTGCTGCTCTCGGGCGGGGCCAGCCGCACCGGCGATCTGATTCTGGCTGGGGTGATCGTGGCGAGCGTGCTGGTCAGCCTGACCAGCTACCTGATGCTGCAAGACGCCGACCGGGTGCGGGCAGTATTTGCTTATACCTTGGGCAACCTGGCCTTTGTGGGCTGGAGCGGGGTGGGGTCGCTGGCGCTCTTCCTGCTGTTTACCTTTCCGCTGCTGCTCTTGCTGGGGCGTACCCTCAACGCCCTCTACCTGGGCGAGGAGACCGCCCGTAGCCTGGGCCTGCCGCTGGAAAAGCTGAAGCTGCTGATGATTGGCGCGGTAACCCTGCTGATCGCAGCAGCGGTGGCCCAGGCGGGCATCATCGGCTTTGTGGGGCTGATGGCCCCGCACATCCTGCGCCGCTTGCTGGGGGGGGACCACCACTACCTGCTGCCCGCCTCGGCCCTGGGCGGGGGGGTGCTGCTCTTGCTGGCCGACCTGCTGGCCCGCACCCTGGTGGCCCCGGCGGAGCTGCCGGTGGGTATCCTGACCACGCTCTTGGGCGGGCCGTTCTTCTTGTATTTGCTGTGGCGGGGGAGGCGCGTGGCATGAGGGCGCTGAGGGCAGAACGGGGCGCAGGGCCGAGGCGGCTGGAGACGGCCTCGCTCCTCGCTGACGGGGTGTCCTTTGCCTACCGCAACCGGATGGTGCTGGAGGGGGTGCGCCTCGAGCTCCACCCGGGCGAGTGGCTGGCCCTGCTAGGCCCCAACGGGGCAGGGAAGAGCACCCTGCTGCGCTTGATGGCGGGACTGGTGCGGCCTAGCGCGGGCGAGGTGCGACTGGGAGGTGAGCGGCTCGAGCGCATCTCGAGCTGGAGGCGGGGCCAGCAGATTGCTTTTCTGCCGCAAAGCGGTGGTTATCCCGAGGACCTTACGGTGGAGGAAGTGGTGGCCCTGGGCCGCACCCCCCACCTGGGCCTGCTGGGGCGGGTGGGTAAGGCCGACCAGGAAGCGGTGGAGTGGGCCATGCAAGAGACCCAGGTGAGCGCCTTCCGCCACCGGCTCCTGCCCACCTTGTCAGGTGGGGAGCGCCAGCGGGTGCTGCTGGCCCGGGCCCTGGCGGCCCGTCCACAGTTTTTGCTGCTGGACGAGCCCACCAACCACCTCGACCTGCACCACCAGGCCGAATTTCTAGCGCTTTTGACGGGCCTGCGGGCCCAGGGGCTGGGCATCCTGACGGTGTTGCACGACCCCAACCTGGCCCGCCTGGCCGACCGGGTGGCTTTTCTGGCGGAGGGGCGGCTTTTAGCGCTGGGCCAGCCGGGCGAGGTGCTGACCGAAGAGCTGTTGCAGGGGGTGTATGGCCGTCAGGTGCGGGTGCGGCAGCTCGAGGGCCAGCCGGTGGTGCTGTTGGGAGGGTAGATGCAGGCCAGCCTGAAGGTAACGCCCAAGCTGTTGGTGCTCGACTTAGGGGAGGTACGCCGCCTGGTAACCCAGGATGGGCCCCGGCTGGCGCGCTACGTGGCGGTGATGCGCTCGGTGCAGACCTCGTGCGTGCGCCTAGGGTGCGGGGCCGGGCATGCCCACCTGATGCGCGCGGGGCTGCCGCCGGGCGAGACCCTTTTGTACGCCCTGCCCGCCGACCCCCTGGACTTCGAACAGGAAGGTTCGGTGCTGCGCCTGCCGGGGCTCAGGCTCTACCTCTTGGGGCCGCCAGAGTTCGTCGAGACGCCCTTGTATGCCTGGGTAGAGGGGGGTGCCGGATGCGGGTAGCCAGCCTGGTGCCCGCGGCCACCGAGATCCTGCGCTTCCTCGGCTTGGAGCCGGTGGGGGTTTCGCACTGCTGTGCCTGGCCCGGCAAGCCTGTGCTGACCGAGAGCATCCTGCCTGAAGGGCTCTCGCAAGCAGAGATCGACCAGAGGGTACGCCAGGCCGTGCAGGCCGGCGAGGGTTTGTACCGGGTGCGCACGGAGGCGCTCCAAGCCCTGGCGCCCGACCTGATCCTGACCCAGGGGGTCTGCGAGGTGTGCGCGGTGGGGCCCACCGAACTGCGCCAAGCAGCGGCCTGTTTGCCGGGGGTGCCCACCCTCAGCCTGCAGGGAACCCGGCTCGTGCATCTGTGGGATGACCTGCGGCGGGTGGCGGCGGCCACCGGGGTCTCGGCGGAGCAGCGGATCGCTGCGCTGCAGGAGCGGCTCGAGCGGGTGCGGCGGGCCGTGGCCGGGCGGAAGCGGCCCCGGGTGGCCTTTGTGGAGTGGCTCGAGCCCCCTTTCCTGGGCGGCCACTGGGTGCCCGACCTGATCGAAGCAGCGGGGGGTGAGCCGCTGGGAGCAAGCCCAGAGGCCCCCAGCTTCCGCACCACCTGGGCGGATATCGCTGCGCTGGAGCCCGAAGTGGTGCTGTTTTCCTTTTGCGGTTACAGCCTGCAGCAAGCTCTGCACGATTTGGTCGGCTGGCAGATGCCCTGCTCGGCCCCGCAGTGCTGGGTGCTGGATTCGGCCAGCTTTTGCGCCCTAACACCCCGGGTGGTGCGGGGGGTGGAGGTTCTGGCGGGTATTTTGCACCCCGAGGTGTGGCCCATGCCGCCATGCGCCGAGGCTTTGCGGAGGTGAGGGTGCGCGAGCTTTGGCTGGTGCGCCACGGACAGACCACCTGGAACCTGGAGGGTCGGCTCACCGGCTGGACGGATGTGCCGCTCACGCCTTTGGGTGAGCAGCAGGCCCGGGCCCTGTCCGGTTGGCTTTCCCAAGAGCGCTTCGACAAGGTGCTGTCCTCCGATTTGCAGCGGGCCCTCCACACCGCCCGCCTGGCTTACGGCGAACCCCAGGAAGCCTTGGCCGAGCTGAGGGAGCTCGAGTTCGGTGCGCTCGAGGGCCTGAAGTGGGACGAACTGCCCGAGCCGCATAAAAGCGCCCTGCTGGCCTTCGAGGGTTTCCAGGCCCCCGGTGGGGAGTCCACCAGGGCGCTGCGGCAGCGGGTGTACGGGGTCTTCGAGGGCCTGCCCCCGGGCCGCCACCTGGTCTTTACCCACGGGGGGGTGTTGCGGCTGGTGCTGCGTGATTTTGGGCAGGATCGCTTTCTGCCGCCCTGCGCGGTGGTGGGGCTGGACTGGCAGCAGAAGCGGGTGTTGTTTGTGAGGGATGAGCATGTCTTATAGGGGTGCCCGCTTGATTCTGGTAACCGGCGGGGCGCGTGCCGGCAAGAGCGCTTTTGCCCAGGAGTGGGCCCAGGCCCTGGGCCATCCGGTGAGCTTCATCGCCACTGCCCAGCCCCAAGACGAGGAGATGCGCCAGCGCATCGAGCGGCACCAGGCCGAGCGGCCCCCCGGCTGGGAGACCCTGGAGGAGCCCCTCGAGGTGCCCCAGGCCCTTTTGCGCGCCCAGGGCCGGGTGGTGCTGCTGGACTGCCTGACCCTGTGGGTCTCGAACCTGATGCTGGCCGGACGCGAGGTCTTGCTCGAGCTAGAAAACCTGCTGGCGGCGTTTGCCGAGACCGACAAAACCCTGCTGGTGGTGACCAACGAGGTGGGTATGGGCATCGTCCCCGACAACGCCCTGGCCCGGCGCTACCGCGACCTACTGGGGGCGGCCAACCGCCGCCTGGCCGAGGCCGCCGACGCGGTGTATCTCCTGGTGGCGGGTATTCCCGTCAAGATCAAATCGCCTTGAGCAGCATGATTCGCTTTGACGTCCAACCCCTCTCACAAGAATGGCTGGCCCAGGCCCGCGCCTACCAGCACCAGCTTACCAAGCCGCCCGGCTCGCTGGGGTTCCTGGAGGAAATGGGCGTGCGCCTGGCCGCTATCCAAAAGACCCTCAAGCCCCGTTTGGGCCGGGGGGCAGTGGTGGTCTGCGCCGCCGACCATGGCGTGGTGGCCGAAGGGGTCTCGGCCTACCCATCCGAGGTCACGGCACAGATGCTGCTGAACTTCCAGGCGGGGGGCGCAGCCATCAATCAAATTGCTCGAGCCTCCGACGCCCAGGTTTACCTGCTCGACGTAGGTATCAATTCCCCTGTTCCGTCGCCCGAGAGGGTGCGGTCGGGCACAGGTAACATCGCCCGGGGGGCCGCCATGACCCTAACCGAAGCGGAGCAGGCCCTGCAAGCGGGGGCCCAGATGGCCCGCCAGGCCATAGCCCAGGGTGCGACCATCCTGGCCGCGGGCGATATGGGCATCGGCAACACCACCGCAGCCGCGGCCCTCACGGCGGCGTTGCTGGGCCTGGAGGCCCAGGCCGTTACGGGGCGCGGTACGGGGGTGGATGATGTGCGCTATGGGCGCAAGCTCGAGGTCGTCCGGGCTGCCCTGCACAGGGCCCAGGCCAGGCTGGGGGATCTCGCCCAAGCCGAGCCGCTGGAGGTGCTGGCCGAGCTGGGGGGCTGGAGATCGCCGCCATCGCCGGGGTCTTCCTGGCTGGGGCCGAGGCCGGCCTGCCCCTGGTGAGCGACGGCTTCCCGGTTACCGCCGGGGCCTTGCTGGCCTGCCGCATGGAGCCAGGGGTGCGCGACTATCTTTTTGCCGGGCACCGCTCGCTGGAGCCAGGGCATACCCGGCAGCTCGAGGCCCTGGGGCTTAGGCCCATCCTCGAGCTGGATATGCGCCTGGGCGAGGGGACGGGCGCGGTCTTGAGCTTTCCGGTTCTGCGGGCCGCCGCCGCGGTCATGGCGGGCATGGCCACCTTTGCCCAGGCGGGGGTGTCGCAGCGCGCGGATCTTTGAGAAAGCACGAGCCAGCAGTTCAAGGAAGCAACATGGCTGAGACAAAACTCCAAGAGAACCTGGACTACTACATCGAGGATGGCCTTTATGTTTTCACCGCGGCCTACCACCTGCGGCGCGGCTACTGCTGTGGCTCGCGCTGCCGCCACTGCCCCTACCCTGCGGAGATTCAAGCCCAAACCATAAAACTGCGGCTCGAGGGCCGTCCCATCCGCACTAAAGAAGAGTTCGAGGCGCGTTTTGGCGAGGTTCTGGTAAAACCTTAAGGTGCGACCTTTCTGGCTGGCGGTTGGTTTCCTGACCACCTTCCCCGTACCGCACCTGGGCCAGGTGCGCGAGGGCGAGATGAAGGCGGCCTCGGCCTACTACCCGGTGGCGGGCTACCTGATTGGAGCGGTGCTGGCCCTGGTGGCCTGGCTCACCGCGGGGCTGCCCCAGGGCTTGCAGGGGGCCATTTTGCTGGCGGTCTGGCTGGCCTGCACGGGCATGCTCCACCTCGACGGCCTGCTGGATTCCGCCGATGCGCTCTTGGCCACGAAGCCCCCCGCCGAGCGCCTGCGTATTCTGGGCGATGTGCACATGGGCAGCTTTGCCTTTGGGGTGGGCTTTGTGGTGCTGCTTTTGAAGTGGCAGTTGCTGGCTTTGAATCCCTCGCCCTGGTTGCTTTTGTGCTTGCCCGCGCTGGTGCGCTTTGCCCTGCTTATTCCCATGAACCTGTTCCCCGCCGCCCGCCCGGAGGGCCTGGGGGCCCGCAGCCGCGAGGGGAGAATCCTCCCGGCCTTGCTGTTTGCCCTGCCGGCCATCTTCTTCTTCCCCTGGGTGGCGCTGGCGGCTCTAGCGATGATGCTGCTGCTGGCCTTCTGGGCCGCAAGAAGGCTGGGAGGTGGGCTTAGTGGCGATGTGTATGGGGCCCTGGTAGAGCTGGGGGAGGTGGCGGGGCTTTTGGTGGGGGTAATGATGAAGGCAGGAATGTAGTTTGAGATACACATTGGGGGGGTAGACTTACATTGAAAAAGGCCATTTTAGGAGGTGCATTGTGTATAACCGCAAGGCGCTGGCTTGGCTGATGGTGGGTTTGCTGGTATTGGCGGGGTGCTCGAGCCCCCTTCCATCCCTCCAGTCTGGGCGCTCTTACCAAGAGCAGCTCGAAACATTGCGCCGGGCGCCGCGCCTCGAGGTCAGCCCAGACGAGGCCCTACAAGCCGTCCTGCGGGCGGCGAGGAAGACCTCGCCCGAATTCTGGCGGCAGGGGCTGCCGCCGGAGGTGTGGCGCCGCATCACCACCCCCGAAGGCGGGTTCGACCTGAGCCGGCTTGCCCTGGACCCGCCCCTTCGTGTCGAAAGCCTGGTGCACCCCTCTGCCGAAGAGGTCAGGCAGCTTGCTCTCTTGAACCGCCCGGAGGCCCTGCGGCTGGCCCAAACCATGCCCGATCTGGCCCCCAGGGAAAACCCGCAAGAATTCGAGGCGCTGGTGGAGCTTATTGCCCTGGAGACGGCCCGTGCGCTGGAGGTGGCCTACTCAGGTTTCTACGTCTTTCCGGTTCGGCTCGAGGGGGTCGGCTATATCGGCGAGGTGTACGTTAGCCTGACCCGGCTGGAGGGCCGTAACCCTTTCGTTGCGGCGGCCGAGTACCCCACGCCCCGCCCTAGCCTGCCCTACCTGAGCCAGGAGCAGGCCCAGCGCTTGGCGGGCAGTTTGCAGGAGGGGCGGCTGGTGAGCCTATTAGGGCTTGTGGAGGGTCTGACGCGCGAAGCCATCTGGGTTTTTGGTGAGGTAGCGGTCAACGCCAAAAGCGCCCAGCGCTACCGACTCGTCCGCAGCCCAGGGGCCACGGCCCTCAGCGTTCATGCCTCCGGCTTCAGCCTGCCGTATCGGCTCGAGGTGCTGCCATGAGAAGGCGGTGGATAGCCCTGTTTGGGATTGGTGCTGTGTTATACCAGATTCGGTTAGTTCGTCACCGTTCGGTGATGAACTAACCCGACCGAAGGGATACGCTTTCTTCGCCGAGCGCAGCGAGGGGTGTGCTCTAGGATTCAAAAAGATAGCCTCTTAGCGCTTTTTGTTTGAAGATTATCTTTTTGAATCAGGTATTATTACTGCTGAGCTGAAATGGCGCATACACAGCGGTTCCCAAATCTGCTATAACTAGCCCTGCTACCCCAAAGGCAACGGGCGCACGCGGATCCGGCGCACGTCCATCACCACGATGGCCCCGGCCTCGAGCTCCTTTGCTATAGCCGCCAGCACTTGCGGCAGGCGCTCTCCGCTGGCCTCGGGACGCAAATCTACTCCCCGCAGAATCACCACGCTGGGGCCTGCCTCGCGGCTGTATGCGAGCGGGTCGCCAAAGTCGAGGTCGTGGGTTAGAAGCAGGTATCCGTGGGCGGCGGCGAAGCGCAACACCTCGAGGTTGCTCGCGCCGGCCAGCCCTACTTCCGAGCAGCGCACGGTTTGGTGGCCTCGTTCACGCAAGAACCCCACCCAGCGAGGGGTGAGGTTCATGTCCAGCAGGATTTTCAAGGCGCAACCTCGCGCTCCTCGGCCAGAAAGACCGCGTACTCCAGCGCGGCGTCGATGTCTTCTGGTTTTAGCTCGGGATAGTCGCGCAGGATTTCCGCCGGGGTCTGGAAACGAAGCTGATTGAGGATGGTGCCCACGGTGATGCGCGTTCCCCGAATGCAGGGCCGCCCGCCCATAACCAGCGGGTTGAAGGTAATGCGCTCGGACAACCTCATAAGGCCATGCTATACCAGATTGGCGCAGAGCGCTCGTCAAAATCATTGAGCCGCTCACAGCTCGATTGCTTTGTCCTGCACAGTTGCCCCCCCGGAGGGAGACCACGTCTGTTGAGACAAAACCCCCATCCCATGCGGAATGGGGGTGGCCCTCAGGCCCCCACGGGCAAAGCGGGCCGCAGGGGCTTGGGGCGTACAGGGTAGACCAGGGGCCGGGCTTGCAGGATTTCCTGGGCGGCCCGGCGTCCGCTGGCGTAGGCCCCGTGTACAGTGGCGGCCCAGGCGTTGGGGGCAGTGTGCTCACCCGCAAAAAACAGCCGGTTGCCCACCGGTCGGGCCAGGATGCTGCGGGCCCGCGAGGCCCCCACGCTGGCCTTGGAGTAGGCCCCCAGGGTGTAGGGGTCGTCCTGCCAGTGGGCCAGCCGGGCTTTGCGGGGGGTCAGGTCGGGGCGGCCCAGGGCCCGGCGCAGGGTTTGCAGGGCATTCTGCAGGGCCTCTTCCTTGGGCAGGGCCAGGAGTTCGCGGGCTTTGGGGCCGGTGGCCAGGGCGGTCAGGACCTCGAAGCCCACCCCGTGCCCGGCGGCGCTGCTCCACCACTCGTCGGGGCTGTGGCCGGGCACGTACAGCTCCACAATGCCAGGTGGGAAGACGGGCTGTTCGAACTGGAAAAAGAGCTTGACCGCATCGGTCAGGCCCAGTTGATGGATGGCCTGCTGCTTCTCTTCGGGCAGTGCGGGCACAAAGCGGATTTTCCTGGCTTTCAACACGCCCAAGGGAACGGTAATTACTGCCTGGTCGGCCAGGAAGATGCGCCCGTCGGTGGTGAGGGCCTTGACACCAAAAGGGCCCCACTCGAGCGTCTCCACCACGGCCCCCAGCCGGATGTCCAGCGAGGCGGCTAGTTTTATCGCTAGTTAATCGTAGCCCTCGAGGATGCGGTAGTCGCCCTCTTCGGCAGATTTGTCCCACAGAAACTCGAGCGCGGCCTGGGCGCTCAGGGTTTCTGGAGCATCGAAGTCGGAGATGTATTCTTGCAGCTTGTAGGGCATTTTCTGGCCGGCTAGCTGGTTGCGCTGTAGATACTCGGCCAGCGACTCCTCGCCCAAAGCTTCGGGCCAGTCCACCATCCGGATGTTGTTGTAGCCCTGCACCTCAGTGCCTAACTCGGCGATGGTACGCAGGCTTTCATCCGATAGGCGCACCAGGGTATCGCTCTGCTGGTTGAAGTAGATGGTTCGCAGACCAAATTTTTGGAGGAGAGGGTAGGTGGGAACCTGGCTGCTGTGGATGAACTCTGCGCCAAGCTCGATGGGCACCTCGGTAAAGCTTCTATCGGTGCGGATGCGTCCTCCGACGCGGTTCTGGGCTTCTAGGACAATAACCTGGTGTCTCGCTTTCTGCAGCTCTAGGGCCGCGGCTAAACCAGCGGCTCCAGCGCCTATGACGAGCGTTTTCATGCAAATCTACCTTTTTACACTTTTGCTAACCTTTCTCCCGAGAATTGTTTTGGATGCTCGGGCATCACCCTGCCGACTTAGCCGCTCCATCGCACGGTGGCATACCGTGTGGTGGCAGTTCGTCGTATTGCTTCAGAAGGGCCTCTAACTCAAGCGCACACTGTTGTCCCTATTTTTAGAGCACACCTCCTTTCCGAAACTAAGCCCCTTATCGGGGGCTTAAATTTAGTCTACCTCGAGCCGAAAGGGCCCGGTCTATAGGCCAGGCCCCTATCAGCAAGACTAGTCGTCGGCGGCGGAACCTTTGCCGATAAGCTGGGGCTCCGGCTCTTGGCTACGGCGCTTGCCGTAGGCTGCCTTGAGGAGGGCGTAGGTGACTACTCCCGTGACAATAGGCGCGACCACCACAAGCACCCAAAGCACCTCATTGGAAAGGTTCAGATCTACCTTATAGCCAGCCAAGGTGCTCATCAGGTAAAACATCAGCATCCCGACCACAAAGCTGGTGCGGAAGGGGTGCTGGCTGGGCAGCTCGAGGTAACGCCGCTTTTCTTTGGAGTAATCCAGGAAGGGAATAGCCAAGGCCCCCAGGATGATAATGGTGGGCACCAGGATACCCCCCCAGAACTGCGGGCCAAAGGTGGCGCCTAGGAACTCAAAGCGCCAGTTGGCAGGGATGATCTGCAAAATGCCATAAATCCACATGAAGTACCAGTCGGGCTTGACCGCTGGGGTGTTGGCGGTAGGGGGGCCAAAGGCCTGCACCGGGTGGGCCAGGAAGGCTCCAGCGATAAAGGTGGTCACGGCGATGTAAACCAGGAACAGAATCCCCATCATGGCCGCCTGCTGGGGAAAGAGCGGCACCCCTACAATCTTCCCTGGCGCTACTTTCTCGGCATAGCGGGGCTGGGTGTGCTTCTGCTTAATCATGATGGTTAGGTGGATTCCGATCAGCGCTATAAGGGTTAATGGAAGCCACAGCACGTGGATGGAGTAAAGCCGGGGGATGGTTTGGGTGTTGGTGGGAGAGAGTTCACCTGCAAAAAGAATCTCCGACAGCAGCCTACCCACCCAAGGAGCCGCCGCTCCAATCTCATAGCCGATCTTGGTGGCGGTGAGGGCATAGTTATCAAAGGGTAGGGCATAACCGGTGAAGGCTGTAATGATGGTGAGCACCAGCAAAAACACCCCCACCATCCAGTTCAACTCGCGGGGGTTCTTGTAGGCCCCGGTCAGGTGGATGCGCAGCATGTGTAGAAAAGCTGCGGCGATCATGATGTGGGCGGCCCAGTGGTGCAGAGAGCGGATCACCGCCCCAAAGGGCAGCGAGTCAATGAAAAGGATAGAGTAATAGGCTGCTGGTACCTCTTGCCCGTCGGAAAGTGGCCCTGAGACGGGGCGGATGGAAGGCTCGTAATTGAGGGTCAGGAAAATTCCCGTGAGCACCAAAGTGATGAAGGAAAACAGGGTGATCTCACCCAGGAAAAATGAGTGATGTACCGGGAAGGCCTTGCGGAAGGCCTTGGCATACAGTTTCCTCACACCTAAGCGGTCGTCTAACCACTGATACATACTTCCTCCCTAGACGTCGGCCCCAGGCCTGCCCAGGAAATCGCCTGCGACCACCACCCGGCCCCCCTCCACCTTAACTGGTAACTGAGGCACGGGTGCAGGCACGGGGCCAGCCACAACTCTGGCCTGGTTGTAAATGTCGTACATGCCGCCATGGCAGGGGCAGAGCCAGGTGTCGTTCTGCCACTGGCTTATGGTGCAACCCAGGTGCTTACAGACTGCCGAATAGGCCAGCACTCCCTCGGGAGAGGCGTGTTGACGGGTTTCGGGGCTCATCCTGGCTGGATCGGCCAGGATGACCATAATGGTGTTGGTGATCAGGTCTTTCTTAACTACGTTGTTTTCTGGGTTTTTGGGAAAGGCAATTATAAAAGGAACCCTCTCGTTTCGGGCAGCCCTCAGGTCATCCAGGGTGATTTCTTGGTCGACTTTAGGGCCGGTGGCGAAGACCAGGATATCACCTGTAGCCACAGGCTCTCTGCTAGGAGTCTTTTCCTGGCGCGGCACCAAACCTGCACCCACCCACAAGGTTGAAAGCAACGCAGCCCCTGCACCCGCACCGATGGCCGCTTGCAGGATGGCCCGGCGGGTAGCGTGGGCCTGGGGGTCTTCAGGGGGGTGCTCATGGTGATGGGCAGCAGCTTCGTAATCAGCCATTTTCTCCTCCGGTTCGCTTACCAAGGGAAGTCGCCTTTTTCGTCTTCAACCAAGACTTCTTCCGGCATAAAGTATTTCTTATAGATAGCGATGAGCAGAGCTAGAATGAGCATCATCGCGCTAAACACCCCTGCTTGCAAGGTGGTGGCGTTGTAGTAGCCCAGCTCGGGGTTGTTGGCGAAGATCAGGGTGCGCACAAAGAAGCCCGAGAGCATGACCAGCAGGATGGAAAGCACCACCCCCGCCACCATAGGCAGGCTGCTGGGTTCGGGCTCGCGCCTACCCAGGCGCAGCTCGGAGCCCTCGAGCCAGTTGCTCATAAGCCCGATAAAGCCATACAAAAACAACACCATAGCGAAGGCCATCAGGCCGATGTTGCCCACCGTGAGGTGGGGCACCACCCCGGCCTCATGCACCACCCGCATCCGGTCGTTGAGGTAGGCCGTCAGAAACAAGGCTGCCGAGAAGACCAGGGCGAAGTAGGGAACCACTGTATCGTTGCGGTACATGGTTACTTCCTTTAGCGAGCAGCTTGGAATTCCTCCGGGGTTACGCCGCCAAAGTTGTTGCTCCAGCTATTTTTGATGTAGGTAGCTACAGCTGCCAGCTCCTCGTTGGAAAGCTGGGCGAAGCCAGGCATACCCCCCTTGCCCCTGAGCAGAATGTTGATGGTGTAGGCTTTGTCAGCCACGTTTTTGCTTCCATCGAGGGCTGGAAAAACCCCTGCAAGGCCCTTGCCGTTGGCCTGGTGGCAGGCAACGCAATTCGCGTTGTAGACCTGCTCGCCTTTGGCTTTGAGGGCCTGATCTACCGCTGCTACAGGGCCACCGTGGTCGCCCCCGTGGGCGCTGGCCTCCTTGGTGGCAGGGGGCTTGGCCACTTCCTCGAGAACCTGGTTGGTTACCCCAGTGGCGGCGAAGAAGAGCCATACCCCTCCCAGGACGGCAGCGGTGGCAATAGCAGCGCCCAGCCCTGGGAAGCGCTCGCGTGTGGGCCTAATCTCGGGGTCAGCCACCCGCAGGGTGACATCTAGGACGCCCGAAACCTCCTTGCCCTCTTCTAGGCCTTCCAACAACACCCCGGGGGTGTTGGCTACTTTGAAGGGTACTTCTTTGATATCCTTGGCTCCGTTGGTGTAATAGGTGACCACCCGAAGTAGGTGCTCTCCGTCGCTTAGGGAACGAGTATCGTAGCTAACTTTGAAGGGAGGCTGGGTGAGCACCTGCACGGGTTCGGTGCCGTTGTCTAGATAGACTTCAATTCGCTCAATTGGCATTGCTTGTTTCCTCCTGGCCAGGCCCGCTAAGGGGGTCTGGTCACTGCTCTCAAGACTACCAGAAAATCAGGGGCCCGTACCCCCCTCAGTTATCATAAGAATCCAAGGGGGGGCAAATGTCCCTAGATGAGTGTCTGAAGCGTTCAGGACGGGTCAGGCACCAAGGAGCAGACTGGAGGTGTGCTGAAGATCGCCAGGGGTACACACCGCAGCAGCTCGAGTGGAGATTATCGCCGTGGCTTCAGGGGTTTCCTCGCAGGAGAGCCACACTCCGGCGCACGCCTTCTACACCGCCTTTGACCTCGAGGGCCACAGTGCCCTGGAATCCCTCCAGCATCCCCCGTACCCAAAACCAGTCCACTACGCCATCGCCGCAGGGCAAGTGTTCGTCTTGCTGGCCACGGTTGTCGTGTAGATGGAGATGAAGTAGGCGGTGACCCAGCGGGTGGTGGTACTCCTGGGGGCCGCCAGGGCCGTACTGAATCAGGGCATGTCCCACATCCAAGCAGAAGCCGTACTGAGGGTGGGTCTCCAGCAAGGCCACCAGCTCAGCCGGCTCGTGCAGCAGGTCGTTCTCGCGTGTACCCAGGTTTTCCAGCGCGACCGGTATAGCAAGCTCCAGCTGCTCGAGCGCGTGATGCAGCAGCTGTCGGGCGTGTGACATCACCTCGGGCAGCCGTAGTGGGACCGTCCCAGTGTGCAACACCCCGCAGGCTGCTCCAATCTCGGCCCCAAAGGCGATAGCCCGCTGGGTGCGCTCGAGGGAAAGCCGCTGCATTTCGGGCACCAGCGAGGCGATATTCCAGTCGACAAAAGGTAGGTGCACGGTGAACTCCACCCCAGCCGCCCGGCCCATTTGGGCTAGCTCGCGGGCTTTCGGTAGTCGGGGATCTATCTCGTGCTGGTCATAGGCCACTTCCAAAAACAGGCCTAGGCTCGCTGCCAGGTCGAGGGATTCCTGGTAGCTTAGGCCAGCGGTAAGGGGACTAAAACCCAGTTTCATACGCAAAGCCTCGGTGGATTATACCGCCTGGGTAACGGACGCAAAGCGTTACGTAGATGGGGGTAGCTTTGTGCCAGCGGCCTGCTTTAGGTGTTGGGGTGGTAGCCAATATCCTGGCGCTGTAGCGGGGGTAGCGCACCGAGCTTCAGGTGGTGTTTGCTTCAGAACTCCTCGTCCCACTCCACGATGGTTTCGCTGGTGAGGCCGGGGTTGGGTTTGGCACTGGCCCCGGCTGCCGCGGTGGCTGCACTGGCCTGGGGGATGGTGGTGTTACGGTTTCGCCGCACAGGGGTACGCTGGTTTTGCAATAAGCCAAACTGAGCCGCGATGCCGCGCAGGCCAATGGTGGCGAAAATTACTACCAGAAACACCGTCAGGCCCCAGAACAACTGGGCCAGCAGGTTTTGCTGAATGGAGAGGTTGGTCAGAACACTCAGGAAGGGCAGCCGGCCGTAGCGTGGGTCGGACAAAATGGAACCGATGTAGGAAAGCCCCTCCATCATGGCCGGCAGCAGCAGGAAGAAGAAGGCCAGGCCCAAAAAGCGCCAGTAGATGTTGCGCCCCCCAAAGGTAAGGCGCAGCAGGTAGAGGGGGAAGAAGGCTAGTAGCCCGGCCAGAATGAACACAAAAGCCCGGGGGATACCCAAAATGGTTTGCAGCAGCCAAACCTGCAAGTCGTGAAAAGCCCCCAGGCTCCTGCCCTCTAGGGCCAGGCTATTTTCCAGCAGCTCCCCTGAGAGGACGGTAAAGTCGCTGGTGCGTAGTCCTACGGCGTTTTCGGCTAGCTCCAAAAGCCGGCTGGTGCGCAGGGCTAGCTCGGGCTGTAAGGCCTCGATCAATGGGGCAATTGCCGTCCTATAGCGGGCATGGACCTGGACTAAGGTACGCCGGGCGGTGTCGGTCTGGCCGCTTTCAGCCTGGGCCTGGGCCTCCATTAGGCGGCCGCGTACCTCGAGCAGAGCCCGTTTCCAGTCGTCAATGCTGTAGATGCCCGCACCGGTGAGGCTGTCGGCCACCCTTTCAAGCTGGCGCTCGTCCTTGATGAGAAAGCGCAGGTCGCCCAACAACTGCTGGTAGGCGTCTTGGACGAGGGTGGGTTGGGTGGAGGCTGGTGGCGCGGTGGGAGAGACTACCTCCTTGGGCGCAGGAGGGGTGCGGGGGGCAGTTAGGCGAACCCCCCCGGCGGCGGGGGGGGTTTGGGTGGCAGCAGGGCTGCGTGGTTGCTGGCTTTGCGGGTTTGAGACCGCTTTCAAAAAGTTCTGAGCCTCGGCTGCCAGCGCCTGCACATCGGCCCTAAAGCCGCTTAGATTGCCGCTGGAGAGCTTGCTTAGGGCATCCACAAACGCTTTAGCGCTGAGGCCTCGTGCCCGGGGCGAGTCCTGCACAACCAGGTAGAGGGCGTAGGCCCGGATGACCTCGAGGTAGGCCTGTACAGTGCTGGTCTGGGCCTGGGCCCGCTGCAGCGCGTTGGCGATGCCCTGGGCGTAGGTGCGCTCAAACAGGCGGCGCAGTCCATCGAGGTTGTTGGCAGCAGCCAAAGTCTGGGCCTGGGCTTGTAGGCTGGCCGGGAGGCCGCTGGCTGAGAGCACTTTAGGCAGTAGACGGTTGGCCTCGGCGCTGTTGCCTGCTGCTAGAGCGCTAAAGTAGCTGTCGTAGAGGGCCTTGCCCAGGATGGCCTTGATGATCTGGATGCGGGCCTCGAGGTCGGCCTTGCTGCGGCGGGCCAAGGCCTGGCGGGCATCAGCTAGTGACTGCTGTATCCCTTCGCGCAGCACTGGGGCTAGTTCACCCGCCCCCTTGCGGAAGTCGTCTTCGGCTTTGGAGAGGAGTTCTAAGGCGCGCGCGGGGTTGCTATTTTGTAGCGCGCGTACCTGGTCCAGGGTGGGGGCGAGCTGGTCGTACAGGTTAAGGGTCGGGATGGCCCAGGCCAGGCCAAACAGCGTGATTACCGCAAACCAAGACTTCATGTTCACAACCTCCTATCGCTGGGTGCCTACCTGGAGGGCTTCTATCTTGCCCATTCGATACAGCAGATGCCCTAGACTAGCCTCATTGCGCGTCAGCACGGCCAGGTAGCCTCGGCCCAACGGGCGAAGAACCAGCTGGGCTTCCTCAAGCACAGTGTAAAACACCCGGTAACCCCCTCTGCGCTCAAACAACTGGTGGGTGGTCGCAAGCAGATTCACCAAGCTGCTGTCGTAGTCTCCCAGGCGGTATTCCTGCCCGTAACCAGACTCCAGCACCACCGCCAGCACCCCCTCCCCCCTGGCTAGCTCCAGCACTAGATTCTCTCGCATTTCCTTGTTTTGCAGATCAATGTGCTGGACTGGATCGCTGACCTCGAGAGAGGGGTGAATGGGGGTTTGGGCTTTGAGTTGCCGCGTTAGCTTTTCCAGTTCGGGCAGCAGGTCATTAACGGGTAAAATCCCCCTAAGTTCTTGTTGCAGAGGTCCCTCGATGAGCGTGGCCCAGCCCAGCGGTTCCAGCAGGTTTGGCGACCGCCCGCCCAGGGCCCGCTTGAGCAAACTTTCGGCGGCCAGGGGTGAGATTACCTGGGATAGGGCCTCGATCACTTTTCGCTCAATGTTGTCCAATGCTCCTCCAGAGGTTTGTGGGGCTAGCAACCCGGCTAAGATTATAGTGAAGCCCTTGTCAAAACTCAGGTCATCCTGTACTATACCCGTTGCCTGCCCAAGCGGGCTCCACGCTTTGGGGCATCGTCTAACGGTAGGACTACGGATTCTGGCTCCGTCAATCGTGGTTCGAATCCACGTGCCCCAGCCAGATTTATCCCGAGGGCCTGGCCGTTGCCCACTGCCCCGGGATGAACACAAACCGGCCCCATCGACTAGCGGTTAGGTCACCGCCCTTTCAAGGCGGCGGCAGGGGTTCGAATCCCCTTGGGGTCACCAAACGCCCTCCAGCCTTGTGCTGGGGGCTTGATCTTAGCGTAGCAGCCAAGGCCCGGTATAGGCCTCAAAGAGGGGTTTTCCGCTCGGATGGCGAGCTGCGCCTTCGCCTTGTGGCCTTCGACTGACCCTGGTATACCTAGCCCACTGGGTGGGCTAGTAAACCCAGGGAATCAGCTTTTTGACCTGGCGGCGGTAGCTTGTGTACTCGGGGAAGCGCTCTTGTAACCAGTGCTCCTCGAGGCTGGCCTTGCGGTCGAGCCAGACAAACAACAGCCCACATAGCAGAACCGTCCAGGGGTTCAGGTGGGCCAAGCTGCTGCCCAGCGCCCACAGCAGCAGCCCACAGTAGATAGGATGCCGCACCACCCGGTACAACCCCCACTGCACCAGATAACCCCCCGGCTTTGGCTTGGGCAGGGCGGTCAGGTTGCGCCCCAGCTGCCAGGCCGCCAGCAGCAGTACCCCCAGCCCCAGCCCGGCCAGTCCCCACCCCAGCCAGGTGAGCCAGGATGGGCTAAAGGAAGGCGTGAGCCACAAGGACAGCACCAGCAGGCCCAGCAAGGTAAACTGCCCCACCACATACCCCTCGCCCCGCTCGCCAAAGCGCATGGGTACAGGATACCGCGCTGGGGTGCATTTGGGGTTTTTGAGATTTGGGACATGTAGGATAGAATCGGCATCTAAAGAAGGAGCCACCTGTGACTCTGGGCCGAAAGGCAAATCCTGGATGGCTACTTCTACCAAGTTAGACAAGGAGGGATATTTGAGTGAAAGACGTCTGTATCGGGGATTGCATAAACTTGCGGTATAATATGGCTTGTTGAGCATGTTATACCGCTTGTGCGGTATAACTTCTAGTTAGGCCACTAGAAAAGATTTCTGCATATGGATCCACAGGCCACATATCTCTCACTGATGCTGACTATTCGTGAGCGCTTTGACGCAATTGAAGATTTGCGCAAAGCATCATCTCATTCCTTCTCGCGGGCTGAAGCTGCCGCATTTCATGGGCGAAAGATTGTCGAGGGAATTGCCTTCGCATGCTTAGTCGCTATAGATAACGGCCTGAAACAGGTTCCGCGAAAAGCCAAAGGTCAATGGAATGCGAAAACCATTTTCGAAAGCCTTAAGCCCAAAGGACTGTCCGTTCTCCCTAGCCCTAGCCTCATTAGGCAAGCAACGCCCGAAGAGCAGAGCGAGAACGACGTATCCGCCATCATAGAGGGCATACCCGATAGACGCCTCACGCACGACGACCTCATCAGCATCTACCAAGCGCTCCATCCATGGCTGCATGAGGTCAACCCGTATGTTCATGCAGATCATGCGGGCTTCCTTACGGAAAAAACTAGTAGATTGTGGGATGACCTAGCCAAGCTCAGACTGTGCATGGAGCGGCATTTCATCTCTATAGGTGGCAAGGCGTTCTTTTGCGTGCTTTGGGACAGCAACGACCAGCAAACCAAAGTCGTCTCCCTAAGCAAGGACGCGGCCTAACAATTCGTTCAAGCCGACCCCGCTGCGGGGCGGCTTAACTCAGGCGTTAGACCTTTCAGAACACGTCTTATGCAAAGATATTAGCTTAGTACGGCTGGACTCGAGCCTGCATGAACCAGTCCCCGGCGGGTAGGTCGTACATGCGAAGTTTGGGTCAGCTCTTGTTGGCTTTTGCCTTTTGTTTGCGCTTACGCCGGTTGAGCGGGTCGGCCAGGGCAAAGCCCAGCAGCCCCAACCAGACCCAGGCGCCCCAGGGGGGTGGGGTAGACCGGATAGGTGTCCCGGGTGGGGCTGGTTTTGCCGCCAAAGAGCACCGGGTGGTCCTTGCCGCACACGCCCAAAAACTCGCCTGTGGGGCTGATGACCGTGGCTTCGTTGCGGAAGAGCCGCTCGCCAAAGCGCATGGGTACAGGATACCGCGCTGGTGGAGCATGATGAGGATTCGAATGAGGTAGAATCAGCGCTACCATCTGGTTCCATGCCTGGTTGAAACACGCCAAGGGCTTGTCGTTGACGACAAAGTCAGAAAAGGGGGCAGCGGAGGCTGTTATGAACCGATATCAGAGCTTTTTGGGGGCCTTTGCTTGATGTTGCGTCGTGTACTGCTTTCCTGGAGCTCGGGCAAGGACAGCGCGTGGGCCCTGCATGTGCTGCGCAAAGATCCGCAGGTGGAGGTGGTTGGCCTGCTCACCACCGTCAACACGACCCATGGGCGGGTGGCTATGCATTCGACCCGGCTCGAGCTCCTCAGGGCGCAGGCCCAGGCGCTGGGGCTTCCGCTCCACATCGTCCCGCTGCCGTGGCCTTGTTCCAACGAAGTCTACGAGGCGGCGATGCGCAAGGCGATCGAAGACGCGCTCGAGCATGGTGTCACCCACATCGCTTTTGGAGACCTCTTTTTGGAGGACGTTCGCGCGTACCGGGTCAAGCAGCTCGAGGGAAGCGGCCTCGAGCCGCTCTTTCCC
>Ga0209809_1000345_pt1 | contig 43119 bp, 30 predicted proteins | sample YNPMSTMetaG_FD_186172 | JGI IMG/M metagenome (GOLD analysis project Ga0209809, IMG submission 186172) | Anoxygenic and chlorotrophic microbial mat microbial communities from Yellowstone National Park, USA - YNP MS-T MetaG (SPAdes) (version 2) ...
GGTTAAGTTGTTGGGGAATCGTTCACAGAGGCCTTTATAATATTCCAATTCTTTGGTGATCTGTTTTTTTCGGAGGCGTTTGTATTCTTCTTTGGCCTCTTCGGAGCCGGTCTCGTCGGCCCGCCGTTTGGCCTGGATCACCTGGTAGCGGAGATGGCGAAGTTGGACATCTTCCCACCGGTCCCGGATGTCCGGATCGCCGCCGGAGGCTTCGTAGGCCCGTTGCATGACCTCCTCGGCCTTTTCAAATCGGTCATCCCGGAGATACAGGTCGGCCAATTCGAGATATTTGGAGATGTTTTTTGGGTCTTGGGCGATTTCCCGTTCCAGGCGTTCTTCTTCGGAAAGGAATTGCTGTTGCGGGGTTTTGGCACCGGCGGGGACCCTTCGGCCTTGGGAGCCTTCCTCATCGAGTCGGCCCTGATGGATGGTTTTTTCGACGGCCAGATCGGCGATCATCCGTTGGATTTCTTCGTCGTCCGGCCGGACTTTTTCCACCCGATGCAAACAGGCAATCGCCTGATCCCATTGCTGGCGGGCCCGTAGCGCCTTGGCACATTGCAAGTTCACATCCGGATCATTCGGATTGGCCTCCAGGGCCATCTTCAAATAGATCAGCGTAACGGCTTCCAGATGGAGGGCTTCACAGGCGTCGGCCATGGCGGTCAGGGCCGGCACATCCCACGGATTGACTTTCAGCACTTCCAGGCCGTTGCGCAGCACCGCTTCCCAATCGCCCTGGGCCTTGGCCTTTTTCAGATTGGAGCGTTCCGATCGGGCCTTAAAGGCGGCAAATGTACTTCCGGTCTTGTTATTGTTATACTTTTTCTGCAGATTGGCTAAAAAGGTTTGCACATATTGCGGGTTGCCCGGATCGCCCAAGACACATTGGGTAAGGAGCTCCGTGGCATAATCGTAGTTGCCCTGCTGCATCTGCTTGTTGGCGTGCTCAAAGCACTGCTGCAAGCGGCGGCGTTTGGCCGCGGTCATCGGCTCCCGCTTATCCGGAGTGGTTTGGTCAGAGCGTTCTTCCGTTGCCATTTCTTGCCATGATCCCGAAAATAAAGAAAACCACCAGCGGCCAATAACTCCCTCCCGGAGATAAACAGCGTTCCTCCATCATCCAATTTTTTAATTCTAACAGAACTCCCTTGAAACACAACTCCCCAAATTGCAATGTTTCCCCCCCTTTAGGGCGGGTGTATTTTGTCGGCGCCGGCCCGGGCGATCCGGGCCTGTTGACCCTCCGGGCCCTCCGGTGTCTTCAACGAGCCGATCTGGTGATTGCCGATCGGCTGGTCCCGCCCCAAATTTTGAAATATGCCCCCCCGCAGGCGGAGATTTTAGTTGCGTCCCATTCTTTGCCAACCTGCCCATCTTATGTAGATTATCCATCTTTGCAAAAAAAAACAATTCTGCCCACCATGATTCAGGCAGCCCAAAACGGGAAGGTGGTAGTCCGCCTAAAAGGGGGGTGCACGGAAATCTTCGCCCGTCTGTCCGAAGAACTCGCTGCCGTTCGGCAGGCCGGGATTCCCTATGAAATCGTTCCCGGCATCACAGCCGGCTTGGCTGCCGCCGCCTACGCCGAAATCCCCCTGACCGATGCCGAGTTAAGCTCTGCGGTGGCACTGGTAACCGGCCATCAACGGCCGGAAAAACAGGGGCCGCCTCTGGATTACCGGGTTTTGGCACAATTTCCGGGCACTCTGGTAGTTTATATGGGGATAGCAACTGCCCCCCAATGGAGCCAAGCCCTAATCCAGGGAGGGCTTTCCCCCCACACGCCGGTGGCCATTATTCGCCTCTGTACCTGGCCCGATCAGCAGATCCTCCGCTGCTCATTGGGCAATCTGGCCGAAACGCTTGCCGCCCACCAGGTTCAACCGCCAGTGGTCATCATAGTGGGGGAAGTGGTGAGCCGGATGCCAAAAACCAGTTGGTTCCAGGCCCGTCCGCTTTTCGGCCAACGGATTCTGCTGACCCGTCCGGAAGAACAAACTGCCGACCTGACAGAGGAATTGACGGAGTTGGGGGCGGAGGTGTTGGTGCAACCAGCGATCCGCATTACCGCCCCCCCGGATTGGGGGCCAGTCGATCAGGCCCTGGCCCATCTGGAAACCTTCGATTGGCTGGTATTTTCCAGTGCCAACGGGGTCCGATATTTTTTGGATCGTCTCCTGGAAACCGGGGGGGATATGCGGCGATTGGGCCGGGTTCGGTTGGCGGCCATTGGGCCGGGCACCGCCGCCCAACTGGCCCGCTATCACCTTCGGGCCGATCTTGTCCCTGAAGAGTTTCGGGCCGAAGCCCTGGCGGAGGCCTTGCTCCAGGCCATGGCCGCCCAACCAACAGGCACCCGGGTACTTTTGGTCCGGGCAAGCCGAGGCCGACCTGTGTTAGCCGACATGCTCCAGGCCGCCGGAGTCTCCGTGCAGCAGGTGGTCGCTTACACCAGCACCGATGTGTCGGAACCGGCTCCGGAAATCGCTCAGGCCTTGGCCGAGGGCCGCATCCACTGGGTAACCGTAACCAGCTCCTCCATTGCCCGGTCATTAGTGGAGATGTTTGGCCAGAATCTGCGCACGACCCAACTAGCCAGCATCAGCCCGCTGACTTCCGCCGTGCTTAGGGAATTGGGCTATCCGCCTGCGGTAGAAGCCAAGCAGTACACGTTGCCTGGCCTGATAGAGGCCATCCTGGAAGCCATCCGTACGTAGCGGCTCTTCCGAAATTGGGATCCCGTCGGAGGCCCGAATCGTGTCTAACCCCTTCCGGTTTCCCAGATGTCCGTTTTTATGAGTTTGACTGTATCCACCGGAAACAACGATCACAATCGGTTAGTTTGACTGCATCCCACCGGGAACCACGGCCTCAATCGGTGGTGTTCGAGCCGATTTTTAGCCCCTCCATCTGATAGAGGGCCGGGCGGGTAGATACAGTCAACTTAGGGTTTTGCGGCTTGGGGGGCATCAGTTGGTCGTGCCTCCGGCTAAAAAAGGTAAGGAACCTCTGAATCATTCAACATAGACAAAAGATACGTATTTCGGGAGATTTGTCGGAAAACCCTGTATATTGGGCTGCTTGCAATGCTAGCACCCAATAAGTTGTGGATCTCCTCGGCAACCTTGGAGACCGAAAACATATTCAAAAGTCCATATAGTGCACTATATTTTCAGGATTTTGCAGAGGTTCCGTAAGATTTTAGCCGAATGGGGGCAGGCCGAATGGGGGCAGGATGTGTCATTCCTGCGCAAGCAGCAATGCCCCGGGGAGCTCAGGAATAACAGGCAGCCCCCCTCCCCCGGCCAGCGTGCCGCTCCCTGGCGGTCGCGGCTCTGGCCGGCCTCTCCCGCCCTTGTGTCTCATTCCCGCGAAAGCGGGAATCCCGTTGTTTTTTTCTGGATTCCTGCTTTCGCAGGAATGACGCCTGCTGGGTCCCTGCTTGCGCAGGGATGACACAGGGGGCAGGAATGACACGGGGGCCCCCGCCGGCCTCTCGACGGCCAGGAGAGAGGCGATTGGCTTCCTTCGGCTAAAATGTTACAGAAGCGGTGGGGGGCACCGCCTGATCGCCGGGAATATAGTATTGAAGCATCGGCTAAAATGTTACAGAAGCGGTTGGCGGCGCCGCCGGAGAGCCAATGTTGGGAGAGCCTCTTAGCTCCGGAACGGGAGGGCTTTATCGGCGATATCTTTTCGGCACCAAGCGCCGTCCCACCGGATGCATTTGACCGCCTGATAGGCATAGAGTTTTGCTTGGGCGATGGAATCTCCCAGGGCGGTAACGGCCAGGACTCGGCCGCCGGCCGTAACGATCTGGCCTTGTTCGTTCCGGGCGGTGCCGGCGTGAAAGACTTTGGTATGGGGCACGTTGGCCGCCTCCTCCAACCCCCGAATCGGGAATCCTTTTTGATACGGGCCAGGATAACCGGCACTGGCCATCACCACACAGACGGCGGGCCTGGGATCCCAGCGGAGCGGCTCGATTTGGTCCAGCCGACCTTCTACCGCCGCCAAGAGCACCTCGGCCAGATCGCTTTGCAGGCGCATCATCAATGGCTGACACTCCGGATCGCCGAACCGGACGTTATATTCCAGCACCTTGGGGCCTTGGCGGGTGATGATCAGCCCGGCATACAACACCCCCTGGAAAGGCCGACCGGCCCGATGCATCGCATGGACCGTAGGCACCAAAATATGTTCTTCAATCCAATGGAGCATGTCGTTGGGGACGACCGGGGTGGGACTGTAGGCGCCCATGCCGCCGGTATTGGGGCCTCGGTCGCCGTCGTAAGCAGGTTTGTGATCCTGGGCGGGCGGAAGGGTAACCAAGGTCCGGCCATCGGTGATCGCCAGCACACTGGCCTCCTCCCCGTGAAGGCGTTCTTCCAAGACCACCCGTTGGCCTGCGGTGCCGAATTCGGCTTCCTTGCCCAGACGCTCTAATGCCTGAAGGGCCTGCTGGCGATTTTCGCAGACGAAGACGCCTTTGCCGGCGGCCAAGCCATCCGCCTTGACCACAATCGGTTCGTCTTCCCGTTCGGTCAAAAAGCGGGCCGCTTCTTCCCGACTGCTGAAGGTGTGGAACTCGGCAGTGGGGACGGCGGCGGAACGGAGCAAATGTTTACAGAAGATTTTGCTCGATTCCAACTCGGCGGCCGCCTTCGTGGGACCAAAAATCCTCAGCCCTTCCCCGGCAAACATATCCACGATCCCTGCTGCCAGCGGCGCCTCCGGCCCGACGACCGTCAGGTCGATCTTTTCCTGCTGGGCAAATCGGAGTAGGCCGGCCAAATCGTCCGCCCGGATGGGCACATTCTCCGCATCGATGGCGGTGCCGGCATTGCCGGGGGCCACAAAGACCCGATCGGCCAACGGACTTTGCCGAAGTTTCCATGCCAACGCATGTTCCCGCCCTCCACTGCCAACCACCAAAAACTTCATCCCTTCCGACTCCTCGAAAACTGGGAACTTTTCGGTTTGACTGTATCTACCCGCCCAGCCCCCCACCAGACGTAGGGGCTAAAAATCGGATCGAACACCACCGATGGTGGTCGTTGTTCCCGGTGGATACAGTCAAGTTAGCCGGATGGAGGGAGCATCCTCGGAGGGCGGATGTCTCATCCGCAACCCGGGCAAGGCACAACCGCGGGTTCAGGCATGGGCGGCCCGAAGCCCTACGCTCCCAGGAGCCCCCTTGGATGGAGAAAACAGAGACTTTTGGGCAAGGTAGCACCCCCAGTGTGGAGAGTGGAGGAACAAGCTCCCCACTCCCTCCCACTCCGGCCCCAGCCAGATCGTAGTCCCAGGGGCTATCCCACTCCTGGGAGGAGAAAGTATCCCGGTGAACAAAAGGAGTACCTCCCTCGGAAAGGTTACTGGTTTTGCACCCGCACTTCCAGGTATCGGGCCAGTTGGTGGAAATCTTCCTGCGGGTCCAGAGGGCGGGCAATGGCCCGGAGTTTAGCACTATCCACCAGGTTGGCGAACGGTTCATAGACCAGGCTGAGCTGCCTGCCTACCGAGACCATGACCGCATCCAGCCCCTTCTCCACCAAGGCCCGATAGGCGCCCACGCCCAGTTGGCTCCCCAGCACGATGTCAAATGCAGTGGCCGGATGACAGCGCACTTCGTAGCCAAACTGCAGCCCGGTGATCTTCTTCTTTTTGCCGGTGCGCTTCTGGTATTCGTCGTTGATCAGGCGGGCAAGTCGGCCGGAATATTTCAGTTGCGAGACAGGGAAATGGCCGAACTCGTCCGGGGTGAGCACCCGATATTCGTCTTCGGACAGGGTTTGGCGAAACTCTTCCAGGGGGAGATATTCGACCAGTCCCTCGGCCAGGAGGATGACGCCATAGGGTTTGCCCCCTTGATCCCTGGCCAAGACGGTCTGCACGATACGATCGACCATGGCCTGGACGTGAATGACTTTGCGGGTCTGAGGTTTGCCAGTGGCATCCAGCACCTTTTGCCCGCTTTTGGGATCGAAGGTTTCTTCGGTGGCCCACCATTCGGGGGGGATATCTTCGAGGCTAAGCACAAGGCTAGCTTCGCCGGCAATGGCCGCCCCATAGGCCAACCAGCCCGCCGCCCGTCCCATCACCTGCACCACATAGTAGGCGCCGGTCGAACGGGCGTCGGCCAGCAGGTTCCGCACCTGCTGGGCCAACATCTCCACGGCCGTAAAATAGCCGAACGTAAAATCGATTCCCCGATAATCGTTGTCGATCGTCTTGGGCAGGTGCACCACCCGAATCCGAGGAGAACCCGCCGGCAAATACTGTTGCCAAAGGTGGAACTTGGCCGCCGTGGTCAACGTATCGTCCCCGCCGATGGAAATCAGAGCATCGACGTTCAAGGACCGCAGCGCCTCATAGACGGCCCGAAGCGGGGCGGCTGCCTCGGAGTCTTGCAGATCGGCAGGCGTCTTTATTTTCTTGCCGGGGTTGGCACGGGCAGTGCCAATGACAATCCCGGTGCTGCTGCGCACTCCCTCCAATTCCATCCGATCCAGGCGAATATAGGCCTTGCCTTCCGGGAGCATTTGGCCGGCCTTGTAGTCCATCAGATAGGTGTAGCCATTGCGGATGCCTAAGACTTCGATGCCCGCTTGGGCAAAACACAGGGCCACACTGCCGATGACCGCATTGGCCGCCGGCGCCGGCCCACCAGAAAATAGCACCGCTACCCGCCGCAGATCGGTTTTCGGGACACTCGGACAGTCCAACGGATGCGCCATCGCAATCTCCAAAGGAACCACGGAGAGAATCACGACCTCCTACAAAAAAACCTAAATGGCTTATTTTAGAAAAAAGTGGACCCCAGCGCCAACGGGTGGGGGGCCTTTGGGGGCCAACCGACCCGTCTCGGCACTCCGGCCGGAAAGGCCCTCGGAGGTTTCAGAGGGGCCGGCGGAGCTTTGGGAAGGCGGATCGGGAGAGGTTTTTATTTTTCCCATTGGACCGCCCTCACCTGCCCGGCTAAAAGGCCTCCTCGGTCAGTGGCGGCTATTGGGGAAGTAAAGTTTCCAACCGGAAATGCCACTGCTAGTACGTCCGACACCAGCCGAGAAGGACGGTTCGAGGCCATGGAACCCGATGAATCGAAACACGAATTGGATGCAATTTCCACGGGTTTTCCCACTCGGTGAAGGCAAAACTGGCATTTCCGTTTCCACTTTGAGATGAGGTGTGATGCGCTGGGGTGGGCGGTCATTCCGGAGGGCTGCCCGAAGGTTGTGCCGCCGGTTACCTGGAAGGTTTTCCCAGAGCTCCGGAGAGGCCCTGTTGGCGCAGGGATTCGTAGAACAGCACGGCGGCAGCCACGGAGATGTTCAGGCTGTCGGCCTGTCCCCGCATGGGAATCCGAATGGCCTGAATATCCGGGCCAGCCCAAATGGGCGAGAGGCCCTCGGCTTCGCTGCCTAGCACAATGGCCGCCGGGGGGCGGAGGTCCGCCTCCGTGTACAAAATTGACCCATCCACCCGGGCCGCATACATCCGCATTCCCCGCTGCCGGAGCCAATCGAGCACCTGCAGACTCCTGCTGATGGCCATCGGCATGGTAAAGACACAACCCAGGCTGGCCCGGATCGTATTGGGATTCCAAAGATCCACCGGGCAATCGGCCAAAAGCACCGCCGAGATGCCGGCCCCGTCGGCACTCCGCAGCACCGCTCCGATGTTGCCCGGTTTTTCCACCCCTTCCAAGACGGCTACCACCGGACGGTCCGGCACCACCAGATCCTCCAAGCGGCGGGAGGGCATTTCGGCCACCGCCACCATGCCTTCCTCTCGCTGGCCGTAGGCCAGCTTTTCCATGACCGCCGGGCTTACCTGCCAAAGGGGGGTACCCGTCTTGGCCCAGAGGTCCAAGAGCTTTTGGAGTTGGCCAGAATCCGCCTTTTGGGGACAGAAAAACCCCTCGATCAGGTGGATACCGGCTTGAATGGCCCGGCCGATTTCCCGAAGACCGTCGATCAGCAGTCGGCCCTGCTTGCGCCGCTGCCGACTCGACCGTAATCGGAGGGCCGCCTTGATCCGGGGATTTTGCAGGCTGGTGATTTCGGGCATAGTGCTTTTAATCCCCACCTGTGGTGCATTAAATATGCCTCATTTGAGGGTAGCACCGTCTGTCCAAGCTGAATTTCTTGACTGTACCCCCCGGAAGTAATTACCCCAATCTGTGGGGTTCGAGCCGATTTTACCCCCCTACAAGTTGTAGGGGTCTGGTTGGGGGGATACCGTCAAAATTTTTTTAAGTGCCTAACATGGAACCCCCACTCTACCAGAGGGGGTTACACTCTAGGAGGGTCATGCATTATTTCTAGCACTTTTAGTGTACCGTATTCCCCCTCATAAGTAGGTAATTTAGACTATTTCCGCACGCTGCTGGGAGAAGGTATCAGGGTTTGGGTATTTTTGTTTCCGATGGCCCTTGCCGATTCCAAGTTTTCGGAGTACATTGTAATTTTCCCCTTTGTCCATTGTCTGCCATAGAGAAGGTGATCGGCGATGGGAAAGACCTATATGGCCAAGCCGGGGGAGATTCAGCCCCGATGGTGGCTGGTCGATGCCAAGGATAAGATTGTGGGCCGATTGGCCAGCGATATTGCCATGATCCTGATGGGCAAACACCGGCCGGAATACACCCCCCATGTAGATATGGGGGACTATGTGGTGGTGATTAATGCGGAGAAGGTGGTTTTTACCGGCAAGAAGTGGGATCAGAAAGAATATCGCTGGTACACTGGCTATCCGGGGCAACATTCGGAGACCGCCCGGAAACGCCTGCAGCGCCATCCGACCAAAATCTTGACCGAAGCGGTCCGCCGAATGCTGCCGAAAAATAAACTCGCCTATAAGATGCTCCGCAAACTGAAGGTCTATGCCGGTCCGGAGCATCCGCATCAGGCCCAACAGCCGCAATGGATCGAACTAACCAAACACCGTGGGGTACTTACCTTAAAGCCGGTTGCCGCCCCAGGAACCTAACCCATAACATTCTGTCCCATCCTAACCATCATGGCCCATGAAAGGCTTCGGGCTTTGAAAAGGTTGATGGTGGGGTGAGATTCCTCTGCTGGTGTGGAATACCCGAAAGGTGAAGATATGACGACAGAAACTCCAGTGGCTCCTGCAACTCCCCAAACTGAATATGTAGCCACAGGTCGGCGGAAGACCTCGGTGGTCCGGGTGCGGATGCGGCCTGGGACGGGTCAGATTTTGGTCAACGGCCGACCGTATCAAGAGTATTTCCCCGGTGTGCATCACCACAAAGCGGTGATCACCCCGTTTGAGGTAACCGGGACGTTGGGCCAGTTTGATGTCCGGGCCAAGGCGACCGGCGGCGGGATGACCGGCCAGGCCGATGCCCTGATGCTCGGCATTGCTCGGGCACTGCGTCTTTATAACCCCGACTTCTATCCCATCTTGCGCCAGGCAGGCCTGATGACCCGAGACGCCCGCAAAAAAGAGCGGAAAAAATACGGACTCCATGGCGCCCGCCGCGGCACCCAGTTCTCCAAACGTTAACCGGCTCCTGCAGGGGCTGCCGGGGCAATGCCTCCCAAAGCTCCGTCTAGATCGGTCGTGTTGCCTATGAATGAACTGGTGGCATGGCCGAATGCGGGAAGATGGTTTATCTGGCTTGGGTAACATTTTAGCCCAACGAAGCACCTCGCCTCTCCCCTGGCCGTCGAGAGGCCGGCCAACCGACAGGTTGGCCAGGTGAGGGAGATTTCGGTGGCACAACAAGTCGGGGTTCCTGCTTCCGGGCAGTAGTGCCCCATCGCCTTCCTTCATTCGGCTAAAGTGTTACATATTTTTTTTAGCTTGGCTGTTGCCACCGTGACCAATGCCCCGCCATGGGTGGTGTTCAAGCCGATTTGTAATCCCTCCCAGGGGGTAGGGGCTTGGCCAGGTCGATACAGTCAAACCAATTGGCCGGTTGAAGCAATTTGCCCTCTGCTTTGCGGGGCAGACCCCTCCACCCGTAGGTTGGCCGGGGAAAAAGGCGGGTCTCTACGGTTTGTGCCCCTTTCCCTAACCGCTCTCCGCCGGGATATTTTCAGGAAAGAAGCGGTTATCCCAGCCGGCTTCCTAGGCCCCGCATGCAAAGGACTCCAATCACTAAGGCAACCAGAAACACCCATAACCAATCCCGGATTTCCATATGGACGATCCAGCGTTCTAACTGGCGGTAATATTCCCACAGCATACGATCCTCCTTTTAGGACGTTGGAAAGAGCGGGATGTTAATTTGGAAAAAATAGGCAACTTATACTTGACCGAGAACCCTAACGCCCCTTTTTTCTAATAGGTTATTCAAAATTCCCAAATTATCTATTTTTTGTATTTTGCGTCATCAGTTTCGGAGTTTTGCCGGCGGAGGGCAATCTGCCACTGGTGGGTAGGCCAAACTGGCAACAGACAAACTCACAGCCGAGTCCTTAAAATGGCCGAATCCCATTCGAATGGCCTTAGAGGGGAAGAGGGAAAAGCCCCTTTTGGACCTTCTTTCCACTTTTTGCCCTCCTATCGTAGTATAGCTTACCATGCTTTTAGGGCGTGAAACTCTCTCCCAGCCTCCAGGGGTGTGCCTGGACCTGAGGGGAGTCCCCTTTTGGGAGAGCCATTGATTGCCCAAAACGTATTACTCTATCTGGGGGCAATTAGTTTACCCCAAAAAGAGGGGGCCAATAGAGGGAAAACCCGGCCCATTTCAGTGTCACTCTCCATGAGTTCTCCCACATCTCAAGCGAACAGTCCGGAGCAAGCGCCCAATTCTTTGACGGGGAGCCTGACGCCTTTCTATGTACCCCCTTTTTCCACGGGTTTTTTGAGAAAAACGGCCCCTTTTCCACCGAAGGAAGCAACTTCCCGGCATTCCCCTCTGCACCCCCCAGTAGAGGGGCACCTAGAGAGCTGGTCTTTCCGGGCGTTCTGCCTTCGCCGGGCCCATCCGGACCCCTTTGGACTCCCTTGAGCAGTGTTCCGGGTGTTCTGCCTTCCTGGCATGGGGTAGACCGCGGGCAGGGAACATGGGCTTCTATTTTGACTGTATCCACCGGAAGTAATTACCACCATCGGTAGGGTTCGGGCCAATTTTTACCCCCTACAAGTTGAGGGACCTAGCCGGGCGGATACAGTCAACCTATTTGCTAGCCCGGGTGTTCTTGCTGGAGCGGGTCTTGGGCCTTGCGGGCATGGGGCCAGCCCGATGGGCCAAAGGGATACCCGTTGAGAACCGGCCTCCGGTGGTTCGAAAGGGGTTGACCATTTCCCCCTCTTGTATGCGGAGAGGGGAGGAGCTAAGATTGGATCGTTTTTCTTCCATATCGGAGAGAGGTCGTCTATGCGGCATGTATTGTCGGCGTTAGTCCAGAACGTGCCCGGGGTGCTGTCCCACATTTCGGGCATGTTGGCTTCGCGCGGATATAACATTGAGAGTTTGGCCGTGGGCGAGACGGAGGACCCTCGGCTTTCGCGGATGACGTTTGTCGTCGTGGGTGATGCGAGCGTCCTGGAGCAGGTGCGCAAACAACTGGAGAAGATTGTTACTGTGGTGCGGGTGGATGACATCAGTTCCCAGGACTACGTGGAACGGGACCTGATGCTGATCAAGGTGGCCTCCCCGCCCGGCAAACGGAGCGAAATCCGAGAGCTGACGGAAATCTTCCGAGGCCGGATCGTCGATGTCGCCCCTCAGGAGGTGATGATCGAAATCGCCGGCAAAGAGAGTAAAATCGAGGCGTTTATCGAACTGATGCGTCCGTTTGGGATCATCGAACTGGTGCGTTCCGGCCGGATTGCCATGGTGCGGGGCAGTCGGCCGCCCCGGCAGGATGCCACCACCAGCCCTGCTAGCGGGGCCAAATAACCCTCCCGGGGGTCTATTTCTCTTTCTTTCCGATGCCGAGGCACTTCCTTTCCGATACCGAAGGACTTCCGTTTCGGTCTTCTTTTTAGGAGCGCCAGTTCCTTTCGGGAGCGTCCATATTCTTTGCGAGAACGTACAGCATTCTTTCAGGAGCGAACCGATGCCTGCAAAAATCTACTACGATCAAGATGCGGATTTGAATGTGCTTGAAGGCAAAACGATTGCCATTTTGGGATATGGTTCCCAGGGGCATGCCCATGCCCAGAACCTGCGGGACAGCGGCCTGAAGGTCATTGTGGCGGAACTGCCCGGCACGGCCAACTACCAATTGGCCCTCCAGCATGGCTTCCAGCCGGTAAGCACCCCCGAGGCCGTCCGACAGGCCGACATCATCACCATCCTGCTTCCGGACGAACTCCAGCCGGATGTGTTCCGCACGCAGATTCGGGAACATCTTCGGCCTGGCAATTATCTGGTCTGCTCGCACGGGTTCAACGTCCACTATGGGCAGTTTGACATTCCGCAAGGGGTGTCGGTGATTTTGGTGGCGCCGAAGGGGCCGGGGCATTTGGTGCGGAGCGAATTTGTTCGAGGCGGCGGTGTGCCCTGCCTGCTGGCCTTGGGCGAAAACTGCGGCCCGGAAGCCAAACAGGTGGCCCTGGCCTACGCCAAGGGAATCGGCGGCACCCGGGCCGGGGTGATCGAAACCACCTTCGCCGAAGAAACCGAAACGGATCTTTTCGGCGAGCAGGTGGTCCTTTGCGGCGGCGTCAGCGCCCTGGTCAAGGCCGCCTTCGAAATCCTCGTCGAAGCCGGTTACCAGCCGGAATTGGCCTACTTCGAATGCCTGCATGAACTGAAACTCATTGTGGATCTTTTCTACCAGGGCGGCCTGAGTTACATGCGCTATAGCGTGTCGAACACCGCGGAGTACGGCGATTACACCCGTGGCCCCCGCATCATCACCGAACAAACCCGGGCGGAGATGCGACGGATTCTGGAAGAAATCCGCAACGGCCAGTTCGCCAAGGAATGGATTCTGGAAAACAAGGCCAATGCCCCTGCCTTCAAAGCGATGCGCCGCCGAGAACGGGAACACCCGATCGAGCAAGTCGGCCGACAGCTCCGACGGATGATGAAATGGATCGACGCCAAAGAGGTCTAACCGTGCCGGACCGCGACATTTCCCCGGTCGGGAGATTTTTGCCCCATGAAGCAAACCGCCTCTCCCCACCGTGGGAGAGGCCGGCCTGGCCTTTGGCCAGGCCGGGTGAGGGGGGAAGCACAAAAACACTCGATTCCTGCTTAGGCAGGAATGAGACACATCGTGCCTTCCGTTCGGTTAAACTATTGCCCATTGGTTTTCGTTCGTCGAGTTTCTAGCTTGCGCCAATTTTCCCGTACCGAGGAGAGGCCCGATGCCTGCCGCTACCGATGCCAAGCTGGTGGAGTTTGGGCAATTGAAACCGGGTGATGAGATTGAGGTGGTGCACCGGGTAACCGTGGGCATCCGGTCCTGGACGGTAAGCGTGCGCGGCCGGGTGCTCTGGACGGAGCGGCGGGCGCAGGGCCTGCATTTTCCCCGCACCCCGGACGAAAAAACCTACTGCGATCTGATCGTCCTGGAGCAGCCCGACGGCCAGCGGACCACCGTCTGCTTGGACGAATTCACCCAAATCCGCCGGGTTTAATTCTTCAGCAAGAGAGGATTCTCTTATACGATTCACGGCAAGGCAGGAGCTGCACCCTGTTCTTGTTACCGGGAGTCCATCTTCATTGGGCGGAACTATAACCACCTCGGGAAAATTGCTGGCGGCTTTGGCCGGTCGGTAAACTTTTCCTTGGCGGGTAAAGTATATAGGGACGTAGCCTGTCATCCTTACAAAACATTTACAATTCCCCAACATCCTCCTAACAAACGACGGCTAGAATCGGATGAAGGTGGGCTGGGCTGTTTGGCCTGGCCGACGGTATGTTCGGCGGGAGGTGATAGCGGGTAGGTGTGGTTTTCCGATTCTTTACCCTTGTTTTGTGAAAGGAGGATGGTATGCCACGTGGCGGTAAGCTGGTTTGGACCGGCAAGAGGGGTTGGTTACGGGCCGGTCTTGGGCTTCTGACGGTTTTGGCCTGCGGCCTGCTCCCGGCCCAGACCGTACAGGTGGATCCGAACTTGCCCGATTACGAGAAAGTGCCCGGCGTATCGGGCAACCTGGTGGGGATCGGCTCGGATACGCTGAACATCATGATGGACATGTGGCTGAAAGAGTTCCAGAAAATCTATCCCACGGTAACCGGGGCGTATCGGGGCGAAGGGTCCAGCACCGCTCCGCCCGCCCTGATCGAAGGCACTGCTCAGTTGGGGCCGATGTCCCGGGCCATGAAGCCGGAGGAAATCGACAAGTTTGAAAAGCGCTTCGGCTACAAGCCGACGCAGATCGTCGTGGCCATCGACTGCCTGGCCATCTATGTCCATAAAGATAACCCCATCCAGGGGCTGACCATGGCGCAGGTGGATGCCATTTTCTCTTCGACTCGCAAACGGGGCCATGCGGACATCCGCACCTGGGGCGAAGCGGGGCTAAAAGACCCGGCCTGGGCCAATTTGCCGATCAGTCTGTATGGCCGAAACTCCGTCAGCGGCACGTATGCGTTCTTCAAAGAACACGCCCTGGCCAAGGGCGACTTTAAGGATACGGTCAAGGAGCAGCCGGGCTCGGCCGGTGTGATCCACGGCGTGGCCAACGAACGGGCCGCCATCGGATATTCCGGCATCGGGTATCGGACCGCCGATGTGCGAACGATCCCCCTAGCCAAATCCGCCGACGGGCCCTTCGTGGAACCGACCTTTGAAAACGCCCTGAAAGGGGAATATCCGCTGGCCCGGTCCCTGTATATTTATGTCAACAAAAAGCCCAACGAGCCGTTGCCTCTGCTGGTGGCCGAGTTCTTGAAGTTTGTCCTTTCCAAGCAAGGCCAGCAGATTGTGGTCAAAGACGGTTTTGGCCCGCTGCCGCTGAAGATTATCCAGCGTGAACGGCAAAAACTGGAATAAATTTCTCCCATGTTGGAAGTGGCCCCCCGACGGTATTGGCTGAGCCGATGGGCGGACCGATTGGCCCGATGGGTGATCACGGCCGGTGGGCTGGTGGTCATCGGTGCGGTGATCGGGATGCTGGTGCTGTTGGTCAGCGTGGTTTTGCCGCTGTTTCAGCCTGCCAAAGCCCGGCTTCGGGCCGTCTGTCCGCTACCGGTTGCTCCTCCCGGGAGGGCGGATGTCTGGTCCGCCACGGTACCGACTAAAGACCAGCGCAGCCAGGGTGCTCTCCCTCCGCCCCGTTCCCACCAAAGGGAGAAGCAGTCCCCCCTCACCCTAGCCTTCTCCCGCCCAGGAGAGAGGGCAGACCCCCTCACCCTAACCCTCTCCCGCCCAGGGGAGAGGGCAGAGGAAGTGGAGGGGCTGAAAGAGAAGGAAAAGGAGGGGCCGGACGATCTGGACTCCCCGGTGGCCGCCGGCGTGGAGTTGGTCGAAATCGGGCGATCCGGCCAGGAAGACCTCCTGAGCGGGTATCTGGTGCGTCGCTCCGGCCAGGTGATCGGTTTTGAATTGGTAGGGTCATCCGGGCCGGAGCGTTCGGCCCCGGAGGCGGTCCAGCCCCGGCTGCTCTTTCAGCACCAGCTTCGGCCCCCCACAGGGGATCTGTCGTCTCATGGCGATCCCGCTGCCGGAGGCGAACATGCAGGAAAGGTCTGGATTCGGTCAGCCCGGAGTCTTCAGGCGGGGCAATGGTCGCTGGTTTGGTCGGATGGCGGGGTGAGCCTGGTGGAGATGGAACCGGAAGTTCGGTTCGACCGGTTAGGCCGGCGGAGTGTGCAATTGCGGTGCAAGCCATTGGCTGAGTTGCCGCCGGTTTCCGGTTCGGTCCAACCGGTAGAGGCCCTGGTGCGTGCGGAGGAAAACGGCGGTTGTTTGGCCGCCCTGCTGATGGCCGACAACCGAATCCTCCTACGCCGACAGACAGTGCAGACCGATCTTTTCGGCGAAGCCGGGCAGAAGGAGGTTTCGGAGTTTTGGATCGAACGGGGGCTGCCCGGCCAGGTTACCGCCATGACGCTCAGCGGCGAGGGGGATCGGCTTTATGTGGGCACCCACAATGGCTATCTGGTGCGGTTTGCCCTGGATCCGGCGGGCAAGCCCCGGCGACTGGACGCCACCTGGACACCAGATCGAGCGCCGGTAACGGCCATGGCCTTGCTTTTAGGTCAGGGCTCTTTGGTCGTGGGTAGTGCCCGGGGCCAAATGAGTCTGTGGTTTCCGGTGCGCAAAGAGGGGCCGATCTCGCCGGGAGAATGGCCGGACCGCTTGACCCCGATCCGCTTCTTCCAGCCCCAAGAGGGCGAAGTCCGCTTGATCGTACCCTCGCAACGAAACAAGGCCCTTCTGAGCTTGGGCGGCGGGGGGCAGGTGCATTTAGATTACGGCACGACAGGTCGGCATCTGCTTAGTTTGCGAGCGCCGGCGGGGCTGGTGCAGGTGGCCTATTCGAGCCGGGGCAATGCGGTCCTGGGGATCGGTGAAGATGATCAAATGTATATATGGCAAATTGCCGCCCCCCATGCCGATGTCAGTTGGAAGGCCCTTTTCGGACGCCTCTGGTACGAAGGCCATCCCGCAGCGAACTTCCTCTGGCAATCCAGCGGCACCGACGAACCGAAAATGAGCCTGGTGCCTTTGGTCTTCGGCACCTTGAAGGCCACCTTCTATGCGATGGTTTTTGCTTTGCCGTTGGGCCTGGGCAGCGCCGTGTATGTCAGCCATTTTACCAAGCCGGCTATCCGTCGGGCGATCAAACCGACCGTGGAGATCATGGCGGCCATTCCGACGGTGGTGATCGGGTTTTTGATCCTGCTTTGGGCGGCGCCGTTAGTGGCCCGATGGTTGGTGGCCGTGCTAGTGAGCCTGTTGGTTCTGCCAGTAACATTTGTTCTTTGGATGTTGGTTTGGCAATTGCTACGGCGATGGCCTGTTCTGCGCCGACTGGAAGACGGCTATGAGTTTCTGGCGGCGATTCCGCCGTTGGTGGTGGGAGTTCTGGTGGTAGCCTGGCTGAGCGGCCCGATCGAGCAGGCCTGGTTTGGCGGCCATTTTCGGCAATGGCTCTATGATCAAACCCACCTCCGATACGATCAACTCAACGCCTTGGTGGTGGCCTTAGGATTGGGCTTTGCCATTATTCCGATTATATTTTCCATCTCCGAGGATGCTCTGTCGAGCGTGCCGCACAGTTTGACGGCCGCTTCGCTGGCCCTGGGCGCCAGCCGATGGCAGACCCTCCGGCGGGTGGTGCTGCCGTCGGCCAGTCCGGGCATCTTTGCGGCGGTGATGATCGGTTTGGGCAGGGCCGTCGGCGAAACCATGATCGTCTTCATGGCCGCCGGAAATACCCCGGTCCTGGACCCCAGCCCGTTCAATGGGTTTCGGACCCTGTCGGCCAATATCGCCGTGGAAATCACGGAACATCCACGGGACGGCACGTTATATCGGGTCTTGTTTTTATGTGCAGTCGTTTTGTTTCTAATGACCTTCGTGTTGAACACGGCGGCGGAGCTGGTTCGGCTTCGGCTTCGGAAGCGGTACGGCCAGTATTAGACGTGCGGCGGCCCCGGGGCTTTTGGAAACAGGGCGAGCCGTGGGTCTGGGCTTCCGGCTCTGCCCTGGCCATGGTGCTGGTGGTCACGCTGACCGCCCTGTATGTCGTCTTCGCCCATGGGCTGGCGGTCTTTTGGCCCTCTCCGATTGACGAAATTACCCTGGCCGACGGTTCCCAACTGCTGGGCCAGCGGCTGGAGGAGGAACGGGACCCGCTGAGTGGCCGACGGCGGATCAAGTTCTACTGCGCCAACATGGAGGATATGCCGCCGTTCCGGTGGATCTACGCCGACCAGATCGTTCAGCAGCGGCGACCGCCGGAGGTCTTCAAGCTGGATCGGGCGGCCAACCTGCACTACATCGGCTACTTGAAAGAAATCCGGCTTCCCAGCCAAGCAGTGGCTCAGGCGGATGGAGCGGGCCAACCGGCTTCGGTGGTCTTGGAACCGAGGCCGCAGGCCAGTCCGGCGGCGCCATCCCGGCCCCGTGGCCTGGAAGTCAGCCCGGTATGCCCCGGCTCGAAAGCCGAGCAATTGGCCCAGGCCATCCGATGGGCCAAACAGTGGGAGGCCGCCGAGGTGGCGCCCTGGCGGCTGCAGGAAAACCGACTGGCCCAGCAACTCAACGACCAGGTCAAATACGCCCTGATCGAAGCCCGCTATGCGCTTCAGCAGCTTCTCCGGGCCGGTCGGTCGGAAACCGAGCCGACTTGCCGGGCCTTGGCCGAGCGGATCGCCCAACTTACCGAGGAGGAAAATCGGCTGAAGGCCCAGGCCCACCAACTATCCGCCCGCCGGGCCGAACAGGAAACAAAACTTCGGCAAAACGTGGCCCTGTTCGTTGATGTGCAGGGCCGGGAAAAGCAGATTCCTCTGGTCGATATCGTTCGGTTCAGTACGCCCAATTCCATGAGCCTGTGGGCCAAATGCCGGTTTTATCTGGCCAAGTGGTGGGAACTGCTGACGGACCAACCGCGGGAAGCCAACCAGGACGGCGGCATTTTTCCGGCCATCTTGGGCACCGTGCTTTTGGTCTTTTTGATGGCGATCGTGGCGTTTCCGTTGGGGGTGTTGGCCGGGGTCTATCTGGGCGAATACGCCCGGGACAATTTGCTCGTTCGATGGGTCCGCGTGGCGGTGAACAATCTGGCCGGTATCCCGTCGATTGTGTATGGAATTTTCGGTCTCGGCTTTTTTATCTATCTATGCGGCGGGACGCTGGACGCCTGGTTCTACCCAGACCGGGTGGAGGCGGGGGAACCGGTCTTCGGCCAGCCGTGCATCCTCTGGGCCGCCTTGACCTTGGGACTGCTGACCCTGCCGGTGGTCATTGTTTCCACAGAAGAGGCGCTTCGACAGATCCCGCGGGAAATACGAGAAGGCTCCTACGCCTTGGGAGCGACTAAATTGCAGACGCTCCTGCGGGTTCTTTTGCCGATGGCCTCGCCGGGCGTGATGACCGGCTTTATCCTGGCGATGGCTCGTGCGGTGGGGGAAGTGGCGCCCTTGATGATCACCGGAGCGGTCAAAAGTGCTCCGCCGCCGATTGCCGCCCAGTTTCCTTTCCTCCGCCTGGATCGCCAATTTATGCATTTGGGGTATCATATTTTAGATATCAGTTGCAAATCGCCCAACGTGGAGGCGACCAAGGGGCTGGTGTATGCAACCACCCTGTTGCTGTTGGCCATTGTGCTGGCACTGACCAGCACGGCGATTTGGCTTCGGAATCGAATGCGAAAGCGATATTATGTCCGAGCGATTTGAGACAACCTGGCCGGGCCCCAAAGCCCGTCTGGGAACCGGTGAGTTGGCTGCCGCGAAGCCCCCTGAAAACTCGACCGTCCAGACTGGTGGAACATCAGCGGGAAAAGACGGCAGCCCGGCGACGGAGGGGCCGTCGGCCACCCTGGGACAAAAACATCTAGCAGACCACCCGCCTACCGCCGCCCAAGGGAAAGCCCGATCCCCGGCCATCGGCCAGAGCCGATCGCTAGTGGCCGGGGCGATGGCCGACCGTTCCCACGCCCCCAGTATGCCCGAGCTTAACAACCCCATCGTTCGTATCCGAAATCTGAACCTGTACTACGGCCCGGTCCAAGCCCTTTTTGAGATTACCATGGATATTCCACGGGGGTTGGTTACGGCACTGATTGGGCCGTCCGGCTGCGGCAAATCGACCTTGCTGCGATGCCTGAACCGGATGAACGACCTGATCGACGGCGTGCGGACCACGGGCATGATCGAACTGGACGGGCAGAATATATTGGACCCGGCCGTGGATGTGATCGCTCTGCGGCGCAAGGTGGGCATGGTCTTCCAAAAACCCACGCCCTTTCCCAAAAGCGTCTATGAGAATGTGGCCTATGGGCTGCGCCTGGCGGGAATCCGGCAACGGGCCCTGCTGGATGAAATCGTCGAGCGGAGCCTCCGCCGGGCCGGTCTGTGGGAAGAGGTCAAAGATCGGTTGCACGAGTCGGCCCTGGGACTTTCCGGCGGCCAGCACCAACGCCTGTGCATCGCCCGGGCCATCGCCGTCCAGCCGGAAGTGATCCTCATGGACGAACCCTGCTCCGCCCTGGACCCACGCTCCACCACCCGCATCGAAGACCTCATTGCCGAACTGCGCGGGGAATATACCATCGTGATTGTAACCCATAATATGCAGCAGGCCGCTCGCGTCTCGGATTATACGGGGTTTTTGTACGAAGGTCGGCTCATCGAGTTCGGACGGACAACCCAAATATTCACCAAACCGGAAAAGAAAGAAACCGAAGATTACATCACCGGGCGATTCGGATAAACCGAGGCCTAACCGGCGGAAAGTGCTATGGGTGTCATTCCCGCGAACGCGGGAATTCAGGCACCTCTGAACCTGCTTACCCTGTTATTCCTGTACAAGCAGGAGCCCAGCATTTCCGCCTCTCCCCAGGCGGCAGATCCCGCCGGAGGCGAAGCCGGGGGAGGGGGAAAGGAAACTTTTGTCCACTTTAATTGCCCCCTACCCCTCTCCCACGGGAGGGAGAGGGAAGAAACACGTCTCTCCCCCGGGAAGAGGCAATACCTTTACTTAGCGAAGGAAAAATCGGCAGAGGAAATTTCGCATGTCGGTCCACTTGCAACGGGAACTGGAACAACTGAAGCGATCGCTTCTTGCTTTATCTGGTCTGGTGGAAGACCAGGTGCAGCGGGCCGTTCAGGCCCTGGTAAGCCGCGACCCCGAAGCCGCCCAACAGGTCGAACAGCGCGACGTGGAAATCGACCACCGGGAAGTGGAAATTGAAGAAGAGTGCCTGAAACTGTTGGCCTTGTATCAGCCGGTGGCGAGCGATTTGCGGTTTATTATTGCGGCCCTGAAGATCAACAACGACCTGGAGCGGATCGGGGACCTGGCGGTTAATCTGGCCCACAAGGCCCGCACTTTTGCTCAGTTTCCGGAAATCGAAAATCCGTTTGATTTGCGCCGCATGGGGGAACATGTCCAGACGATGCTTCGGGACAGCGTGCATGCGATGGTGCGGCTTGACCCGAAGTTGGCCCACCAGGTTTGCGCTCGGGACGCCCAGATCAATGAGCAGAAGCGGCGGATTCGCCTTTTGGCCGAGGAGCTTATCCAGAAGAATCCTTCGCAGACCCGAGCACTATTGGCCTTGGCCGCCGCCGCAAGGAACCTGGAACGTATCGCCGATCACGCCACCAACATCGCCGAAGACGTGATCTATCTGGTCGAAGGCCGCATCCCCCGCCACCAACACAGCCAAACTCCCGACAGTTCAGGTTGGTGATTGCTCTTCTTGCCGGATTGGGTACAATAAGAGAAACCCGTTCGGGCCGGGGCCAAGGGCGGCGGTGCGGGGCCAGAGTAGGAAAAGTTCTTGGGAAGCTTCTGTGGAGCGGATCCCTCGGAACGGATTACCCCCATCTGTGGGGGACGAACCGATTTTTTTCCTCTCCAAGTGGGAGAGGTCTAGCCGGGTGGAGACAGCAAATTGATAAGTGATGGTACCTACGTTTTTGGGGAGGATTCTGCTATGGTGCGCTCGGTAACTCCTACCAAACGGTACGACATGAAAAAGTCGATCAACTTTTGGGCCGTGCCCTATCCGGACAAGATGACCCTTCGGCAGGCCCTGGAACTGTGCAAAGACGCCGGCTTCGAGGGCGTGGAACTGAACTTCGACGAAAAAGGCGAGATTTCGCCCGAAGCCAGCGACCGGGACCTCCATGCCATCGGCCAAATGGTCCGGGCCATCGGCTTGCAGATCAGCGGGCTATGTTCGTTTCTGTTTTGGCCCTATTCGCTCACGCATGAGGACCCCAAAAAACGTCAGCGCGGCCTGGAGCTGGCCTTCCAGATGATCCGGGCCTGCAAGGCCCTTGGCACGGAGAACCTGTTGGTGGTGCCCGGTTCGGTTTATGCGCCCTGGGTGCCGGATGCGCCGCCGGTGCCCTTTGATGTCTGCGAACGCCGGGCCAAGGAAGCCATTCGCCAACTCCTGCCGGAGGCCGAAAAAGCGGGCGTTTATCTCAATATCGAGAACATCTTCGTCAACGGCTTCCTCCACAGCCCCCAGGAGATGATCCAGTTTGTCGATTCCTTCCAGTCGGATCGGGTCCGGGTACATTTCGACACCGGCAACATCATGCAGTATCATTTCCCGGAGCACTGGATTCGGCTTTTGGGCCGACGGATCAAAAACGTCCACCTCAAAGAAGCCTCGAAAAAGGTGAACGAGTTCAACTTGAACACCTTCCGGCCGCTCCTGGATGGCAGCACGAACTGGCCGGCCGTGCTGGAGGCCCTGGACCAGATCGGCTACCGGGGATATCTAACATTTGAATACTTCCACCCCTGGCAGTATTGGCCCGAAGCCCTCATCTATCAGACTTCCGATTCCCTAGATTGGATGCTCGGGCGAAAGGGATAACCGGAGCGACTCCGGGTACTTTGTTGGCCCCGCGGCAAGTCGATGCAGGTTAGACCGACAGGATTTTTTTCTGCCGGTAGGAGGCGTAGGCCTTTTCAGTCAGTTCCAGGATGTGCAGGGCGTTCTCGGGACCGTTGATTTCAGGCGGGCGACCCTGAAGGATACAGTCGGCAAAGTATTCGCACTCGGCAGTGTAGGGATTCACCTTCGGGAAGGGAATCCGCCGGAAGGTCCGATGAACATCTTTACTCTGCATCGCATCGTACCCGGTCGTCTGCTCGGCAAAATAGGCCTCCACCCGACCCCCACTGCTTTGGCCGATGGTGCCTTCGGTGAGAATCGCACCGGCAGAACCGTAGATTTCCAGCCGGGTTCGGCTCGCCTCGTCGGGAATGCAATAGAAACAGTCGATCGTGCCGTGGGCGCCGGACTGGAATTCCACCAAGGTCGTGGAAGCGTCTTCCGAGCGGTACGGATGGACCAATCGGCCCACCATCGCCACCACGCGGCGGATCGGCCCAACAAAATATTCCAGGAGGTCGTAGAGATGGGTGGCCATGTCGATCAGCGCCCCACCGCCGCCGGTCTTCGGGTCTTGTCGCCATGCGCCCGGAATCGGCGGATACCAGCAGGAAAGCTGTGCCCGAAGATAGACCGGTTTGCCGATCCGGCCCTGGTCGATCAGCTCTTTGATCCGGCGATGGGCGCCGTGGAACTTCATCATGTAGCCTTCCTGCAAGAACACGCCGTTTTTGCGGCAGGCGGCCACCGCCTTTTTGGCCTCGGCCAGGGTGCGTGTGAGCGGTTTTTCACATAAAATATGTTTACCTGCCTCGGCGGCCATGATGATCTGCCGCCCGTGAAACGCCACCGGCGAAGCAATATAGACCGCCTGTACCTCCGGGTCCTGCAGCAATTCCCGTTCGGTTTGGTAATACCGCTCCAGGCCAAACTGGGCGGCGATCTCTTCCACGCCGACCGGGTCCATGACCGCCACAAGCCGACAATTCCGTGCCTTAAGCATCCCCGGTATGGTCCGTCGGCGGGCAATCCCACCCGCCCCAATCACCCCAAAGCACACACGCTTGGCCATCGCCCATCCCTCCTCAAGCCAAAAAAAACCCACCTTATGCCTCCCCGAACCCGTTTCTAACCCTGGAACAGTTTCGCCGAGTGGCGGAAACCGCTGTGTCATTCCTGCGTAAGCAGGAATGCAGGTTCCTTATGCCACCGAAATCCCCTTACCCGGCCAACCTGTCGGTTACCCGGCCTCTCCCGCAAAGGGGAGAGGCGGGTTGCTTCATTCGGCTAAAGTGTTACCTACTCCTAAACCCCCACCAGCCTGGGCCAATCCCCTGTTCCCGATTGCCGGGACTTCGGCTCCCCATGAGCCGGGGTTTCAGGGTTTCGGATGCCCTCAACATACCGGCTGTGCCCTTTGGAAACAAGCCCCCCCCCGTCGGTTTTGAGTCCGTCTGGAAAAAGCAGACAGGCTGTGGTATAAAAGAATGTCCGATCGGGAAAGCGAGCTGAGAGGATGAGCTTCCCCCTCGGCCGAGCTTTCCGGACGTCCCTACTGCTTTCGAAGGAGAACTTGAATGACCGGCTCCCAGAAAGGTTTTGCCCGCACGAATCGCTTATGGAAAATGGCTGGGGAACACCGCATCTTGGTGGGCCAAGCCATGGGGATGTGCCTGGCGAGCATCGTCTGGCTGGCCGGCTGCGGGGGCAGCCAACCGTTTAGTACGGTGCCCGTGTCGGGGAAAGTCATGTATGAGGATGGCTCCTTGATTCCGGCCCCCCAGATTCAGGTGATGTTTGTGCCGCAGGTCCCTCCAGTGGATAAAAAGACGTATCCCCGGCCGGGATTGGCCTATGTGAATCCCAAAGACGGCACGTTTGCCAATGTAACTAGCCACCAGCCAGGCGACGGCGTCGTGGTGGGCCGGGCCAAGGTGGTCATCAAAACCCTCGACGAGCGGGGCAATCCTACCGCCCATGTCCCCAAAGCATATCAAGAAGTCTCCACCACCCCTCTGGAAGTGGAGGTCTCCCAACAAAACCGAGAATTTGTATTGAAAGTCAAAAAACCCTAACGATTTGAATCCCTCCGGCGTCGGCTGGTATGTTCGCATTGCCAAGCAAAATCCGCAGGTTGGGAACGCCAACGATTTTTATCCCTCTTGAATGGGTAGCCTACGCTGGTTAATGTGCCGACATCCCGCAGGGGTTGTAACGCCAACGATTTTACTCCTCCGGCGTCGGCTAGTCGGGGCATTCCCTCGGCCGACAGGTGTTCCACTTGAAAAACTCAGGGCGATTAGCTCAGTTGGTCAGAGCGCCACGCTTACAACGTGGAGGCCGCAGGTTCGATCCCTGCATCGCCCACTTAGGCAGGTGCCCGTATCCGTGAGGAACGGTGGGTTCTGGCAGTAGGAACCTGGGAACACCTGCCTTTTTAGGTTAGAACCTCTGAATAAGTCAACGTGGACAAAAGATACGTATTTCAGGCAAACCCTCTCTATTTTGACTGTATCTCCCCGCCCGGCCCCCTACCAGATATCGGGGCTCAAAATCGGATCGAACACCACAGATAGTGGTCCTTCTTCCCGGTAGATGCACTCGTTCTTTCCGGTAGACGCACTCGTTCTTCCCGGTAGATGCACTCGTTCTTCTCGGTAGATGTGGTCGTCCTTCCCGGTAGATGTGGTCGTCCTTCCCGGTAGATACAGTCAAGCTATGGGGCTGCTGGCAATGCGAGCACCCAAGAGGTTGTAGCTCTCCTCGGCACCCTTCGAGACCCCAAAAATATCCAAAAGTTCATATAGTCCACTATATTTTCAGGATTTTTCAGCGGTTTTGAATCCGTTTAATATTAGTCAATCTACTACTTTTTGTCACTAGAAAAAGGGGATATTTTCGCCTGAAAATTATTGCCGTTTGGGGCGTCCCCGAGGACGTCGATTCCGGGCGTAAGCCAAAAGATGTTTTTCAGCGATTAGACGAATCATACCCACTTTGATAGATGGCAGTTGCTTTCGGCAAATTAATGGCAAAACTCGCCCTCTAGAGACACCTAATTGCTTTGCGGCCTCTCGTACTGTGTAAAAACGATCCCCTTCTTTTGTTTCCAGCACTTTCATCGCCTTTATCTTAACCAATCAACTACATTTTCTCAATAACTAAAGGCGGGTGTTGACACGCCCAGGAGCATAAGCCCCGGGTCCTTACGGAGACGGCCACCCGCCGAAAGCGGAGGGCACGGGATTCGAACCCGCAACCCCGAAAAACCGGGGCACCACATTTCCAGTGTGGCTGCTAACCATTCGCGTACCCTCCGGAGGATTTCGTGGCAGATGCGGCACTCCCAAACCACCCCACTATCCGGGGGATAATGATTTCCCTCGTCTAGGTTACAAACCCCCCATCGGTTGGGGTACTCCGGCCTTTTTCCGGATCCGGACGTTCCCCAGAAATCTCAGGCATATGTGGGGTCCTGCCGTTTCCTGGGAATATCCGCGATCCTGAGTTTTCCTAGAAAATATATCCGAAAAATCAGGGAAATATATATCCGAAAGATCCTGCCGAGGGCAAAAAATCCTTCCCCGGCAAGATGGACCCTTCCCTAACAGCTTAGCCGAATGGAGGTGCGTGCTTAGCAGGCCCGCAAAAGCGGTAATCCAAGGCAGACACCTCCAAGGGTTTTTTCATTCGGCTAAAATGTTACAACCTTCCTTATTTTATATATTCTCCCAACGGGCGGCTTGGCAAGAGAGGATTTTTCCATTCCGGGCCCCGGCCGGGGGCCGAGGGGGCCCCCTCAGCCTACCCTCCCGACGGCCAGGGGAGAGGGGAAAACATCGCCTCATTCGGCTAAATGTTACCCGCCTTCTTTTTTCGGTCCTCCAGGGATACTGCCATGCCGCTGGGAATTAAAGGGCGCATGGGCGCCGGCGATCAATTGGAGGAAGTCGGCGTTGGACTTGAATTTGGCCAGTTTGGCGGTGAGTTGTTCCATGGCGTCCACGGGGTTCATTGTCGAGAGGGTGCGGCGTAGAAGGGTAACCGCATGGAGGACATCAGGGGGCAGGAGGAGTTCTTCGCGTCGGGTACCAGACTGGGTGATGTCGATGGCGGGCCAGATTCTTCGGTCGGCCAATCGGCGGTCCAGGACCAACTCCATATTGCCGGTGCCTTTGAATTCTTGGAAGATTAGTTCATCCATTCGGCTTCCGGTGTCGATCAGAGCGGTGGCCACTACGGTCAGGGAACCGCCCTCTTCAAAGACCCGAGCGGTGGCGAAGAGCTTTTTGGGGATATCCATGGCTTTGATGTCGATGCCACCGGTCATGGTGCGGCCGGTATTGCCGACCCATTTATTGAAGGCCCGGGCCAATCGGGTAATGGAGTCCAAGACGACGAAGACGTCACGGCCGATTTCGGCCAGTCGGCGGCAGCGTTCGATGACCAACTGGGAGAGCCGGACATGGCTTTCGATTTCCCGGTCTAGGCTGGAGGCAACGACTTCGCCTTTGACATTGCGGCGGAAGTCGGTAACTTCTTCGGGACGTTCGTCGATGAGCAGGACGATGAGTTTGATCTGGGGGTAATTGGTGGCGATGGCCTGGCTGATATGCTGCAGGAGCACGGTTTTGCCGGTCCGGGGCGGGGCGACGATCAAGGCGCGTTGCCCTTTGCCCAACGGAGTCAGCAGGTCCATGACGCGGGTTGTCAGGGGGGTAGGGCCGGTTTCTAGGCGGAGCCACTCTTGAGGGTTAATGGGGGTTTTTTGGTCGAAGTGCTTAACATTTTTATAGTCTTCCGGTTTAACCCCGTCCACGTCGAGGATTTCTTTCACCCGGGGGCCCTGCTGACGGCGCCCCGGCTGGATCAGGGCGTTGATGAGCACTCCTTGGCGAAGCCCGTATTTTTGGATCATGCTGGCTGGCACAAACGGATCGGTCATCTGCCGGGCGTAGTCGGCATTCGGATCACGCAGGAATCCATACCCGCTCGGATGTAATTCCAGGACCCCAGAACCCGGATGCAGGGGGAGTTGGTCGCCGTTGGTATTCTCCATCGGTTCGTTCTCCTGCCATGGGGCAAGGCGATCGGACGACGGGGGTAACGTAACTCGCAGGCTACCGGGAAGCGCAATTCTGCCTTGGGGACGCAGTCTTCTTCGTCTGGTCATGATAGGGAATACCTTTTAAGCAGGATGCCCGGAGGCATCGAGGAAATAGGGGGCGGGGGCAACAGGTACCCAGGAAACGGCCCCCTCCCTTCGGACGTCCGACAGCAGGACGTCGGAAGCAAGGAAAAAACTAAAAAAGCGGGTTGGCACCCAAACCGGCTTTATTAGCGCAGATTCCGAGCCCTTGGCGCGGCAACGAGTTTTCCGAGCCTTACCGCTGGAAATCTGCTCTGTATGCCCCTTAGGCTCCTGGCACGGAGCCCAACCCAGGCTTCAAATGCTTGTCGTCCCTACAAAGCTGTGGGACCTGGGCCTCGATAAGCGTCTGAGGGCACCCGAGGGCTGAATCCTCTTCCCACCAGGCTTCAAGCGACCCGAAACGACAGCCTGAAAGACCCTCAGCAGCTAGCGGGCGTAGCAGAAAATGAACTTGGGCGTTATCTTCCCGAACCACAAAGCTATGTCAAGGCAGTGAGTTCCAGTCATTCCCTAGATGGGGGATATTAAGCCACCCTAACGCCCCCCCTCGGCGCTTTCCCCGAGAATGACTCCTACGAAGCAGCCCCGTTATCCTCCCTATTTTATACATCAGAGTTTTCCGGTTGGCAAGCCCAAGATTTTTTATTTTTTTCTCCCTTTTCCCCTGCCCGACATGCCTTTCCTTTCAATAATAATCCTAAATCTCCTAAAAAGCTACCCCCCTCCCTGGAAAAATCCCCCTCCCTCGGACGGGAAAATGCCCAGAACCGAAAACCAGCAGCCTTTCCCAATGACCACCGCCCACCGGAAATGGCCGCCCGGTTTCGGACCATAACTTATTATAAAATAAAAGGTGTTGGACAACATGTTCGGCGAAAGGAGCAGCACGCTGGTCGGGCAGACCGGTGGATCTGTTCCCCCCGCCGGCTGGTTTGGCTCACGCCAAACCGACCTCTAAGAAGGCCAGGGACAGACAGGTTGCTCCCTTTAGCGGAACATTTTAGCCGAATGGACGGGCGTGCTGGCAGGCCCGCAAAAGGAGCCGATCCAAGATAGCCCCCTCCCCGGCATCGGAGCTCCGAAGCAGGTCCCTCGAAGAGTCTTTTCATTCGGCTAAAATGGTACCTTTCGGCTAACGTGTTACCGGAGTCTGTGTTTAGCCGAAGGAAGCTCACGGCACACGACCAGCGTCTGTTCTGGCCGGGGCATCGTTTCGATTCGAGGGGCGGGAGTGGTTTTCGGCCGGTTTTCTTCCGGTGCTTTGGCGTTTGCCTTTCTGGAGTCCCAAGTCGAGAGGATGTCGAATGGGTGTGGATAAGGCGGCCGACCGGGTGCGGCAGATGTTTGCCGAGATCGCCTGGCGGTACGATTTTTTGAACCATCTGCTTTCGTTGGGGATGGATTATCGGTGGCGGCAGGAGGCGGTGCGGCGAGCGCCACCGGTGGGGGAGCGACCCATTTTAGACATTTGTACCGGTACCGCTGATCTGGCCCTGGCCTATTGGCGGGCTAGCCGGGCTGCCGTTCCCGTGGTCGGCGTGGATTTCTGTCGGCCCATGCTCCAAGGGGCGTTGGAAAAGTGCCAACGCTGGGGCGCCGCGGCCCAAACGGCATCCTTTTGCCCGGCGAATCCACCAAGGCCCTGCGCCAAAGCCCGTCCGGCCGGCAAGGCGGCTCTTTACCTGGTGGAAGCCGATGCTACCGCCTTACCCTTTGCCTCGAACCTGTTTCAGATCGTCTGTGTGGCGTTCGGACTGCGGAATATCCAGAACCCGGGTCTAGCGCTGCGGGAGATGGTTCGGGTGTGCCGACCGGCTGGCCGGGTAGTCGTTTTAGAATTCTCTATGCCTCCCTCCTTTTTTCTCCGCAGGGTGTACGGATGGTATTTTCGATGGGTGTTGCCCCGGATTGGCCAAGCGCTGGCGCCCAACCGGTTTGCGGCCTACCATTATCTTCCTGCCAGCGTGGAGGAGTTTCCGCCGGCTGAGTACTGGACCCAGCAGATGAACGCCGTTGGCCTGCCGTCTGTCGCGGTGGAGCCGTTAACTTTCGGCATCGCCACGTTGTATGTCGGGCAAAAAGTCTCGTGAAGCTCTTTCCGGGAGGATATCCTTGCAGGGAAGAGGAAATCGGGTTATTGCCGATAGGGGATTTTCTGTTTAGTATCTTTCGTTTTCTCCCTTTCCATGGGAAAATAGATTGATAACATTAGAGCCGAATGAAAAATTGTTGGAGGCACCTGCTTCGGAGGCCCGATCCCTGGGAGGTATCTGCCTTGGATCACCGCTTTTGCGGGCCTGCCAAGCACGCTCCTGGATTCGGCGAATTTGACTGTATCTGCCCGGCCCGGCTCCTACCAGTGTTAGAAGAATCGGATCGAACACCACAGATGGTGATCCTCGTTCCGGAGGGATACAGTCAACCTAAAATGTTCCATCGATTTTGGTCGGTGGGCAGGTGGGTGGGGGAAATCTTTCGGAAGAAAGTGGGCGTGAACCTAGGGTGATCGGGGGCGCAGCGGATATGAAACGGACCTTTGTGGTGGCGATTACCGGGGCTAGTGGAGGGGCGTATGCGGTTCGGCTGGTGGAGGTGCTTTTGTCGGCGGGGTGTGATGTTCATTTGACTATATCCGCTGCCGCCCAAACCATCCTCAAACAGGAACTCAACCTCAGTGTGGATCTGGACAACTTCCAGCCCGCTTCGCTCCGATTGGACGCCGGCCAAACCGTCCAGGACCCAAAACTCCGCCGGATCCGAGAGTTGGCCGGTATTGCCAGCGAAGCCAGCACGGTGCTTTCGATCCCGATCGGTTCTCCCGGCACCCTCTTCTACCACCATTATCGGGACATGCAGGCGCCGATTGCCAGCGGTTCGTTTCTTACCGATGGAATGGTCATTTGTCCCTGTTCGGGCGGCACGCTCAGCGCCATCGTCCATGGCACCACTGCCAACCTGATCCACCGGGCCGCCGAAGTCCATCTGAAAGAGCGACGGAAACTGATCCTGGTGCCCCGGGAAACCCCGCTTTCGCTTCCCCAGTTGGAAAACATGCGCCGGGCCGTCAAGGCCGGGGCGATCCTGCTGCCCGCCATGCCCGCCTTCTACCACGATGTAAAAAATGTCCAGGATCTGGTGGACTTCATCGTCTCCCGCATCTGCGATCAATTGCAGGTGCCCAACGAACTGATCCACCGCTGGGGAACATAACAGCTAAATAACTCCACATCATTGCGAAAGTGGTCCAAAGGTGCGAATGCCTTCGTTTCCGAGTGGCCAGTAGTCCGAGTACTCCCGGTATTTTGGGGACTTATTGAGGCCCCTTTTCACCAAACCCACCGACTGGGTTCTTGCCGCCGTGCAAAGGAGCGAAAAAATTGCTTCGCTCCGGCGGAAGAGGCTATCTGAGCCGAGGGCCGGTCCGGAGGACACGGTGGCCTTGTCTCTAGGGTGCCTTCTTCGCCCTCCTGCCTTTTTGTCCTCCGGGGGAAGCAACGGCCATTTCTTACCGCTCCGATGGAGCTTCTTCCCAGCGGGCCTTTTGGCAAAGTTGCGGCACGGATTCGGGCCGGACGTCAGGCAGCCTGAGGGCTAGCCGACGCCCACCGACCGGCACGGCCAGTTTGCTTGCCCGCTGGGTCAAGGGGAGCGGTTGGCCGTCCAACAGTCGAGCCTCGCCCGCCCCAACCTCCACCAGCAACGTACCGGATTTTCCTTCGCTGTGCCAAACGACCAGGAGAGAGCCTGCTTTTCTGGGGCCTGCCAGGGCACGTACCGCAGGATTTCCCCCCGGCGCCGGCACCGGCGTTACTTCGATAAACTCCGGCAACCGGTCTTCCCGGGCCGGTTCCGGCCAATAGAGAACAAAATCCTTGTTCATTTCTCGGAGCCGATTCCGGACCTCCGGCGGCACCCGGCCTGAACGGCGCAACAGTTCGTAAGTCCTTACGATCTCCAGGATCTCCGGCGTCAGTGGATGCTGGGCCATCTGGCTGAAACTGGTCTGCAAGGAAATCGGCGCATCCAGGGCCAGGGATTTGACCATCAGGTATTCGATTTCGTCCAGTTGGAGGCCGTCGGTGTTTTTGCCTTTCGGCCAGATGCCGAACCAACCCAATTCGCCCGGAATCATATCCGCCTCCAGGCTCTGGACATATTGGACAGAGCGGTTGATGTGGTCTCGGACGGTGGGCCAACGGTCCAGGTGGCCGCCTGCTTGCAGATAGCCATAAATAGTGGACAAATAAGTATCCACCGTGCCGGAGCGGGTAAAACTGTGCCAGAGGTAATGATGGAAGCCGCCGCCCTGATGGATGATGGGCCGTTTGCGAATCTTCCGCATCACCGCCGCATGGGCGTTGGCGGCGTAGTAGTCGAACCGCCGAGTATCCACATCTTCGCTCCCGTCGAAATAGATCATGTCGAAATCGCAGGCGTCGAACAGTTCGGCCAATCGGCTGGTAACCTCTTGGAAAAGGCTGGTCTCCTGGTCGATGATATAGCCATTGATACATCCGTCCACGGCGTAACGGCGACATTCGGTTCCCGCCGGATGAGCGGCCGGTTTTGTCCCCCAAGCCCCTCGGGTGCAGCCGAGCAGGGTGTCCCATCGGCCTTCCGGCCCGATGACCTGGTACTGGATAATTTCGTCGTCGATGACGACTTCTTGGTGTTTCTGGATGCCGCCTTCCCAGAGTTTTTGGGGACACAGAGGGCTACCAGGCCAATGCCGGAGGTCTTCTTGGACCCGGATGGTTTTGGCCGTCGGGTCAATCGGTTCCGCCAAGGTAGCCTGCCCCACCACCAAAAACCGGCGATCCGGCACGGGCGTTACATAGGGGTCCCGCTTGGAGACCTTCGAGGCAAACGTGTGCATGCCGACCAGAATGCCGTGCTCATGGAGCCGGGCCACCGTCCGCCGCAAACTTTCCAACCCATCCGGATACATGGCCCGATTGATCGGATAATGGCCGGGGCTAGTGCTCCACGAACTGAAACTTATAAACACCTGCTGAAAATCTGTCTTCCGGCATAGCTCGATCACCCGCTCCACGTCTTTTTCCCCGAAGGATAAAAACCAATAGGAGCCCCTGGCCATCGGAAGCTCCTTAGACGGCACGCCGTCTTTCTCGTTGCGGGGCAGATCGAAGGTGACCGAAACTTTCTGCAGAAGACGGCGCAATTCCGGCGTGGGAGCGGCCACCAAGACGGCGGCCGAACCCTCCAGTTTCGGCCCCGGTACATCTTGGCTGGCAGCGGTGAGCACCGTAGCTTCCGGTCGGACCAGCGGGCGGACTTCTGTCTGCCCGTTGGCCGCCATCAAACAAACCGCCCAGGCCCCGTCCCAGGCCACATTCAGCCGACTTCCCACCCCCTCCTTCAGCCGGACCGGTATCTCCAGCAAGCTCACCCGGCTTGGCCTGGGCCCGCGGATTTCCTCCAACCGAAACAGAATCCAATCCGGTTCCGCCCGGATCGTATAAACCAACTGGGTAGGGCAATCGCCAAACCGAACCAGCCAACGGTCCGGCTCTTTTTCTTTCTGAATTCCAGAGGCCGAGTAGGTTCTTCCTTCCAGACTGACCTTGGCAACCGGAGCACTATGTAAAATAATTTGCACAGACGGTACTGGCTTTCCCTCCAGGACCACCTTGGCCATGTTCCTTTGGCCGGGGGTTGCCAGAAGTTCCTGGCCGCTTCGCTTTTCCTGTAAAGAAGTCCATCGGACATTTTGGTCCACTTGCAGGCGATACCATGCTGTTTCCCAAACGATCGGCTGGTGGGTCGCAGTGGCGGGGGAGTGTGGGGCCGTGGGGGTTTTCGGTGCGGGCGTTTCCCCGGCAAAGAGCAGCGGTTGCCGGCCTTGCCGCCCGTGCCCTTCCAGGCTCTGCCCCACCAGGCCGGACCCAAGCGCTGTAACCAGTGCCAGTGCCAGTGGCCTCAGGCTCACTCGGGCTAGGGCTGCTGGGGCCATCGTCTGCCCGCCAACCCCGCTTCGAGACTTTTTCCACCGCATAGATAAACATATGTTTATTATCATGAGACGACCTTTCCTGAGCGGCTAACGGGGCAAAAACGGCATCTATCCCGCCGGGCGACGACCATCGGATCATGATACTATTTCCGCCGAGTGGAAAAATACGCCTTTTTCTCGACGATCAACCCCATCTGGACAGACTGGGTTCCCATACCGTATCCTTGTTTCCTTCGGGCGCAAATCCCAGCAGTGCTCCCGGGAGCGATGTTTATTTTGTCCGCTTCCCTCACCGGTGACAATAGGCGCAGGCCTTCGCTGCGGAGAAGCAAAAGCCGTCTTCCCACGCCCGGGCAAGGCCGTTTTTCGGCTCTCGCTTTCCCGAAGAGGATAAAATAGGTAGCATTTTCGCCCAATGGAGCAATGCGTCTCTCCCCAGGGGCGGCAGATGCCGTCGGAAGCGAAGCCGGTTGGGAGGCGGCTGACCCCTTCGCCTCTGGGGGAAGGAGCTTGTGTCATTCCTGCGCAAGGAGGAATCCAGAAGAAAACCAAGGGATTGCCACTTTCGTGGCAATGACATCCAAGGGAGATTGGGGGCAGAAGGCGTCGGGATTCCTGCTTATGTAGTGGTAACATATAGTGCCCTTCCATTGGGCTAAATTGTTCCAAGTAGATCGGCCATGATGGATTTTCCGAAGGTTTTTCGGGTTCGGCAGCATTTTCCGGCTCCCCGGGTGGAGGATGTGGCCGGGGAGGTAGTTCGGCAATTGCGGAGACTTCGGCTTTCGGAGCGGGTCCGGGCCGGGCAGACCGTGGCCATCACCGCCGGCAGCCGGGGCATTGCCAACTACCTGCAAATCCTCCGTGCTGCTGTGGAGTACTTCCGCCAACTGGGTGCGGAGCCGTTTCTAGTACCCGCCATGGGAAGCCACGGCGGAGGGACCGCCGAAGGGCAGGTGGCCGTCTTGGCCTCCTACGGCATCAGGCCGGAAACGGTCGGTTGCCCCATCCGCGCCAGCATGGAAACCGTGGTGGTCTGCCAGACCCGGTTAGGCTTTCCGGTGTATTTCGATCGGCACGCTTTCCAGGCGGATCATGTTCTGGTGGTCAATCGGATCAAGCCGCACACACGATTCGTCGGTCCGATAGAAAGCGGCCTGATGAAGATGCTGCTGATTGGGCTGGGCAAGGCCGAGGGCGCCCGAGTCTATCATGCCGCCATCGAAGATTATAGTTTCGCCGAAATCATCCAGGCGGTGGCGCAGGAGGTGCTGAGCCGATGTCGGATTCTGGCCGGTTTGGCCATCGTGGAAAACGCCTACGATCAGACGGCCCTGGTGGAAGCGGTGCGGCCGGAGGAGTTTGAAGAGCGAGAAAAACAGTTGCTCGTGCTAGCCCGACAATGGATGGCCCGATTGCCCTTCGACGAAGTGGATCTGCTGCTGGTGGATGAAATCGGCAAAGAGATTAGCGGCACCGGTATGGATACAAATGTTATCGGACGCAAATTCGACGACCATAAAGCCGTCGAAGGCGAACGGCCCCGCATCAAACGGATCGCCGTGCGCCGGCTCACCGAAGCGACCCACGGCAATGCGGTGGGCCTGGGAATGGCCGAGTTCTGCCGCTCCCAGATTCTGGAAGCCATGGATGTGTCGGCAACCCGGCTCAATGCGATCACAGCCAACCACATCACCGCCGCCATGCTGCCGCTAGATTATCCGACGGATCGGCAGATGCTGGAGGTAGCTCTCCGCACGATAGGACTTCGGCCGCCTGGAGAAGCCCGGTTTCTATGGATTCAAAACACCCTGCAACTTGCCGAGGTCGAATGCGGGGCCGCCTACTGGACAGAAGCCCAAACCCGCCAAGACCTGGAAATCCTTACCCCGCCCCGGCCGCTTCCCTGGGACCCGGATGGGAACCTCCCGTCTTTTGGTGCCATGGCCCAATATGAAAGCCATCCGGACTGCCAAGGGTGAGAGGCTGTCCCGCACTTCCGTTTTCGCCGTCCCGGCCGACCAACCGGTGGCTCTCAGACTGCCCAAACTCCAATAACCTGGCATTTTGGAAGTTATTGAGCGGGCGTGAATGCTGCCGGTGACCTTGAGGCGACTGCCCAAACTCCAATAACCTGGCATTTTGAAAAGTGAGAACGGTTTGACCAGCCCTCGGGGCCGCCCGTGGGTACGAATTTCCGGACAGCTTCTTAGGTGGACTGTATCCCTCCGGAACGATGATCACCATCTGTGCTGTTCGATCCGATTCTTAGCCCCTACAACTGGTAGGGACCGAGCCGGGGAGATACAGTCAAATTATTGAGCTTGGCAAATCGGAGAGACCCAAAATTCCCTGGGTTTTTGGCCACATCGGTGTCTCTTGGTTTTGCGAAGACCCATAGAAGGCTCCCGATCCCCGGGATACAAGAGGTTTACGTTGGCTCCCGGCAGAGGGGGATGATCTGGTCGCGTTCCCCCGGATGGGGTAGAGATATTTCCTGATTTTCTGAAAAGGCTCTTCGGAAAAGGGTCTGTCACACCGGTTGCCGGAGGTGTCCCTCCCATGGGTTCCGAAGACTTCTGCCTTACCTACTTATTATCTAGTTAGCCAGTTTGGGGAGGTTTGGAGGAAAGGACCGGCGTGCCGGTAAATCCCAGCTCCCAGGAATTTCTTACCGGACCGAATGGCGAAACTGATATTGCCCGCCATAGCCCGTTTTTCGGCAAAATACACAAAATAGAGAATCCTGATAATTTGATTTTACTCCCCAATGGTGGGGGAATCGATTCCATCCGCATAATTCTTTAATCCCCTTTAGCCAGAACCCCGATGTAGTAGAAGCAGGCGTTTATTACGGAAAACTCCTGCCGTTGAACGGGATCCATCTTTAGGGGGGCTAAGGCTCCTCCAGTTCTTGAGCCTCTAGATACCGGATTCCTTCGGAAAAGGATTTCCTCAAATGAGCTTCATTCCAACCGTTGCATGGCTGCATCAGAAGGGAAAAATAAAACGCCTGATGGCTTTGACCGGGGGAATACTACCGCTCGTATATGGGATAGGGTGGCTTTTGGTCTGGTGGCAATCCAGCAGCGTGGGAGGGGAACCAGCCCAGACGATTTTACGGATTCTCCCGCCGGCGAATCAACAGCCGGAGGTTTCTTCGCCGCAAGAAAGGTCCTCTTCCGAAGAAAATCTTGGCCCATCGAAACAGCACCAGCAGAACCCCTCTTCCGGCGGTACCGTCTTATCGATCCTTTCGGAATCGAAAGAAGCGAGCCGGTCTGCTCATTCTCCCGCCGGGCACCGATTGATCCTGCCGGTACTTTTGGTAACAAAACAAGGTCCGCCGGTGGACAAGGCGGTGCCTGCTTCGGGCGAGTCGGCAGAGGCTTCGGCAGAAAAATCGGCGGAGAAATCCCGTGAATCCTCCGGCACGCAGCTATCGGGGGGGAACAATAGACCCGCCGGTGGGAATACCCATACCTCCGGGGGGAATGGTGGGCCTACCGGTGGGAATGCCCAGTCAGCCAAGGGGAATACCCAAACAACCGGCGCTAGCCAACCTGACACTGCCGGGAGCAGCCTCCGGATGCGAGAAGTTCCTGAGGAAGCGGGCAAAGTGCCCCATGCCCCGCCTCCGCCGGGATTTGCCGAGGTCAGCCATGAACCAGTCCTTCAGGTGGTGGTGGCCGACGGCGCTCCGGTTTCCGATCCGAAGCCGGTAGCCGTTCCGGCTGCTGGCCAGGAACCGGAGAAGATCGCCGGGGTGCAAGAATCGCCGCGTATCCGGCTGGCCCTGCCGGCTCCCAGCGATCTACATGTGCAGCGCCCCAGTCTGAGCCAGGCCAGGACCTCCCTAGGCCGATCCGAACCATCACCCCCTGAAGCCAAACCGGTTCAAGCTGAAAGCTCGGTTCCGGAAAAGGCCAAACCGGTTCAAGCTGCCGGCCCAACCTCGTCCGGTGCTGGTGCCATTCCTTCCAGGGCCCTGGTGATGTCCAAAGAAACCAAACCGGTGGACGTGGGCAGCTCGAAACCTGGGCTGACCATTGCCTCCGGTGGTGGAAGCTCTTCCGCTGTGCCTTCTGCGATGCTGCTGAGTTCTTCGCTTAGCAAAACCGCTTCCGGCCCCAATGCTCCTCCTGGAGGCCCCTCATCTGTAGCAGCCTCTGGTGGCATAGGAACATCTGGTAGTCAGGCAGCCGACAGGCCGAGTCCGTCAGCCTTAGCCGGGCCGATCCTGCCGGAAGTGCCCAGCAGTGGCTTATCCAGCCCGATGTGGCCGATGCTGACCGTGCCGTCGGGAGCAGCGGCGGTCCCTGTACCGGCCCCGACGACGGTCAGTGTCCCGGGAGCGGCTAATGCGCCGCCGTCGCGGATTGCCCTTTTGGAATCGGAGCCTGGGAAAGCGGGATCAGAGCCTGGCAAGGCCGTCCCACCGCTAAGCTCTGCGAGCAACCCTTCGGCCCAGCCGGCTGCGGGTGCCCAAACCGCCTCGGAATCGGCCCCTGCTTCCCCACCTGGCGTACGCTCTGCGCCTGCTAGCACACCGGGAACCGAATCCGCATCCACGGGCAAAACAGCCGGAGAACCCTCGGCTGCGGCCCAACCTGCCAGAGAACCTGCTCCTGCCAAGGCGGCCTCTCCCCAACTGCCCACTTTGCCGACGCAGGTGCCTCTGCCGAAAGCGTCGGACGGCCCGGCGAAAGTCTCGGCAGGGGTCGGGCCCGGTATGGCGGAGGCGGAATCTCCGCCGAAGCCGGCCGGTAGCCTGGCGCCGGGAGGGACCGCACCCGCTGCGCCGCCGGTAGGGGGTGGGGAAACTTCTCCGGCCGGGACAATTTCGCCGCCCGTTCGGGGCGCCCCAGCAGGCCCAGCGCCGCTGGTCGATACCCGGCAGCAGCCGGCCCAATGGCATCGGCCTACCGCCGAGATCACTCAGCTGGGCCCGTTTGAAGTCCGAGGCCATACGGATGAACTGAAAGTCGTGGTTCGCCGGAGCAAGATTCTGCGGACCAAAGTGGATATCTACCGGGTTTCGGTGGTCGATCCGGCGGTATGCGATGTGGTGCAATTTACGCCCCGGGAACTGGCTATCATCGGCCGGTCCCAAGGGGCCACCGATGTTACCTTCTGGTTTGCCGATCAGCAGTACGAGCCGATCACCTATCTGGTGCGGGTCATTCCCGATCCGGAGCTGCAACAGCGCCGGGAAGAGCAGTACGGCATCCTGGAGGACGTCCTGGCGGAACTGTTCCCGGAAAGCAAAGTAAAACTCATTCCGGTGGCCGACAAATTGATTGTCAAAGGCCAAGCCCGGGATGCGGAGGAGGCCGCCCAGATCATGGCGATCATCCGGGGCCAGATGGTCTATCCTCGGTACCAGGAAGGCTATGGTCTGCTGCAAGGCCAGGCAGCGCCGCCGTTGGCCCAGGATCCGCAGTCGGCGGGTCTGCTGCCGGCCGTGCAGGTGATCAATATGCTTTACATTCCTGGCGTGCAGCAGGTGGCCTTGAAGGTAAAGATTGCCGAGCTGAACCGGTCGGCAGCCCGAAAGTTCGGCGTCGATATGGACCTGAATTTTGTCTGGGAAGATGGGTTGATTGCGATCAAGCAGTTGCTGAACTTGGCCAGCAGTACGGCGGTGGTCTCCGGCACGTTTGACAACGAGCGGTTGCAGTTCGGCATCCATTACCTGCAACAGCATGGAGTGATGCGGATTTTGAGCGAGCCGACGTTGGTGACCCTGAGCGGTCGGCCGGCCACCTTCGTAGCCGGCGGTGAGTTTGCCGTGCCTACCACGGTGGGTGTAGCCGGGGCTGCCGCGGTTACGACCGACTTCCGTGCCTTCGGCGCCATCATCACTTTCCTGCCCGTGGTGTTGGACAAGGACCTGATCCGCCTGGAAGTGGCGCCGGAATTCAGCCGGATCAATCGCGAGAACACCGTCAACGGCACTCCGGGCCTGGATACCCGGGCGGTTACGACGACCGTAGAACTCCGGGAGGGCCAAACCCTGGCCATTGCCGGTTTGCTGGAAGATTCCATGAACGGCGATAATGCCTCCAATATCCCGCTGTTTGGCCAAATCTTCGGCAAACGGAACATGAACCGGAACGAAACGGAGTTGATCATCCTGGTAACGCCGGAGTTGGTCCATCCGATGGAGCCGGAGGAAGTGCCGCCGCTACCGGGCTTCGATGTGACCGAGCCGACCAACCTAGAGTTCTATCTGAAAGGACGTCTGGAAGGTCGGCCTACGCATGAATATCGAAGCACCGTCTGGCCGAGGCTCCGCCATCGGTACCAGGCGGGTGGCCCGGCCACCATCTCCGGCCCCTTTGGCCACTCCAAGTAAATTGGGCTCCCAATAAAGCGCCCCCAGGCCCAGGGGAGGAGGATTCCACTATAAGCACAACCACCTGTTCGGCATACACCATCATCTTTGTTCATCTTCCTGTTGGAATCCAAAGGACCAAATACGATGAAAAGGAACGGCTGGATGGTTTGGGCATTGGTAGGGGCGATGGGCGTGGCTGGCGCTGGTGGCTGCGCCCATTGCCAGGGCTGGTTCTGCAAAGATCCGGTGCGGGTAGGCCGGGCTACGCATGAGCAACGTCTCGGCCCGCCGTATGATCGGCCCTTCCCGTTAGGCCAGGTTACCGACGCCCATTGGGAGACCCAACAGACCAATGCCGAGGCCGCCGATTTCATCCTCTATGATCATGAGTTCATCGGAAATACCGCCCAACTGACCCCCAAAGGGCAAAAGCATCTGGTGCAAATTGCCCTTCGGCTGGAGCATGTGCCGTTCCCGATCGTCGTCGAGCAGAGTCCGGACGGAAAATATCCCCAACTGGATGCCCAGCGTCGACAGGCGGTCATCGACTATCTGGTGGCCCTAGGCTATGAAAAACAGCGGATCGAAAACCGGGTGGTCGTGGCCCCCGCCTTTGCCGAGGGACTTTCCGCCGTCGAAGGAGAAGCCGCCTACTACAGCACCTTCTACGGCCAATTTTACGGCGGCACCGGACGCCGCTACGGCGGGACCGGCGGTTTCTGGCGGTAAGCAGGAGGCAACCGACGGCAGCCCTCTAGGACTCTTATAGAGCTTCGCAACTCGGAGAGATACGAAAATCCCTGGTTTTGCCCCCCGTCGGTGTGCCTGGGTTTTGCGAAGACCCATAAAAACTCGGGCATTCCCCGCTCCGGTGGAGTTGGCCGGGTGGGATGATCCCAAGCCTGTTGCCAGGAGGGCCCGCACCTTTTCCCGATTTCCACTCCCCCGCAGGCGGCCGGAAATCAAGCCGCTATGCAGATCCCCGACCGACCCAGAAGATGAGAATTTCCTTTTGCCGGAGCCATAGGCCTCCGGCCCGATCCCGGTGTCGAACCGGCTATTTATAAAAAAGTCCACACCATGGAGGAAGGATTTCTCCTCGTTCCGGGTCCGTTTCGATATTCTGTCTATGGGGAGTAAAAAATGTTGGCTTATCTCAAACGGACTGGGGGGGCAATGGTCTTGTTAAGTGGGATGCTGGTCGCCGGCTGCGCTACAGGCCCAGAATCCAAACCTTTTCTACCGCAGGTGAGTAGCCTTTTGCAGAAAAAGCCGACCGAGCGTTCTTCTTCCTCGGCGGCGGTGGCAACGGCTCCGCAAAAATCGGCCCCCTCCAAAACTTCCCCCCAGCCCGCCAAAGTCGGCCCTGACTTCTTCGACGCCATGATGAAAGGCCGGCAATATGAACAAGAAGGCAAATTGACCGAGGCCCGCCAAATCTACGAGCGCCTCATCGTCCAATATCCCCATCGCTATGAGCCGTACCATCGCCTGGGTGTGGTCGCCGACCGAGAAAAACGCTACCGGGAAGCCGTCGCCCTATACACCCAAGCCATCGCCCTGAATCCCGATCCAGAAATCTTCAACGATCTTGGCTTCAGCTACTATCTGCAAGGCCAATTGGACAAAGCCGAAAGTGCTCTGCTCAAAGCGGTGAGCATGAAACCGGCCAATCCCCGATTCCGCAACAATCTGGGCATGGTGTATGGATTTCAAGGCCGATACGAGGAGGCCATGGAACAATTCCGCCGCGGGGGCAGCGAAGCCGATGCCTGCTACAACATGGCCTTTATCCTGGCCACCCAAGGTAATCTCGAAGGAGCCAAACGTTATCTGATGTTGGCCTTGGCGGCCGACCCAACCCATAAAAAAGCCCAGGACGCATTAGCTTCTTTGGAAGGGATGGGCAACGAACGGCTTGGCCCGCATCCTCGCCAATTGGTCCGGGACGGGCGCCGCTGGCAACTGTACCAAGAACCTACCGAAGGGCAACCTCCCGCAGCCGGTGGTGCCCGGCCTGCTTCCTATGAGATGGCCAGCACCGGCCCACAACCTGCTTCTACGGGCCAAGGTTCTCGGGGGCCCACGCCCGGCGGCGATACCATCGGCGCCAGCGCCGTGCACCAATCCGCTCCCCGGCCGGATACCCAAGCTCTCCTCCGCCAGGCCCGTGCCATGATGGCCCAACGCATGGCCCAGCGCCAAAGCAGCCCCGCCCCAGGCGATTCGCCGTAATACTCGTCGTAGTACCGTCCCTCGAAGCTCCTTGCCTTATTTCCTTCCCGACGGGAAAAAGGCTGTTTTCCGATTCACCCTCATATTGCTGCCGGAACTGGGGTTTAGTGATATTTTGATCACCTCTACGAGGTGGCCCCTCCGCCATGAACCGTGCAGAAAGCCCGTTGGGGACCCGCCTGCCAGGACCTCGTTTTCAGGATCCGATATTCTTGTCTCCCCTTGCAGAGCCGCTTCCAGAGACTCCGGTTTGTCCTGATTTTGTTGGCCCACCCTGTTGACAACCATCTGCCAGCAATCACAATAAGGGGCATGTGCCCTTGAATTCCGGATTTTGTAGGGCCCATGCTGTTTTCCTCTGGGATTTACCAAAGGTGCTAGGGTAGATTTCGTTTCTTCTTGGTAGGAGAAGCTTCTATGACAGTGGCCAAATCTTCTGGTACTACCCGACGAGAGTTTCTTCAGAGTGCTGGTGCGCTGGCGGGTGCCTCGGCCCTGGCCGGGGTGGCGATTCCGCCAGTGCATGCCGGGGAAAACAATCTGATCCAGGTGGCGCTGATCGGCTGCGGGGGTCGGGGCACCGGCGCAGCGGCCGACGCCCTCTCGGTGCGGGCCGGTCCTCTGAAACTGGTGGCCATGGCCGACGTGTTCGAGGATCGTCTAGGCCCCAGCTATCGGCATCTCAAAGAGCGCTTTGGCGACAAGGTGGATGTGCCCAAGGAACGTCAGTTCATTGGTTTCGACGCCTACAAAAAAGCCATGGACTGCCTCCGGCCGGGCGACATTGCCATCTTCGCCACCCCGCCGGCTTTCCGATGGGTCCATTTTGCCTATGCCATTGAAAAGGGCCTGAATGTCTTTATGGAAAAGCCGGTTACTGTGGACGGCCCTACGACGAAAAAACTGCTTGCCTTGGCCAAAAAATCCGTGGAAAAGAATCTG
>Ga0209809_1000347_pt1 | contig 42806 bp, 39 predicted proteins | sample YNPMSTMetaG_FD_186172 | JGI IMG/M metagenome (GOLD analysis project Ga0209809, IMG submission 186172) | Anoxygenic and chlorotrophic microbial mat microbial communities from Yellowstone National Park, USA - YNP MS-T MetaG (SPAdes) (version 2) ...
CAGGTGTTGATTGTGAGCAAAATTTTGAGATTTTATACCATTTTAGTTATGACAAAACAGGACAAATTGTTTCCTTGAGAGTAAAATTAAATAAAGAAAAACCTGAGATTGAAAGTTTAACAAAAGTTTTTAAAGCAGCTGAATGGATTGAAAGAGAAATTTGGGAACTTTTAGGTATAAATTTTATTGGACATCCAAATTTGAAGCACTTGCTTTTATCTGATGATTGGCCAGAAGGGAATTTTCCTTTAAGGGAAAAATAATTATGAGTGAAAACAAAAGAAAAATAATTCCAATTGGTCCATATCATCCGCTACAAGAAGAACCAGAGTTTTTTAAACTGTATGTTGATGGTGAAACTGTTGTTGATATTGAAATAGAGATAGGATACAACCATCGTGGTATTGAACAGCTGTCCACTACAAAACATTATGACCAAATAACATTTTTAGTAGAGAGAATCTGTGGTATATGTTCAACATCACACCCTTTTGCTTATGTAAACACAGTTGAAGATTTACTTGGAATAGATGTTCCACTTCGTGCAAAATATATAAGAAGTATAATTGGAGAACTTGAGAGATTACATTCACACCTACTTTGGCTTGGTCTTGCAGGACATTTTATTGGCTACAATACTGTTTGGATGTGGTCATGGAAATATAGAGAATCTGTTTGTGATATTTTAGAAGTAATATCAGGTAATCGTCAGCATTATGCTATGTTTAAAATTGGTGGTGTAAGAAAAGATATACCAAAAGATTTAATACCACAAGTTGAAAAAATGTGTGATGAGTTAATCCCTGCTTTGGATATGTTTAAAGGAGCTATAATGGATGACCCTGTAATACATGCACGACTTAAAGGTGTCGGTGTTTTAACAAAAGAAGATGCTATAAGCTATTGTGTCGTAGGACCTACTGCAAGAGCAAGTGGGATAAATATTGATGTAAGGAGAGACGATCCTTATGCTGCATATGGATTAGTTGAGTTTACTGTACCTGTGTTAAAAAATGGTGATGTGTTTGACAAAGCAGTTATTCGTGTTTTAGAAATGTATGAAACAATAAAAATTATAAAGCAATGTTTAGAAGCACTTAAAAAAGAACCTGAAGGAAACATTGAAGTAAAAGTTGATTTCATACCAAAAGGTGAAGGTATAGGAAGACACGAAGCGCCAAGAGGTGAGGTTTTTCATTATATCCGTTCTGATGGTTCAAACAGACCCGTAAGACATAAAATACGTGCGCCAAGTTATATGAATGTTGCGTCAAACAAAGTTGCAGCAGTTGGACAATCTATATCAGATGCTGCAATAACGCTTGCAGCAGTTGATCCTTGTTATTGTTGTACTGAACGTACTGTAGTTTTAGATGTTGAAACAAAAAAAGAAATGTATACATGGAATGATTTGATTAAGTTGTCACAACAAAAAACAGAACAACTTAAGAAAAAATTATGAATAATGGTTTACTTATTTTATTTTCTGTTTTAATATTGTTTTTAGGTTCGCTTTTAACTACAATATTTAGCAAAAAGATTGTAAAATTTTTATCTTTTATTTCAGTTTTTATCGGATTAGTTTTAATATTGGATGTTGCTTTTAGATATTTTAAAAATTTAGAAACTAATTTTACCTCTTTGACATTTAAAAATTTAGATATTTTTATAATTGATAGCTATGCTATAATTATGGCTTTAGTTTTCTTATTGGTTGGTCTTCTAATTGTTGTTTATTCATTTGGATATATGGCTCATTATGAAGAACAAAAGAAATATTACTTTTTTGTAACTTTGTTTATATGTTCAATGCTTGGTTTAATTTTTAGCGGAAATTTAATTTTGATGTATATTTTCTGGGAAATTACTTCTATATGTTCATGGCAATTGATAGGATTTTATAAAAAAAATGTTCATCTCACTGCTGCTAATAAAGCTTTTTTAGTAACATTTCTAGGTTCAGCTTTGATGCTTTTTGGTATTTCTATTATATTCTACGAAAATCAAACTTTTAATTTGTCATTTTTGAAAGGGAAAACAATATCAGATTTAGTTTCGCTATCTCTACTTTTTGGTATGCTTGCAAAATCAGCACAATTACCATTTCATATCTGGTTACCGGAAGCTGGAGTAGCCCCAACACCTGTTACAGCGCTACTACATGCTGCAGTTTTAGTAAAAATCGGTGTGTATACTTTTGGAAGAATATTTGGATTTACTTTTTCTATTTCACCAGAGTTTCAAATTATTGAAATAATTATTGCTATATCTACAATACTTGTAGCTGGACTTTTAGCTTTTATTGAGCAAGATATTAAAAAGATTTTAGCATATTCAACTATATCACAACTTGGATATATTTTTTTAGGTTTTGCAACAAATGTTAGTACAAGTATTACAGGAGCAATTTTTTATATTGTATCACATTCTGTTGCCAAAGCAGGTTTGTTTCTTTCAGCAGGTATAATAGAACAAAATACACATGAAAGGAATATTATCAATCTTGGTGGTCTAGCTAAAACAATGCCCATAACTTCAATATCTTTTTTAATATGCGGATTTTCTGTTATAGGATTTCCTTTATTTAGTGGATTTTGGGCGAAGTTTTTTGTTATAAAAGGGATAGCAGAAAAAGGATATATAACAATTGGTTTTTTATCAATTCTAGGTGCTGTTTTGACTTTGATGTATATTATGAGAATCTATAACTCTGTGTTTTTGGGTGAAAAAAAATTTGAAGTTAAAGAAAACACAAAAGGTATGGTTTTTGTAGTGTTAATTTTAGCTGTTATCTCAGTAATTTTAGGCGTATTACCACATATTGTTTTGAATTTTATAAAAAAAATTTAAAAAATGAAACTAGAATTTTTAATACTTTTGCCTTTAGTGTTTAGTTGCTTAATTTTGCTAACTGAAAAGTTTAGATACACTTTGTCTATTTTATTTAGTCTGATAGTTTTTATCTATAATTTACTACTTGTTATTTTTTTTCAAAACCAACAAGAAGTAGTTTTTAATCTTTTACCACAATACAATATATCTTTTGTGCTATCTAATAATCTTTTATCCCTATATAGCTGTCTATCTGCTTCGTTTTTTACATCTTTGGTAGTAGTTTATTCTAAAAATCTTTTATTTATAGAAAAAGAAAAGATTTATTTCTTTTTGATTCTATTGACATTGAGTTTCACAAATTTAACTTTGTTGACAAAGAATTTGATATTGTTCTTAATTTCTTGGGAGATACTTGGCCTATTAGTTTATACTATAGTCAGACTATTTACACCAAACGATGATTACAAACTTGCAACAAAAACTATTAATATCCTAGGAATTACTGATTTCTGTTTGTTATTTGGAATAATACTTTTAATAGTTACAACTGGCAAAGAAGTCATAAAAAATTTTGGTTTAAAAATTTCAGAATATCCGTTAATTTTTGTTTTGTTAACAATTGGATCTTTAGGCAAAATAGGCGCTGTACCATTTCATACTTGGATACCTGACGTCGCAGAAAAATTGCCATCGTGCATAATAGGTTATCTTATAGGAGCATTGGATAAAATAATAGGCATCTATTGGTTGGTTTTAATAACAAACAATATTTTTAAACTGCAAATGAGCAATTTTCTTATGGTATTAGGTACTTTGACAATAATTATTGGCGTATTTATGGCACTAGTTCAACATAATCTTAAAAGGTTACTTTCATACCATGCAATATCTCAAATAGGATACATGATTCTAGGTATTTCTACAGGTTCACCCTTAGGTTTAGCTGGCGGAGTTTTTCATATGATAAACAATACCATTTACAAAACATCATTATTTTTATCTTCAGGCATAGTTGAACAAAAAACCGGTGATGTTGAATTAGAAAAACAAAAAGCTTTAGCGAAGTATTTACCATATACATTTGTTTCAACTTTGATTGCATCAATGTCTATTTCTGGCATTCCACCATTCAATGGATTTCTATCTAAGTGGCTTATATATCAATCTCTTGTAGAAAATATAGTAAAAACAAAATCCATTATAGTAAGTTTATGTTTAATAGGAGCAATGTTTGGTTCTGCTTTAACCTTGGCTTCTTTTATAAAAGTTATTTATTCATTATTTTTTGGTAAAGATGGAAATATAGAAAAATATAATTTAAAAGATGATATTCATTTTGTTATACCAAATTTAATATTATCATTACTTTGTGTCTTATTTGGCGTTTTTGCTTTTGCTATACCAATAAGATATATAATCAAACCTATGTTAGGATTTAATCTTGAAAATATTTTAGGATACTGGAATTCCACATTAGCAACTTTACTTTTGATTATGGGCTTGTTGTTAGGTTTAGCTTTGTACACATTTACGATAAAAATCAGGAAAGTTCATAATTATTTATTAGGTGAGGAAGAAAAATTGAAAGATATTAAAATACCATCTACTGATTTTTACATCCCAATTATTAGCATCTATCCATTTTCTATTATATACACATTTGCTGAACAAAAGTTGTTAGATTTTTATAACTGGTGGGTCGCTTTAGTAGAAGGTTTATCTTATATCACAAAAGTTATTTTGCAACTAGATATTTTTGATCCCTATAAATTTGGAAAAAAAATTGTCCTTAAAATTGCCGAAAGATTATCTAATTTACATACAGGTAATTTACATACATATTTGTCTTGGACAATAACTGGATTTTTAATCATTTCATCAATATTTTTATTTTTAATAAAATAATATGGAAATAATAATTGTTATTCTTATAATATTAATGATCATCGCAGCAATAATAGCACTTGAAATCAGAGATTTATTATCATCTATTGTTAGTTTAGGCTCTGTTGGAATTATTTTGACCTTTATATTTTTGTTACTTCAAGCACCGGATCTTGCTATCGTACAATTTGTTGTAGAAATTCTGTCTTTAGTTGTTTTAATAAGAGGAACAGTAAAAAGAGATGAAGAGGTTTACAGTAAACAAAAATTTCTAAGTAGAGCTCCTATTTTATTATCTCTTGTTGTTTTTCTTTATTTTATAGTTTTAGGATTAAAATACATACCACAATTTGGTTTTCCTAAGTACAAATTGGCTGAGTATTATGTTAAAAACGCTATTGGAGAAACAGGTGCTGTAAATGTTGTAGCATCTATAATTTTAAACTACAGAGCATACGATACTTTAGGAGAAGCAACTGTTTTGTTTACAGCAATATTAGGAGCAGTCGCAATTTTGAGAAAAATAGGAAAGATTAAAAAATGAAGCAAAATAATAACGATAAAAAAGGAATGACTCTTATTGTTAAAACAGTAACCAGATGGACTGTTTTGCTAATAATTCTTTATGGTCTATACATAACTTTTTTTGGGCATTTAGGTCCTGGTGGTGGATTTGCAGGAGGTGTTATTGTTGCATTGTCTTTTATTCATATTATATTAGCATATGGTAAAGAAATTGTGATGAAAAAATTTAATGAAACAGTATCTTCTATATTGGAATCTTTAGGTGGATTGTTATTTTTAACAATCGCTGTTTTGGGGTTTATAGTTGGAGTTTTCTTTAAAAATTTCTTAGGTAAAGGAGCACCATTTAATATAATCTCAGCTGGTATAATTTTGCCATCTAATTTAGCAATAGCATTAAAAGTAGGTTTTGGAATTTTTGGTGTATTTTTAGCTTTGATATTGTTTATTTATAAAGAAAAGGATTAAAAAATGTTGCCATATGTTTTATGTTTAATACTATTTTTAGTAGGTTTATATGGAATAATTACTAAGAAAAATTTATTGAAGATAATAATTTCTTTTATAATAATGGAAAATGCATTAAATTTATTCTTTATTTTAATTGGCTACAAAAAAGATGCAAAGTTCCCAATATTTATAAAAGATATGTCAACAACATCAATGGTTGATCCTGTACCACAAGCTTTAGTTTTGACTTCAATTGTTATAGGATTGTCAATAACTATACTTATGGTTGCTATAGCTATAAGGTTATACGAAAAATATAAAACTTTAGATATAACAGAGATAAAGAATCTTAAGGGATAAAAATTATGTTACCACTTTTTGTAGTTCTACCATTATTTTGTGCATTTTTAAGTGTAATTTTGTCTAAGTTTAAGAAAATCTATTATGAAGTTTTGGTAAATATTATCAATTTTGTTTTAGTAGTTTTAGCTTTTTATTTATTATACTTGTTAAATATTTCAACAAACAAATACTTTATATATCAAGTTGGAGGACACAAATTTCCAATTGGTATATCAATGTATGTTGACTTTTTCTCTGTATTTATGTTACTCTTTGTTAACATCATTGGATTTTTTGTTGGTTTATATTCTGTTAATTATATGGAAAAATACACAGAAAAAGGCAAATTTTATTCTTTGTTTGAATTAATGATAACCGGAATGAATGGTATAATAATCAGTGGGGATTTATTTAATATATTTGTGTTTCTAGAAATAGCATCCGTAGCATCTTATGCACTAGTTGCTTTTGGAACAGAATCAGACGAATTAGAAGCATCTTTTAAATACTTAGTATTGAGCTCAATTGCATCTAGTTTTATTTTTTTAGGCATTATTCTTACATATAGTTATACTTCAACATTAAACTTAATAGATATCTCAAACTCGCTCGGACAATCACAAGGATATATTGTAAAGATAATTTTATTAATTTTCTTTCTTGGATTCAGTATAAAAGCTGCTTTAGTACCTTTTCATTCTTGGCTACCTGATGCACACACATCAGCTCCTACACCTGTTTCTGCTATTTTATCTGGTGTTTTAATAAAAACTTTAGGTGTCTATTTAATTGTGAGATTTGTTTACAATGTATTTCCTTCAAATTTAATTATGTTAAAAATAATACAATATCTCGGTTTGCTTTCAATGATAGTGGGTTCTATTTTAATGATATATCAATGGGATTATAAAAGACTTTTAGCATATTCTTCTATAAGTCAGGTTGGATATATTTTATTAGGTATAGGTTTAGCTACACCTTTGAGCATTATTGGTAGTGTGTTACATTTAATCAACCATTCATTTATTAAATCCTTATTATTTTTAACAAGTGGTTCTTTAGAGTATGTTTTTAAAACAAGAAATTTAAAAGAATTATCTAATTTTGAGCTTCCAAGGAATAAAACAATGCCAATAACAAACTTTTCTGCAATAATTGGTAGCTTGTCTATAGCAGGCATACCACCATTGAATGGATTTTGGTCAAAGTTAGTTTTAATAATAGCCTGTGTAATCGCAAAAGATTTTATTTCAGCAATTATTGCAATACTTGTTAGTATACTAACACTCTCAAGTTTTCTGAAAGTTTTAAAATATGCTTTTTATTCAACATATGAAAATCAAGAAAAGTTAATTAATAACATTGAAAAAAAAGAAGTACCGTTTTTAATGCAGTTATCAATGCTTAGCTTATCTGTATTTTGTATTTTAATGGGGTTACTTTTATATCCTGATGTAAGAAAAGTGCTGATGGAAAATATCGTAAATGTTTTTATTAAATAACCATGAAAAAAATTTTTTATAATAATTTGTTTTTAACAATTTTTTTATTTGCTATATGGTTAATATTAAGTGGTTTAGAACTTCATAACATAATAATTGGTATACTTGTAAGTATCTTAATTTTAGCTTTATTTGGCGATATAACAATCAAAGGTGAAATAAACATTAAAAGAATAAAAAGATTTTTATGGTTTTTCTACTATACTCCTGTGTTTATTTTCGAAGTGGTAAAAGCAAATTTGGACGTAGCCTATAGAATTTTAATGCCTAACTTGCCAATCAAGCCTGGGATAGTAAAGATAAGAACCAAATTAAAAAGTGATGAAGGACTTACTATTTTAGCAAATTCTATAACTTTGACACCCGGAACTTTAAGTGTTGACATAGACAAAGAAAATGGGTATATATATGTACATTGGATTTACGTTAGAGACAAAGATATCGAAAAAACAACAAAATATATTGCAGAAAAATTTGAAAAAATACTAACAAAAATTTTTGATTAAAATGAAATATTTAAAATATATTTTTGGATTAATTCTAATAATAGCATTTTTAATTTTGAATTTTGTTATAAAAATAGATTTGATTCTAAGATTTATAAATCCAATGATTTTGTGTATATTAATGTGTCTTTACAGAATCTTATTAGGGCCAACACCTGCTGATAGGTCAGTAGCTGTTGATATATTAGGTTTAGTTGTAGTAGGTGTATGTGGTATTTTATCAGTTTTTAATAAAGTTGGCTTTTTTATAGACATTGGAATAGCTTGGGCATTACAATCATTCATTGGCATTTTAGCATTAGCAAAATATCTAGAGGGTAAAAAATTGGATGAATGAAATTATTGGACTAACAATTATATCAATAGGTATTTTAGCAGATTTAATAGGCTGTATTGGTTTAATAAGATTTCCTGATTTATATACAAGATTACAAGCATCAACAAAATGTGTAACATTAGGCACTTGTGGAATATTTTTTGGTATATTCGTTTATTATGGTTTCAACACTATTGGTTTTAAAGCTTTACTTGTAATGTTGTTTGTATTTTTGACTTCACCTGTTTCATCCCACGCTTTATCTCGTGCTGCATATAAGTCTGGTGTAAAGATGTGTGATAAATCTGTATGTGATGAGTATAAAAAAGTTATTAGTTCAGAGTTATGAGTTATTGGTTTTGGAGTTTATGAGTGAATAAAGATATATTTAATTTTGAAAAATTGAGGGTATATAAAGAAGCAATTAAGTTTGCTAATGATATATATTTATTAACAAAAAAATTTCCCAAAAGCGAATGTTTTTCTCTTGTGGATCAGTTAAGAAGGGCAGCAACTTCTGTATCTTTAAATATTGCTGAAGGTAGTGGAAGAAGTAAAAAGGAATTTAGAAGATTCTTAATTGTAGCAAAAAGTTCTTTATATGAATGTGTTCCTCTTTTAGAGATATCATTTTTGCAGAATTATATAACACAACAGGAAAAAGAGGGTTATTATAGTAAATGTGTTGAATTATCAAAAATGATATCAACTTTAATTAAAAGTTTAATTTAATAATAAAACTAATTTACTCTGAACTAATAACTCTGAACTCAGAACTAATATGAAATATCCAAAAATAAGAGAATTAATACATGCTATAAAGGTTTTAATAAAAGGACCTGCTACAACAAAGTATCCTTTTGAACCACACATACCACCAGAAAGTTTTCGTGGCAAACCACAACCTTCTTCTGAAGGATGTATTGGCTGTGGCGCTTGTGCAGAAGTATGTCCAGCAGAAGCTATTCACATTAAAGAAAAAATTTTTGAAATTGAAGGAAGAAAAATTGGAGCACGTATTTTAGTTTGGCATTATGATGAATGTATATTTTGTGGTCAATGTGCAAGATATTGTACAACAAGAGAAGAAAAAATACCCGGTGTTGTTATGTCAAAAGAGTTTGATTTAGCAACAACTGATAGAAAAGAATTAAAATCTGAAGAGATCAAAAAAGAATTAGTTTTGTGTTCTTGCTGCGGTAGTGTAATTTCAACAAAAGAGCATCTTTTATATATATCAAAAAAACTTAGATATAAAACTTACGGAAACATAAATCTTATACAAACTCTCTCAGAAAAATTTGCTTCTTTTTCCTATTCTGTAAAATTTAAACAGTTTAACCAGAGAGAATACTTGTATGAAATTTTATGCCCAAAATGTAGAAGAAAAATCTTATTATTTGACGAATATGGAAAAATTTAATTAAACACTATGGCATCAGAAAAAGAAGAAAAATTAATTTTAGGAAAGATAGAAAATTTAGAACAACAAATAAATGCATTGGAACAAAAAATAAAAGATTGTATAGAATATATAGAATTTTTAAAAGCAGAAAATAAAAAACTTGAAAATGACATTAAACTTTTAGAAGAGGAAAATAAACGTCTTCAAGGATTGTATAAAAATTATCTTCAATTGCAATCAAAAACAGAAATTGTTAAACAGAAGTTAAAAAAAGTTGTTGAAAAAATTTCTGAGTTTGTTTAAATTTTAAATATTTTATTGATTTTTTGATTTAAAATTTATATATTTTAAAAAAAGAATAAATTAAAGGAAAGAAATGGCTAAACAAGAAAATTTATTAGAAGAAATTTTTGTAAAAGTAGGACCAAGAGAATTAAATTTTAAACCAAGTTCTGCAATAGAAAAGATGTTTATAGAATTAGTTGCTGATTATGTTAACAAAAGATTTAATGAAAATCAACAAGAACAAGTTGATACTATGCGGACATATGCTTATACCTTGCTGGAAGTTGCAAAAGAAAAGATTAGTTTAGAAAAAAAGATAGAAGAAAAAATAAACCATTTGGATTTGAAAATATCTTCATTAATAGAAAAAATAAATTCTTCTTTAAAACAACAATAATTTACTGGCCCATTTCTTTCCTTTTTAATTTATTCCTTTATAATACCATCATAAACTTTTATGGAACTTTTTTCAAAAAATATATCAATAGGAAATTTACCTTTATCTGCAAAATTTTTACCAAATGATTTTGACGAATTCGTTGGTCAAAAACATCTTTTGTCAAAAGGTGCTGTATTGAGAACTTTAATAGAGGAAGATAAACTTTTTTCTTTAATATTTTATGGTCCGCCTGGAACAGGCAAAACTGCGTTAGCAAAACTTATTGCTAAAAAAACTAACTCTGAAGTTATACATACAAACGCCACTGTTTTTGGTATTCCTGAGCTAAAAGAATTAATAAATACAATAAGACATTATTCAGGACAAAAGAAATTTTTGTTAATTTTAGATGAAATACATTATTTAAACAGACATCAACAAAATGTTTTATTGCCAGAGGTTGAAAATGGAAATATTATCCTTATTGGTATAACTACTGAAAATCCTTTTTATTATGTAAACCAAGCATTAATTTCAAGATCGTTTGTAGCAGAATTTAAAAAACTTTCTGATGAAGATATTAAAACTATAATTTATCGTGCTTTAACAGATAATAACAAAGGGTTAGGTAATCTTAATTTAACTATAGATGAAGATGCTTATGAATACATTATACACTATGCTGATGGAGATGCAAGAAAGGCATTGAATCTGTTAGACTTGGCAGCTACATATTTAGATAAAAAACAACAAAAGAATATTAGTTTAGATGTTGTAAAAAAATGTGTGCCACAAGTTTCATTAAAATACGACAAATCTTCAGATTATCACTATGACCATATATCTGCGTTTATAAAATCAGTTCGTGGGTCAGACCCTGATGCTGCTTTGTATTGGATGGAAAAGATGCTTATTGCAGGTGAAGACCCAAGATATATTTTAAGAAGATTAATAATACTTGCTGCTGAAGATATTGGCAATGCAGATCCTTTTGCTTTGGTGTTAGCAACATCAGCACTTGAGGCAGTAGAGTTTGTTGGTATGCCTGAAGCAGAAATTATATTAGCAGAGGTTGTTTGTTACATTGCTTGTGCTGAAAAATCTAATGCAAGTTATGATGCCTTACAAAATGTTAAAAAAGAAATTGAAACCCAACCTTTACAAGAAGTACCACAACATTTAAAAGATAGTCATCGTGATGGTAAGGTTTTTGGCCATGGTAAAGGCTATTTGTATCCACATGATTATGAAGGAAGTTTTGTAGTACAGAAATATATGGAACAAGAAAAATATTTTTATTTTCCAAAAGATATTGGTAAAGAGAAAGAAATAAAACAACGGTTGGAGAAGTGGAGACAGCAAAAAAAGTGAATGAGTGAATGAGGTTATTAGTTATTAGTTATGAGTTATGGGTTTATTGAGTTTATTGTGTTTGTTGAATTTTAAACTAACAACTATTTAGAACAAATATTTATGTAGGGCACGGCTTTAGCCGTGCATATTAAGGATAGATGAACAAAAAACAAAAATTAAGAAAAAAGTTTTTAGGATTAAGATTAAAACTTGATGAAAAAATAAAAGAGCAAAAAGATAAAAAAATTTTGAAGAATCTGATTTCATTAGACAAGTTTAAGAAAGCAAAAAATGTAATGATATATTACCCGTTTAAAAACGAAGTAAATGTTCTTGAATTGATAAAAATATTTAAAGATAAAAATTTCTTTCTCCCTGTAGTTAATTTTAAGAAAAAAGTTTTAGAAGTAAGAAAATATAATGGTAAATTTGTTAAAAACAAATTTGGGATATTTGAACCTAAAGGAAAGAGTTTAAAAAAGATAAAATTAGATTTTGTTGTTGTCCCTGGGATTGTTTTTGATGAAAAATGTTTTAGGATTGGTTTTGGTGGTGGTTACTATGACAAATTTTTAAAAAATGTTAATTGTTTTACTTGCGGAGTATGCTATGATTTTCAAATTGTTAAATCTTTGCCTGTAGAAAAAAACGATGTTAAACTTGACTGTGTTGTTTCAGAGAAAAGAGTGGTAAAATTAGTAGAAAAGTAGTTAGTAGAAAGTAGGAAAGGAATATTTAGAGTGAAAGGAGAGAAGCTACTATGAATTGGATAACACTGATTATCGGAGCTTTATTAGGTTTTTTGTTTGGTTATATAATAAGATATATTTATGGTAAAAAAGCATTATCTTCAGCAGAGATGCAAGCAAAAAAGATTGTTGAAGAAGCAAAAAAATCTGCTGAAGAAGAAATAAAAAAAGCAAAACAAGAGGCAAAATATATTATTGAAAAAGAAAAAGCAGAGTTTGAACGCTCAACAAAAGAACAAAGGCAGGAACTACTTAATTGGGAAAAGAGATTAAGATATAAAGAAGAAAATATAGATAAAAAATATGAAATCCTTGATAGAAAAGAAAAAGAATTGTATGATAAAGATAATAAACTAAAACAAGAAAGATTAAAATTAGAAGAAGAAAGAAAACAACTTTTGCAACAACAAGAAAAACAAAGACAGATACTTGAAAAAATCTCTGGTTTAACACAAGAAGAAGCAAGAAAAATATTACTTCAAAGTTTAGAAGAAGAAGTAAAAAATGAGTTTGCAGTAAAACTAAAAAAATATGAAGATGAGTTCAAAGAAACAGCAGAAAAAAAAGCAAAAGAGATATTAGCAACTGCTATACAAAGAGTAGCAGCAGATGTTGCTGTAGATAATACTACCACAATTGTTCCTATCCCGGATGAACTAAAAGGAAGAATAATAGGCCGTGAAGGAAGAAACATCAGAGTTTTTGAACAACTCACAGGCGTTGATGTTATAGTTGACGACACACCTGAAAGTTTGGTAATATCATCTTTTGACCCTGTAAGAAGAGAGATTGCAAAAATTGCAATGGAAAAATTAATACAAGATAGCAGAATTCAACCCGCAAGGATTGAAGAAATTGTTAATAAAACAAAAGAAGAATTTGAAGAATATGTTAAAAAGATTGGTGAGGAAACTGCATTAGAAGTTGGAGTTTTAGGATTAAATCCTGAAATTTTGAAACTTTTGGGTAAATTAAAGTTTAGATCTTCATATGGACAGAATCAACTTCAACATACAAAAGAAGTAGCAATTATAGCAGGAGCAATTGCTTCTGAATTTGGTGCGGATGTTGACTTTTGTAAAAAAGCAGGACTTTTGCATGATATAGGGAAAGCAGTAAGTCATGAAACCGAAGGTACGCATCATCAAATTTCTGCTGATATTGCAAGAAAATATGGAGAATCAGAAAAAATGATAAATGCAATATTATCTCATCATGAAGGAATAGTAGAACCTCAAAGCATAGAGGCATTTATATTAGCAGCTGCTGATGCAATATCAGCCTCTCGTCCTGGAGCAAGACAAGATACAATAGAACACTATATAAAACGTGTACAAAAAATTGAAGAGATAGCAAAATCATTTCGCGGTGTAGAAAATGCCTATGCTATATATGCTGGAAGAGAACTTCGTGTTTTAGTTGAACCAGACAAAATTACTGATGCACAAATCTCACTTCTTGCAAGAGATATTGCACAAAAAATTGAAAAAGAACTTGACTACCCAGGACAGATTAAAGTTGTCGTAATAAGAGAAACAAGAGCTGAAGATTATGCGAAATAGTTATGAGTCAATAGTTCATAGTTAATAGTCAATAGTTCATAGTTAATAGTTAATCTCGCAACTTGCAGGATAGATACACTACAGAATTTTAAAAGACAAAATTATTTTCAAAATTCTTTTCTTAATTAAATGAAATATAAAATATTAATTACAAATGATGATGGGCTTTTTAGTTTTGGACTGATACCTTTGATTAAAGAGTTATCAAATTTAGGTGAAGTTTTAGTTATAGTTCCTGAAAAAGAAAGTTCAGCAATAAGTCATTCTTTAACTTTGTTTTTACCTGTGAGGGTAAAAGAAGTAAATATAAATGGATATAAAATAAAAATCGTCTCAGGAACACCTGCTGATTGTGTAAGGTTAGGAGTTATAGAGTTTCAAAAAAATAAAACAGATATTGTTGTTGCGGGTATAAACCAAGGACCAAACTTAGGTTGGGATGTTAACTATTCAGGCACTGTTGCTGCTGCAAGGGAAGCGGTCTTTCTAAATAAAACAGGAGTTGCTATTTCTTCAATATCTAAGAATTACAAATTGGTAGCAAAATATTCCAAAGATATAATAAAACATCTTTTAGAAACTAAATATAAAGGATTGCTAAATATAAACTTTCCTAAAAATAAACCAAAGGGGATAAAAGTAACTGTGTTAGGAGAAAGACAATACGAAGATATTGTTTACAAAAAAATTGACCCTATAGGCCTTCCTTATTATTGGTTAAAAAGTAAAGTTATTAAAAGTAAGCAAAAAAAGAAAGAGACAGATGTTGAAGCAGTGAAAGGAAGTTTTATTTCTATTACACCACTTACTTATGATTTAACAAATTATGAACAACTTGAACAAGTAAAGAAAATTTTTGGTTTATAAAGTTAATAAGTTAATATAGTTCATAGTTAATAGTTCATAGTTCATAGTTAATTTTGTAGGGCACGGCTTTACGTGCAAATATAAATTTAATTCAGTGGTTTCAGTGGCAAAAAATATAAAAAACAAAAATTAGCCACTGAATGCACTGAAGACACTGAAAAAAAATTGTATGGCAAGGATTTATCTTTGCAAAAATTTTTGCAAACCTGAAAGGTTTGCCCTACATTTTTTTCTACTCTCTACTTTTTGTGTATATTTGTGGCTGAATTCGGTGGTTTCAGTGGCAAAAAATGAAATTTAAACTTGTTTCAAAATTTAAACCTGCTGGTGACCAACCTAAAGCTATAAAACAACTCGTTGAAGGGATAAAAAAAGAATATAAACATCAGGTTTTGCTTGGTGTAACTGGTTCTGGAAAAACATTTACCTTAGCAAATGTTATAGCAAAAGTTCAAAAACCTACCCTTGTTATCTCACATAATAAAACATTAGCAGCACAACTTTATTCTGAATTCAAAGAATTTTTTCCAGAAAATGCAGTTGAATATTTTATATCTTACTATGACTATTATCAACCCGAAGCATATATCCCCCAAACAGATACATATATAGAAAAAGATGCCTCAATCAATGAACAAATTGACAGGCTAAGATTAAAAGCAACAACAAGTTTGTTATCTCGTGATGATGTGATAGTTGTAGCTTCGGTTTCTTGTATTTATAATATAGGTTCACCTGAAGATTTTAAAAATTTATGTGTTTATCTTGAGGTTGGAAAGAAAATTTCATTAGATTTTCTGACAAACGAACTTGTCAAAATAAGATATGAAAGAAACAACATTGATTTTAAAAGAAATACTTTTAGATATCAAGGCAACATTATTGACATTTGGCCATCATATTTAGAAAACTATATAAGAGTAAGAATTGAAGATGACGAGATTGTTTATATAAAAGAATACAAACCTTTAACCAATCAGTTAGTATCTGAACATAAAAAATTTTATGTTTATCCAGCAAGTCATTTTGTGACAACTACTCCAAAGTTTGAAGAAGCATTGAAGAATATAAGAGAAGAATTAAAAGAAAGAGTTGAATATTTTAAATCTCAAGGAAAACTTTTAGAAGCAGAAAGAATTTATAGAAGAACAATGAATGATTTGGAACTACTTGAAACAACAGGATTCTGTCATGGAATTGAAAACTATTCACGACATCTTTCTGGAAGAAAACCGGGTGAACGGCCTGGTTGTCTTATTGATTACTTCCCAAAAGATTTTTTGTGTATAATTGATGAGTCACATGTAACAATACCGCAGATTTATGGTATGTATGAAGGAGATAGGTCAAGAAAACAAACATTAGTTGATTATGGTTTTAGATTACCCTCTGCATTAGATAACAGACCATTAAAGTTTGATGAATTTCTATCACTTTTAAATTATGTTATATACTCTTCAGCAACACCTGCAGAGTTTGAAATAAATATTTCAAAAGGAAGAGTGATAGAACAAATAATAAGGCCAACCGGTCTTGTTGACCCACCAGTATTTATTCGCAATTCTGAAACACAGGTTGAAGATGTTAAAAAAGAAATAAATGTTGTAGTAAAAAACAAGGAAAGAGTTTTAATTAATACCTTGACAAAAAGAACCGCAGAAGATTTAACAGATTATCTTTTAAGTTGTGGATATAGAGTGAAATATATTCATTCAGATTTAGATGCTTTAACAAGGATTAACATAATCAAAGATTTAAGGAAAGGAGATTTTGATGTTTTAGTTGGTGTAAATTTATTAAGGGAGGGTTTGGATTTACCAGAGGTTTCACTTGTTGCAATATTAGATGCTGATAAAGAAGGATTTTTAAGAAATGAAACAACTCTAATACAGCTTGCCGGTCGTGCCGCAAGGAATGTAAATAGTAGAATAATTCTATACGCATCAAAAATTACAAAATCCATTAAATCCGCTGTGGAAGAAATGGAGAGGAGAAGAAAAATTCAACTTGAATACAACAGAAAATATAACATCCAACCAAAAAGTATAATCAAAGCGGTAAAAGAATTAGAAGAGTTTCAATATACTGCACGAAGTAAACATATTTCAGAAATAAAAGAAGTTGATATTCAATATTTAAATAAAAATGACATCCCTAAAATGATAAAATTTTTAGAACAAGAAATGAAAAAATCTGCAGAATTGCTTGATTTTGAAACCGCAATTATGTATAGAGAAAAAATAAAAGAGTTAAGAGAGTTATTAGTTCATAGTTAATAGTTAATAGTTAATAGTTAATTCTGTAGGGCACGGCTTTAGCCGTGCTTAATTTTTGCAAACCTGAAGGTTTGCCCTACATTGTTTTATACATTTTTGTAGGGCAAGGATTTATCCTTGTCCCACATTTTGCGGGATTAGTTTAGAGTTAATAGTCAATAGTTCATAGTTAATAGTTAGAAATGAAAATAAAGATTGATAATAAAAAAATCTTGCCGATCATAAAACTTGCCTTGGAAGAAGATATTGGAGAAGGAGATATAACTACGGAAAATATTATTCCACCTACATTAAAAGCAGAAGCAAAAATCATAGCAAAAGAAAGAGGTATAATATGTGGACTCTCAATAGTTAAACATGTTTTTAAGATTTTAGACAAAAAATGTAAATGGCGTGCAAAGGTCTCTGATGGTGATTTAGTTAAGCCAAATAAAGAAGTTGCTAGAATCTATGGTTCAGCAAGAGCAATACTTACTGCAGAACGTGTTGCATTAAATTTTCTACAACATTTAAGCGGTATTGCTACTGCCACATATAGGTTGGTAAAAATTGCTAAAAAAAAGTTTGATATTTATGATACAAGGAAAACACACCCTGGTTTAAGATATTTGGAAAGATATGCTGTGTTATGTGGTGGGGGTAAAAACCATAGGTTTCAACTTGATGATATGGTTTTAATAAAAGACAATCATATAAAAGTTTGTGAGTTAAAAAAGCTTCCTGTTGAAGAAATTTTTTGTCTTATGAGACAAAGGCTTGACTACACTGCTGATGTAGAAATTGAGTGTTGTAACTTTAGAGAATTAAAAATTGCACTAAAAATGAAACCCGATGTTATAATGTTGGATAATATGAATTATAAACAATTAAAGAAAGCAATAAAAATTATTAGAGAAAAACTTCCTAAAACAAAAATTGAAGTTTCTGGTAAAATTACTGAAAAGAAACTAAAAAAACTGAGAAAATTTGATATAGATTTTGTATCTGTTGGAAGTATAACACACTCTGCAAAAGATATAGATTTTTCTTTAGAGATAGTTGGGTAGAAGATGGATAAGGTTAGTTGAAAAAGTATGGAAAAAATAAAATTTAAACCACTAAAGACACCGAGGGCACAGAAAAAAATTGTAGGGCAAGGATTTATCCTTGCAAAACAATCCCCCAATTTGCGGGATTTATTCGTGTTTTAATTCAGTGGTTTCAGTGGCAAAATTTATAGAAAAAAATTTCAAAGAACCGATGGATAAAAAAGAAGGCATTCTATATGTCGTATCAACTCCTATTGGCAATTTAAAAGACATCACATATCGTGCAGTTGAAATACTTTCCTCAGTTGATCTAATATTGTGTGAAGATACAAGAAGAACAAAAATTTTGTGTTCACAATATAATATAAAAACACCATTAAAAAGTTATTATAGTTATATAGAGCAAAAAAGGATAAAAGAGATAATACCTTATATAAAACAGGGGCATAATGTAGCATTAGTTTCTGATAGTGGGACACCAGGAATATCAGATCCAGGATTTGTAATTATTAAAGAATGTATTGATGAAAAAATAAGAGTATCTCCTATCCCAGGAGCTACTGCATTTGTTAGTGCAGCTATATGCAGTGGTTTCCCATTAGAAAAAATTTTGTTTTTAGGATTTATTCCTAAGAAAGTTGGGAAAATCAAAAAATTGTTTGAAAATTTAAAGTTATTAAAAGATACAACAGTAGTTTTTTATGAATCGCCACAGAGAATAAGAAGGACATTTGAAACCTTACTTACAATTTTTGAACCTAATATTGAATGTATTTTAGCAAAAGAACTAACAAAAATATATGAAGAATTTATAAGAGGAAGTATTAAAGAAGTTTTTGAAAAAATTTCTAATACAAATATAAAAGGTGAACTAACAGTAGTATTATATTTGAGGCACAGGTGAGTGAATGTGTGGATGTGTGGATGGGTGGATATGTAGATTGGGTTCGTTAGTTAACTTTTATTTAAGAATATGAAAAATATAGCGATTGTTGGAACTTCTGGTATAACAGCAAACGAGCTAATAAAGATTTTGTCAAAACATAAAAAAGTAAAAATAAAATATTTACTTAGCACAACCGCGACTAACCAACGAGATATAGAAGAATTTAAAAAAAATTATAGTTTACCTGAAGATATAAAACTTTTGCCAACTTTTGATAAAAACACATACCTAGCATTGAAAGAAATTGACTTAGTATTTTTATGCTTACCTCATAAAGTTTCTATGGAATTTGTTAAACAGATGTATGACTCCTTAGGAGAAAGCAACTTCCCAAAAATAATTGATTTAAGTGCGGATTTTAGAATAAAAAATGTCTCTTTATATGAAAAATTTTACCAATGTAAACATATATTATCAGAAATTTTAGGAAAGTTTGTATATGGTTTACCAGAAATTAGTAACAAAAGAAAAAAACAAATTTCTCTATCAAAATTTGTAGCAAATCCCGGTTGTTATCCTACCACTATAATATTAGGTTTAGCACCAATTATAAAAATTGCTAAAGAGATTATTATAGATGCGAAAAGTGGTTATTCAGGTGGTGGGAAAAAACTTGTTGAAGAATATGAAGGATATGGTGGGAACAACACTTATCCTTATTCAGCATCTGGTGAACATAGACATATACCTGAAATTGAAGAACAACTTTCAACTCTTGCACAAAAAAATATAAAAATTGTTTTCACACCACATGTTGTCCCTCAATATCAGGGAATGTTGACAACAATTTACATAAGAGTTCAGAGTTATGAGTTCAGAGTTATGAGTTTATATAAAAAATATAAAAATTATTATAAAAATTGTCCATTTTTAAAAATTTTGCCAATAGGTAATTTACCACAAACAAAAAATGTAATAAATACAAACTTTTGTGAAATAGGTTTTGCAAAAGAAGAAAATTCAAATTGGATAAAGATATTTGTTGCTATTGATAATTTGATAAAAGGTGCTGTTGGTCAAGCAGTACAAAATATGAACCTTATGTTTGGATTTGATGAAACAGAAGGACTGTTATGAGTGGATGAGATGGGTGGATGGGTAGATGGGTTGATGAGTTAATGAGTTATAGGGTTAATAATTATCAACTATTAACTATGAACTATCAACTATGAACTATTAATTAACTATGGACTATGAACTAATAAAAGGATACAAATTTAGTGGTATCTCTTGTGGAATAAAAAATAATAAGTTAGATTTGGGATTAATTTATTTAGAAAAAGAAGGACAATGTGTTGCATCTTTTACTAAAAATCTATTGAAATCTAACTCTATAATTGTATCACAGAAACATTTAAATAAAACAAAAAATATCAAGTGTATATTAGCAAACTCTGGTTGTGCAAATACCGCGTGTGGAAAAGACGGTTTAAAAATTACAGAAGAGATATGTAAAAACCTTGCCAAAAAATTAAATATAAAAAAAGAAGAAGTTATAGTTGCCTCAACAGGTGTCATAGGAAAGCCACTTCCTAAGAAAAAAATTATAAACAACCTAAATAATTTAGTTTCTTCTTTATATTCAAAAGATTCTGCTATACTAAAATTTGCAAAGTCAATAATGACAACTGACAAAAAATCAAAAGTTGTAATAAAAAAAATAAATCTAAAAAAAATTAAAGGTACAATTTTGTGCATAGCAAAAGGTGCAGGAATGATTGCTCCTCAATTAGAACTTTACAAGCCTTCTGCTACAATGTTAGTATTTCTTTTAACAGATATAAAACTTACAAAAAATTTAATGGAAAGAATTATGAGAAATGTTGTTATACCAAACTTTAATTCATTCTCTATTGATGGAGATACTTCTCCTAATGATACTATATTCTTTGTTTCAAACAATGCTATTTCAGAAGAATTATCTAAAAAAGATATTGATATAATTGAAAAATCTATTGAGGAAGTTTGTAGAGAAACTATACTTAAACTACTTTTTGATGGCGAAGGTGTTACAAAAGCTGTAAAATTAGTAATAAAAAACTTAAAAAACAAAGATGCAGAAATTGTAGCAAGAACTGTTTCAAACTCTCTTTTAGTAAAAACTGCAATTTATGGAGCGGACCCAAATTGGGGAAGGATTCTTTCTGCTGTTTTAAGAAGTGGAGTAAAACTTAATCCTAAAAGAATAGGTATATGGATAGATAAATTCAAGGTTGTAGAAAATGGAGAAAGAAAATTTTTTAACGAGAAGAAAATAAGAAGAGTAATGTTAAAAAATTTTTATGAGATTAAAATAGATGTTAAAAAAACAAAAAGCAAAAAGCCATTTATATTTTATACAACAGATTTGTCAAAAAAATATGTTGATATAAATTCAAAGTACATGACGTAAATGGGTAGATGCGTGTATGGGTGGATGGGTAGATGAGTTGATGGGTAGATGCGTGGATGGGTGGATGGGTAGATGAGTAAATGGGTTAATGAGTTATAGGGTTAATAACTATCAACTATTAACTATTAACTATTAACTATTAATTATGAACTAATATGAACATTCTGTATACTTGCTCAGGAAATGTTTTTAGGAGTGTTTTTGCAGAAGGATATACTAAACATTTGTTGAAAAAATATAATATAGAAAATGTCAATGTCTCATCCTGTGGCACTATAGCAGAAGAAAGTTTTAAAATACCAAAAAGTATAAAAGAATTGTTTAAGTTTTACAATATAAAAGAAAAAGATATTTCAAATCATATACCTAAAAGAATAAATGAGGAACTATTAAAAAATGCAGATGTTGTTTTGGTTATGGATAAAACGCACATTGAGTTTATAGAAAAAAATTTCCCTGAATTTAGAAGCAAAACATTTTTGTTAAAAGAATATGCAGGGTTTTTAGATAAAACAGAAATATTTGACCCAATAGGTCAACCTGAAAGTGTTTATTTCTCTACAGCATTAGATATTAAAATCAGTGTAGAGGCATTGATAAAGAAATTTTTTAATGTAAATTTTTTGTAAAAAAGTTGTTTTTTTAAGATTTTTGAATATATATTATAAGTAGGGGAAAAAAATGGGTTTATTGGGTTTGTGAGTTTTCGAGTTTGTTGGGTTAATTGGGTTTATTTGAGTTTTAAACTCATAACTCTGAACTAATAACTATGAACTATCAACTAATTAACCCATAAATGGGTTTATTGGGTTTGTGAGTTTTCGAGTTTGTTGGGTTAATTGGGTTTATTTGAGTTTTAAACTCATAACTCTGAACTAATAACTATGAACTATCAACTAATTAACCCATCAACTCATTAACTATACTTATGTTTATAATTATATTAATTTTAACATTTTGTTTACCAGTTTTTTCTAAGCCTGATGCAGTTTCTACTTTAGAAGCTATATCAGGCTTAGAAAATGGACTTTCAGAAGGAAGTATAAAACTTAACTGGATTTATCCGGGCCCTGATAACTTACCCCAAGGAAGCGCATATTATATTCAATACTCTACATTTACTGAAATTTCCTGGTCAACTTCTCAAGCACAGGTTTCAATCTCAACAGGTGATGTAAATCCAAGTCAACAACAAGTATATGTTATAACCGGACTTGATAACTACTTAAAAAATAACAATTTATCAAAAGGGACAACATTTTATTTTGCCATCTGGATATCTTCTGGTTCTGAAGGGTTAATTTCAGATATTTCAAACATAGCCACAGGATGGATTACATTAATTCCTCCATCAAATATTACAAGTATTTATTTATCTGCTGGTTTTAAACATATAACACTTTCCTGGAGTTTTCCATTTGATGATGATAATATTGAAAATTACCAGCAATATTCTGCATCCTATGAAATAAGATATAGCTCTGTTGAAATAATAGATGAGGGATTATGGGATTCTGCCACAGAATGTTTTAAATTAACAAATGTTTTAGTTACTCCAGGAGTTTCCACAACAACTGTTATAACAGGACTTGAAAACTATACAACATACTATTTTGCAATAAAATTTTATGACGATTTGTTCAATTTTTCAAGAACTTCAACAACACCAAAATATCCTTTTAACTCACCACCTAATTGTTTATATCCTTTAAAACATTTTTCTTATGACCCAATAAGAGCCACAACATCTACAATCATAACCTCAACAACTGTTAAACTTGACTGGACAGATGCAGGATGGTATGCTGGAAAAAGTGAAAGTGACAATAGTTATGACAGTGATTATGGTGATAAAATATCATCTTACACAGTAAAAATTTCAACATATTTAATAAATGGACTTCTTGGTAAACCAACCTATGTTTTTGAAAGTATTACTTTAAGTTCTAAAGTTGTAGATAATTTAAATGAAGATACGACATATTACTGGCAGTTATTTTCATATGATACTTTAAGTTTTTCATCAGCATCAGGAGTGTTTTATTTTGTTATAAACTCATCAAACTCACAACCTGTTTTTCAAGGACCTTTAATCTCACCAACAACTGTCTGGCATACAAATAATTGGACAATTACTTTCTCTTGGAGTTCTGCAAAAGACAATGACCCTTATGACTATGTTGTTGGATATAGATTGTTCGTTTCAAGTGATGAAACAAATTGGTATCAAATACCACTAAGTGATTATATCAAAACAAATTCTACAAATGTAAAAACAACAGAGGTTTATTGCAAAGATGTATTTGATAATGCAGAAAATAAAAAAATCTATTGGTATGTTATAGCATATGATTCAGGTGTTTACTTGCCACAAAGTCATATTCAAACTTCCACAACATATTTTTGGTTGAACCAAAAAAATGAGGCACCAAAAGAATTTTTTTTATCTTCTCAAACAGCACCATCTGTTATAACAAAACTTTATAACAATACAACTTATTATATAATAAAATCCACACCTATAAATTTATCCTGGCAGGCAACCTCAGACCCTGACCCACAAGATTGTGTTTATGAATATGGGATATTTGTTTCTTCTTCAGAGACACCTGATTTAGTTGACCCACGTGATTTTGCTCTCGGAGCTTGGCGTTTGGCAAGAAATAGTATATCAGCTCCTATAGAAAATCAATCGGATTGGTTTAAAGTTTGGGATTTTTTTGTATCAACAAGTATTACAAAATATGAAGATTTTGAAGAAGGAGTTGATATAAATTTATATATAAAAGAAAATTGGTTTTATTGGTGGTGTGTTCGTGCATATAATGACTCTTATCTAATATGGGAAGCGACATATACTTTTTCTAACATCTCCAACTTTGTGATTGATTTCACTTCAGAGCCACCAACAAACTATGATCTCATAGAGCCAAAAGGAACAATAAATCCGCCAGCAGATTTTTCTTTAAAATTAACATTTAAATGGACAGAAGGATTTGATCCGGATCCATTTGATAGCATAAAATATTACTATCTTTATATATCTAGTTATTATCGCACAAATAGTGATGAATGGATCTATCGTCCTGTAGACCAAAAAATAAGAGTAAATACAACAACAACATATTATGAAATACAATATAGCAATATATGGGGTTTAACAGAAGGTTTTAAACCAGGTGATACTTATTACTGGCAGGTTATTGCTTTTGGCAAAAACGAATGGGAACAACTAAATCCTGATCCTAATAATGACCTTTCAATCAAAAATGTCAAGCCATATGGTATAGCAAAGACAACTGGGGTTTTTGTTATTTCAAACAATCCACCAAATCCTTTTAATCTTTTGTCACCAGGAACAACTTATTATACTTCCAATATTGATGTTTCAACAAAGACATTTACTCCTACATTGAGTTGGGATTTAGCAACAGACCCTGACAATTATGATGGTATAATATCAAGTTATATTGTTGTGATAAGTAGCGACTATTATGTTGTCTTAGAATCAACAAGAGGGTTTTTCTCTTCAACAACTTATTTTACGATTCCTTCTCCACAACTTTCTTCAAGGACAACATATTATTGGAAGGTAATTGCTGTTGACAAATATGCTGGGAACCTTACACCATCAACTACAATATTTTTCTTTTATACTCAAAACTTTGAACCAAACAAATTTGAACTTGTAAAACCAATAAATGATGAAGTAGTTTATAGTTCAGCTCCACCAGCATTTATATTTGAATGGCAAAATAATGGAGACCCTGATGGAGACCCTGTACATTATACAATATATTATTCATCTTATAGCAATTTATATGAACAATTTACTTCTTCAGAACCTGTGGGTATAAATATTTCTTCAATTACATCACCTTGGACATTTGATGAAAATAAACAATATTTTTGGTATGTTGAAGCAAGGGATGATTACGGAGGTTTGACTCGTTCTACAACTCATTCTTTTTGGATAAACGCTTATGAAGAGCCACCAAATGACTTTAATTTGGTTTCAATTATTTCAGGTGTAATAAAAACTCCAAGTGTAACTTTTAGTTGGGACCAAACTTCTGACCCTGACCCAAAAGATTATGTCTCAAAGTATATAATAAAAATATCAACGATAGGAAATACTGTTATTGGTATATCAACTTCTGTTGTGCTTTCCGGAAGTACAACCTCGTATGAATTTAATCTCACATCTTTAAAAGAAAATGCAGCATATTGTTGGTGGGTTGAAGCATATGATAAAGAGGGGAATATAGAAAACATAGATTACAAAAAAAGTTCATCAAGTTATGTCTTTATAGTTGACTTATCAACAGAAATGCCGGATAGTGTAAACTTAGATATAGAAGATAAATTTTTTGTTTTTGGTTCAACGCATACAAGCAAAAAAAGACCTAAATTGAAATGGACTGCTGGAAATAAAACAGAGTGGTGGAAAACTGTAGATTATGATGTGTATTTTGCAACAGCAGGTTATCTTGCAGTAGAAATTACAAGTTTTACATCACCTATTTATTCTGATTACAAAATAGCAACTTCAACTTATGTTTATTATAAAGTCCCATATGAACTACAAGAAGATACATCATATTATTTTTACTTAATTATTTCAAACTCTTCAGGAACAATCTGTTCATCAACATTTTACTTTTTTGTGGATGAAGAAAATAACTCACCAGTAGGTTTAAAGCTAAGTTCACCGACTGCAGGAGAGATATTGAAAACAAGAAAACCAACATTTTATTGGGAACTTGCAACGGACCCTGATGACCAAGTTGCAGGATATACTCTTATTTTATCTTCTTATTCTGACTTCTCAGTTAAATTTTCAACTACACTTTCTGCTTCAACTTCTTTTTATACACCAACATTTAGGTTGCAACAAGATACAACCCTTTATTGGAAAGTAGAATGTTTTGATACAAGAGGTGGAACAACTACTGCTCCAGGCGAAGAACCTGGTTATTGGAATATTTTTATTCCACTTTTCAAGTCCTCTCCTGTAGCAGATGTAAAAATCTCAACATCTCCGCCAAGGAAACCACTTATAAGTTTTTCAACAAGTGGTGTCCAGCATCCAGAACCAAATACCAGTATAATTGGATATAGAGTGTTGATATTAAACTATAAAGGAGAAACTGTTGAAGATAGTAAATACTATGGTATCATTTCAATTTCAACAAACGCATATACAGTTGAAACAAATCTTCCACAGAATCTAACTTATTATATAAGAATAACAGTAGTGGATGATGAATATATTGAAAGTGAGCCACAAATAATAGAATATTTTGTCCCACTTATTCAAATACCGGAAAGAATAAAAAATCTTTCTTTTGATATTGAAGGAAACTTTATTGTTTTGAATTGGGAAAGAGTTTATTATTATGAAAGAAGTAATATAGAAGCAGATGATTTAAAGGGATACAATATTTATCGTGCTGAAAAAGTTGAGGATTTAGAAGATTTAGGAAAAGCAGAAATTTTTGAACTTCCAATAACTTCTACAACATTTAGAGATTTTCTTTACACAACATTTTATTATTTAATAAAAACAACAACCCTAGGTGGGATAGAAAGTGAGCCATCGGATATTGTTTCATCTTACAATTTAGGAAGTTATATATTAAGTGAGCCAAAAGAAAATCCACAGTTAAATATAATTTTGCCAAAAGAATTAAAAGAATTAAAAGACCAAATTTTCATCACACCACAGCAACCAGAAACTTATGAACAGATTCAACTTAATGTTTTATCAAAATATGCACTCCAAATTAAAGATAAAGTAGGAGGCTATTTAATACAAAATTATAAATTTTCTAAACCAGTAGAAATTGAAGTTTATATTCCTAAAGAAACATTTGAACTTCAACTTAAGCCTATGTTATTTTACCACAACAATATAGAGTATATATTGCTTAACACAAATTATGATAAAAATAGAAGCACAATAAAAAGTACAATCTTTAAACCAGGTTTATATGCGGTTAGATTGGTTTCTTTATCCCAAAATCCAGAAGTTGTAAGTGTTTATCCTAAAAAAATATTTACACCAACTGTAGCGGATGAAAGATATAATAAAATACATTTTGTAATTTATAATCCTACAACTTTTCAACCAGAGGGAGAAATTTATGATTTGGAGATGAGGTTTGTTTCAAAGATGAAGTATGAAAATGGAGAACTTACTTGGGATGGAAGATATGATACAGGTGAGGTTGTTTCTAAAGGTGTTTATATATACAAAATAAAGATAAAAGATAAAACTTATACAGGAAGTATAATTGTTGCAAAATAATTTATGAAAAAATTTATTATAATTTCACTATCGGTGGTTATTTTGTGTAAAAATTTGTTTTCCTTAGGATATCTATCAGAGACATATAGGTTGTTAGATAACCCTTCATATGATGAAGGTTTGACTTTGTTTTCAAACCCAGCAGGACTTTGGAATACTGAAGTTCCTGAGATGTCTTTTTCTTACAATCTTCTCTATCCAAACTTGACAGATAAAACGAAATTTGTTAATAATACAGCAGTTGTTGTAAACAAAATGTTCTCCGGAGGGGTTGGTTTTGGATTTAATCAGTTCGGAGTTGAAGGATGGTATATAAAGGACAAGTTTGTTTTATCATATGGACAGGATATGAAAGAATTTTTGAAAAATTTAAAGTTGGGAATAAAATTAAGTTATGAAAATGAAAGATATACTTTGGATGAATATATCAAAGATAGTCCTGTTTTTAAAAATGGAAACCAAAAATCTTACTTTAGCATCTCCTTAGGCGGAATATATTATTTAAATGAAAACAATGTTATTGCTTTAACAATAGAAAACATTAACCAACCTGATACAGGACTTCTTACTACTGATACACTTCCTTTAGAAATCAATTTTGGTTACAAATTTGTTTATGATAAACTAAAAGTTTATCCTTCGTTAAAAATAGAAAATTCTGTAAAAACAGATTATACCTTTGGTTTAGGTTTTGAATATGATATATTTGCATTTAAAAAAATAAAATTTTCTCCATCTTTAGCATTGGGATTTGGAAGTAGAAGTTATTCTAAAAGTATATTTGGATTTTCAATTAAAACATCTCAGATATCTTTTAGCTATTGTTTTGATTTTGACTTCGGAGACAAGCCAACTCAATTAGGTGCGCATTATATATCTTTAAGTTATAAATTTTTGCCACAACCTATATCTGAAGAAAAAATTTCTAAAAAAGAATATTTAAAACTACTTACTGAAAAACAACAACTACAAAAACAACTTGAAGAAATTAAAAAACAAAAAGTTGTGGTTGTTTCTTCACCAACAGTTGTAGAAGAAAAACCAACATCTGTTGAGCAGATGTTGTTGGAAAAATTAAAAGAACTTGAGGAAAGGTTAAAAGAAACAGAGAAAAAAAGAGTTGTTGAGGAAAAAAGACCACCAGCTCCTACTACAACTGTTGCACCTGCTACACCACCTACTCCTAAAAAAAGATACCATACTGTTGTTGAAGGTGATACATTACCAAAACTTGCAGAAAGATATTATGGAGATAGAAATCAATGGAAAAAAATTTATGATGCAAATAAAGACAAAATCATAAGAGGACAACTATTAGTTGGAACTGTATTGGAAATACCGTAATTCCGCAGATTGCGGGATTTGAAATAGGATTTTGTAGGGCACGGCTTTAGCCGTGCAAATATAAATTTAATTCAGTGGTTTCAGTGGCAAAAAATATAAAAAACAAAAATTAGCCACTGAATGCACTGAAGACACTGAAAAAAAAATTGTATGGCAAGGATTTATCTCTGCAAAAATTTTTGCAAACCTGAAGGTTTGCCCTACATTGCGTATTTTGTAGCGGTCGCATTTATGCGACTAATATGTGCGATAAATCGCACCGCTACAATCCCGCAATTTGCGAGGTAACCAACGGTCCACAGTTTGGAAGAATAAAAAAATCACTATGGCTGAAGAAATAGAAAAAATAGTAGAAAGAGAAAAAGAAAAAATTGAAGAGATTAAAAGAAAAGTTAAATTGCTTACTGAAGAAATCCAACAGAAAAAAGGCAATATATCTTACGAAGTTTTAAATGTTGTAAAACAGGAACTGCCTGCAGGAAACATTTCAGCTTCACTATTCTCAGAAGTTCAAAATATGCTTCTTGAGACAATCACTAAAGGTTATGAATCTATAATACAAGAAAAAGAAAAGATTATACAAAGTTTACAAAAAGAGGTAGAAAACTTAATTAAAAAATATGATGAAGCAAAACAAATACAAGAGCAACAAATTTCTCGTATTTCAAGTTTATCTTTAGAAAAAGACAAATCATTTGTAGATATGCTTAAAAAAATTGCTGAACTTGAGGAAGAAAATAAAGATTTAAAGGAAAAAATTAGTTTTTTGGAAACAGAAAGCCAACAAATTTCTAAAAATTTAAAAACAGAAAATGTGAAGTATGTCTTGTCACACCTATCATTAATCTCAAATTTCATTACTGAAATGATAAGATATTTTAGAACTACTTTAAGAATGATACCTGATGCGATAAATATAGCAAAAGAGCAGATAGGTGAAGGAGGTCCTGTCACTAAAAAATTGGATCTCGCAATAGAAGAGTTTACTAAATTAAAAGGGATATTGCAAATTGCAAAAATAAGACTAACTCCACCTGTTGTTGAACTTCAAAAAGTAGATTTGAAATCAACTATCTCTTTTGCTTTAAACAGATTTAAAAGCGAACTTTCAGCAAAAAATATTGAAGTTATAGAAGAAACAGAAGCTAAAGAAACAATTGTTAATGCCAATTTTCAAATATTAGTTGATGTTTTTAGTGAGATTATACAAAATTCAATAGAATCTTTTGAAAGACCAGCGGGCAACAGAATAAGTATAAAAATAAAAGAAGAGACAAATAAAATTTTTGTTATAATTGAAGACAACGGTTGTGGAATACCAGAACATTTACTTTCAAAAGTTTTTAAATTTTTCTTTACTACTAAATATCAAACGGGGCATTATGGAATCGGGTTATTCAAATCATATTGGTTGTTAAAAATGTTTAATGCTACAATAGATATAAGGTCGGTTTTCAATCAAGGTACAGAAGTAATAATACAATTTACTAAAGAATAAATATGACAGCAGAAAATTTAGAAGCATTAAGATATTATTACCGTGGAAGGGTTTTTGAAGCAACAGGCGAATATGAATCTGCTATTGAAGAATACAAAAAGGCAATTGAATATGGAGCTGACTATGCTGATGTGCATAACTCCTTAGGAAGAACATTTCTAAAGATGGGTTTTTATGAAGAAGCAAAAATTGAATTTGAGAAAGCATTAGAACTTAATCCAAAGTATCAAGACGCACAGAGAAATCTAAACGAAGTTTTAATAAGAATAAAACTACTAAAAGAACAAAAACAAAAAGAAATTCCTACACCTCCTTTGCAACAGCCACAATTTCAATATTCACAAGTTCAATCCACTCCGCCGCCTCCACCTGCTTCGCCTGCTATAAATCTACCTTCTACAGAACTGCCTCCGCCACCACCAATGGCTTCTAATTTACCACCTCCTCTTATAGTCAGTGGAAAAAGTTTATCTTTTCAAAATTTTATAAAAAACAATTTGAAATTTCTAACTATATTTAGTTCCTTAGTTATATTTATTTTTTCTTCTATCTTTTTTTATAAGACATTTATTCCTAAAACTCTCTCTACAGAAAAAGTTTATAATACTTATAATGAGACAATATCTTCTATAATAAAACTTAAAGATAGGTTAGCTTTAAGTAGTTGGTCAACTCAAGAGATTATATTTTATAAAATTCTTGATGAATCATTAAAACCAATTGATGTAATAAATTTCAAAAATGAAAATATAGTTCCTACATCAGTATTTTTTAAAAAAAATAAAATTTATGTCTTAGATGTTTGGAATAAAAAATTGTATAAATTCAATCTAACAGAATTAAAACCACAACTAAGAAAAGTTACAGATATTTCAGAATACAATCCTATAGGAATTGCGAATTTCAAAAATTATCTTTTACTTTTTGATGCTGACAAACAACAAATGATAATTTATGATGAAGATCTTAAAAAAATTGAAGTCGTAGCTTTTGTTGTGAAAAATGTACTTTGTGTGTCTTCGTATAAAAATAAAATTTGGATATTAGATAAAAACTATACACTTCACGAATTAAGAAATTACAAGGAAGTAAAAAATTCTTATAAAATAAATTTTGCTACAAACAAATTAATCTCTTGCTTTTTTATAGATAACAGATATTTTTGGTATTCAGAAGAGGGGGCTTCAAAAATTAATGTTGTCCCCAAGTCTTTTTTAGAAAAAGGCTAACTTTGAACTCCAAACTAATCTAAATACTCTGTCAACTCTTGCAATTTCTATTTCATAATTTGTAATATATAAACCGTCCTCCCTGGTTTAATATCGGGGATGTAGTTCAGTTGGGAGAACATCCGCCTCGCACGCGGAAGGTCGCCGGTTCAAATCCGGCCATCTCCATAAAAGAATTTTCGCCAGGGAGGACTAGATGGGTGGATGGGGATATGGGGTTATGGGTTTTAGGTTGTGGGTTTATTGGGTTTTAAACTCTTAACTCTATAACTCATCAATTATTTTATGATTAAATTATCAGATGAGTTTGAAAAATATCTTTTAAGAACATACAGAAGATATAATGTAGTTTTCATCAGAGGTAATGACAAATATTTATTTGATATAAATGGCAAAAAATATCTTGATTTTTTCTCAGGATTAAGTGTTTGTAATTTAGGTCATTGTGATAAGAAATTAGTCCAAATTCTAAAAAAACAAGCAGAAAATTTATGGCATTGCTCAAATCTGTTTTACAATCCTTTACAACTAAAGATTGCAAAAGAACTTGTTAAAAAGTCATTCCCTGCAAAAGTTTTTTTTTCAAATTCAGGTGCTGAAGCAAATGAATGTGCAATAAAAATTGCAAGAAAGTATGGTTCAAATTCTAGCAGATATGAAATTATAACATTTAAAAACTCTTTTCATGGAAGGACAATTGCAACCCTCACAGCTACAGGTCAAAATAAATTTCATAAAGGTTATGAACCTTTATTAGACGGTTTTAAATATGCTGAATTTAACAATATAAATTCAGTAAAGAAGTTGCTCAATAAAAGGACTATAGCAATAATGTTAGAACCTATACAAGGTGAAGGTGGTGTAATACCTGCTGAAAAAAATTTTTTAAAGGAAATAAGGGATCTTTGTGATGATAAAGATTTAATTTTAATTTTTGATGAGATACAAACAGGTTTTGGAAGAACTGGAAAATTTTTTGCATATCAATATTATGAAGTAAAACCTGACATTATTACATTAGCAAAAAGTATTGCTAATGGCATACCATTAGGTGCAACCATTATTGATAATAAATATGCTGGTGTTTTTAACTACGGAGACCATGGTTCTACTTTTGGTGGAAACTTAATTTCTTGCGCTGTTGCTATTGAAGTAATTAAAAAAATAGATGATAAACTTTTAAAAAATGTTGAAGTGGTGGGAAAATATTTTCATGACAAATTGTCTGAACTTAAAAACAAATACAATTTTATAATTTCTGTCCGTGGAGTTGGGCTTATGTTAGGAATCGAATTAAAATTTAATGCAAGAGAGATAGTAGAGGAATGCCTAAAAAATGGAGTTATTATAAATGTTACTCAAGAAAAAGTTATAAGATTTTTGCCACCATTAAATATTACAAAATCAGATGTAAACTATGTAATTGATGTATTAGACAAAATTTTTAAAAAATATTCATAAAACTATGGCAATATATACTTTTGTGGTTAATGAATTTGCTACAAACTGTTATATTTACAAAGATAAATCATCTCAAAGTGCTGTAATAATAGATCCGGGTGGAGAAACACAACAAATTGTAAAATTTGTTAAAAAAAACAATTTAAAAATAGAAAAAATAGTTTTAACTCATTGTCACTATGACCATATAAAAGATTTAGAAAAAATCTTAGATTTTTTTCCTGTAGAAGTAATTGTTTATGAAGATGAATATGAACAGGTAATAGATAATGAAAAAAATTTATCTTTATTTTTATCAGGAAAAGAGTGTATTTTAAATCCACAAAATATCAAATGGTATAAAGTAAAAGACAACGAAGAATTTTTATGTGGAGAACAAAAAATTAAAGTAATACATACACCGGGGCATACAAAAGGAAGTATAAGTTTATATATAGAAAATGAATGTCTGTTTACTGGAGATACACTTTTTTGTGGTTCTATTGGCAGGACAGACCTTCCAACAGGTGATATTGACCAAATGGATACTTCTATCCAAAAAATTTTTTCTTTATTTCCTGAAAATTTGAAATTTTTCCCAGGGCATAATAATCCTTGTGTTTTGAAAAAAGAAAAATTACATAATCCATTCGTAAAAATATAACTTTTGGAGGTTCTATGAAAATAAAACTAAACATACCATTAAAAATATTTAAAAAAGTTGGTAAGATACAAATTGGTACACAACAACAGACAACCTCTACATCACCTCCAATATCCAAACAAACAATTGAAGAGCTTTCATTAAAAACACCAGAAGCATTAATAAAGTCCTTATCTGATAAAGATCCATTTGTTAGGGCTATAAGTTGTGAAGTTTTAGGAAGAATGAGAGAAAGAAAAGCTTTAAAACAGATTATGGCATTAATGAATGACCCTTCAAAATATGTAAGGGAAAAAGCAGCGATTGCTTTGGGACAAATTGGTGATAAAAAAGCTGTTCCGGTTTTAGTATCTGCATTAAACGATGAAGCAGAAGAAGTTAGAGTTACAGTTGCAGGTGTTTTAGGACATCTAAGAGACAAATTAGCTGTCCCTGCTTTGATAAAGGCTCTTGAGGATACATCACCTACTGCAAGAATGAAAGCAGCAATATCCTTAGGATTAATTGGTGAGCCAGAAGCAATTCCTGCATTGTTTAAAGCATTAAAAGATCCACATGAACTTGTAAGAAAATATGCTTGTGAAGCATTGGGTAATATTGGCAGACCAGCCATACCAGCTTTACTTTTAGCATTAAAAGACGAAACTGTCCGAGCGCATGCAGCACAAGTTTTGGTGAAAATAAAGTAGATAATAGTTAATAGTTGTTAATTTATATTTATGGAGGAAAAAATTTATGAATAAAAATAAAATAATTGTGTTCTGTGGAGTAATATTCTTTGGTGTCAAAACTATTATTTTAGGTTTTGATTATGGCAACAAACCGTTATCTATGGGTTCAGCATATACAGCTCAAACTGGTGATTTTTATTCTTTATATTCAAATCCAGCAGGACTTTATGGTGGAGAAAATTTTGATTTCAAATTGGATTTACTATTAGGTGCAAACTTCACTGGAAACATCTTATACAATGCCAACCAAATTATTGAATCTGCAGAAAAATATGAAAGAATAAGAGAAGCACAACAACAAAATGGAAGTATAGATGTTGTGCAAATTGCAGCATTGTTTAACGGAATAAAAAATTTAGTTGATATAAACAAACCAGGCAAAGGAATGATAGCAAATATAAATGGTGGTTTAGGTTTTAAAATAAAAAATTTTGCATTCAGTGTAAAAAATGTTACAAACATTGGATTAAAACCATTTGTTGACACAGGATTTAGTTTATCTACAAATATAACATCCTCTTTAGCACCTAATTTAAAGTTTGCAAGCAGTGTTTATAGAGGAATAACAATTACTACTTCTACTCCACCAAGCGATTCTTTAATAGATGAAAGAAATGAACTTAAAGATATAATAGGCAATTGGTTAATTGATACATTAGAAGATTTGGGTGTGGATATACCAAGTGATATTAAAAATAATCCTGAAGGAATTGCAAATGCTTTAATAAACTTAGCGTTAGAAAATGGATTTACAGAAGAAGACATTAAAAATGCTATTTCACAACTCCAAGATAAAGATTTACAAAGTTTAATAAAAGATTTTATTAACAATATGTTAAACCAAAACTCTTCATTCACAAACAACAACAGTGGTTTAGTATTAAAAGGTATAAATTATACAGAGTTTGCATTAGGTTATTCGCATAATGTTTGGAATAATCTTTTAGTTGGGGGAAGTTTAAAATATATAATTGGAAAAACAATTTATTATAACTTTAAGGTGTTCCAAGAACAAGACCAAATAAATTTTGATGATTTAAAAGATATTGAAAACAAACTTACAAAGAATGTTCAATCAATAGGTTTAGATTTAGGAGTCATATATAAACTTCCTACACCTTTGGTTGAAACAAATGTTGGATTGGTTATAAAGAACATTTTAGAACCACAGTTTGAACTCGCAGGGACAAATGAAAAACTGAAACTTCCTCGTCAGGTAAAATTAGGTGTTTCAGGTAAACTATATAAAATTTTGACCTTAGATATAGATTATGATTTAAACGAAGTTGAAACTATTGTTGAAGGATATAAAATTAAAAATTTAGCTTTAGGTTTAGAATTAAACCCACCCATATTTCCATCTCTAAGGTTAGGTTATATGAAAAATTTAGCATATGAAGATGACCAACTTTATACTATTGGTTTAGGAATAAAAATATTGGTTATAAATCTTGATATTGTTGGAGCAGTAAATCCAAAAGAAACAAAAATATCAAAAGACACAACATTATTTGCAAATAATTTAAGTTTAGGATTGACCTTAGGATTTAAATTTTAGGATAAAACTATGTGTGTAGCAATACCAATGAAGGTTGTTGAAATAAATGGGAATGTTGCTGTTTGCGAATATGAAAATATTAAAAGAACTGCTAGGATTGATTTAATACCTGATATTCAAGTTGGTGATTATATAATTATTCATACAGGTTTTGCTATACAAAAAATAGATATTAAAGATGCAGAAGAAACACTGAAATTATTTAAAGAACTTCAAACTACATTATAATATCTTCTTCCATTTCATTATCTCAAAAATCCAATTTAATTTTTAAAACTATGGATGTTTTACAAGATTTTAAAAATAATCAGATAGTTCAAAAAGAGATAGAATATATAAACGCACTTTCAGAAAAATTAAAAAAAACAGTATCATTTATGGAGGTTTGTGGAACACATACTATGCAGATATCAAAATTTGGGATAAGAAAGTTGATGCCAAAAAATATAAAACTTATCTCAGGACCTGGTTGTCCTGTATGTGTAACTCCTCAAGAATATATAGATAAAGCAATTTACATATTAAGAAACTATGATGTGATAATAGTTACATTTGGAGATTTGTATCGTGTACCTGGAAGTGAAAGTTCATTAGAAAAAGAAAAAGCGAATGGTAAAGATGTAAGGATTGTTTATTCTGTAGAAGAAGCTTTATCAGTTGCTGGAAATTCTAAAAAACCAGTTGTATTTTTATCTATTGGATTTGAAACTACAATGCCTGCTATTGCTTGTATAGTTAAAGAAGCAAAACAAAAAAATGTTAAAAATTTATTTTTTCTTTTAGGAAATAAATTCTTTATTCCCGCTATGGAAAAATTGATTTTGCTTCATAAAAAAGAAAAAACAAATTTAGATGGTTTTATACTTCCTGGACATTTAAGTTCTATAATTGGACAGAAACCATATCTTTGGATTAAACAAAAATATAATCTTGCGGGAGTAATTACCGGTTTTGAACCAGTTGATATTGTTTTAGGAATAAAAATTTTGTTAGAAATGCTTGTAAATAATAACATTGATATAAAAAACGAATATACAAGGGTTGTAACTTTTGAAGGTAACATATATGCGCAAAAAATAATCTCTGAAGTTTTTAAACCTGAAGATGCTGTTTGGCGCGGTATAGGATTAGTAGAAAATTCTGGAACAAAATTTAAAAAAGAATATGAAGAGTTTGATGTAGAAAAATTTTTTAACATACCAAAAATTGTTTCAAAAAAAGAAACTTCAAAATGTAGGTGTGCTGAGGTTTTAATTGGTAAAATTGAACCATACGAATGTCCACTTTTTGAAAAAGTTTGTACTCCACAAAATCCTATGGGTGCGTGTATGGTCTCTTCTGAAGGTTCCTGTGCTGCGTATTATAAGTATGAAAGATAGTTGTTAGTTAATAGTTGATAGTTCATAGTTAATTTTGTAGGGCAAGGATTTATCCTTGCATATTTTAAAAGATTTGTAGGGCACGGCTTTCCGCCAGAGGCGAATTGCCTTAGGCAGTAGCCGTGCAATTTTATTAGGAAAAAAATTTATGAAAGAAAAAATTTTGCTTTCTTACGGTTCTGGAGGAAAGTATACACATGAGTTTATCAACAATTATATATTAAAATTTTTTTCAAATGATATATTAAACCAACTACTTGATTCTGCTGTTATAAAAATTGGTAAAACAAAGTTAGCTTTCACTACTGATGGTTATACTATAGACCCAATATTCTTCCCTGGAGGAGATATTGGAAAATTAAGCATTTGTGGAACAATAAATGATTTACTTTGTGTTGGAGCAAAACCTCTTTATATATCTTTATCACTTATAATAGAGGAGGGATTGGATTTTGATGTTGTTGAAAAAATTTTATTTTCAATAAAAACCATATCAGAACAAGAAAAAGTTCTTGTTGTTACTGGCGATACAAAAGTTGTACCAAAAGGTAGTTGTGATAAAATATTTATAACAACAGCAGGTTTAGGAGTAATAGAAAATGATTTAGAACTAAACTATGAAAAAATTGAGACAGAAGATGTGATAATAATAACAGGAAATATTGCAGAACATGGACTTGCTGTTTTGTTATCTCGTGGTGGATATGGTTTTAAATATGACATAAAAAGTGATTGTGTTTCTTTGAAATCCATGATAGAATGCCTACTTCAAGAAAAATTTATAAAGCATCTAAAATTTTTTAGAGATCCTACCAGAGGTGGTTTAGCAAGTGTATTAAATGAAATAGTGGAAAAAAGAAAAGATATAGGAATAGAAATAGATGAAAATTTAATACCTATAGATAAAACTGTTAAATCTGTCTGTGAACTTCTTGGCTTTGAACCACTTTATATTGCAAATGAAGGCAAGATGTTGATAATTGTAAAAAAAGATGTTGCAGAAGGAATATTAGAAATTTTGAAATCTCATCCTTTAGGAAAAAATGCTTCTATAATAGGAAAGGTCGTGAGCGAAAATAAAGGAAGGATCGTTTTAAAAACAATTTATGGTACAAAAAGGATAATAGATAATCCTACTGCGGAGGAGTTACCAAGAATTTGTTAAAATGAAAGAAAAAATTTTAGTGAGTGCTTGTTTGTTAGGAGTTAACTGTAAATATAACGGGAAAAATAATTATAATGAAAACCTTGTAAAAATTTTATTAAACAAAAAGATTGTATTTCCTGTATGCCCAGAAGTTGTTATTTTTGGTACAAAAAGGGAAAAAATTTGGTACATAAATGGTGATGGAGAAGATATAATTAATAAAAAACAAAATGCAAAAATAATAAATTCTTCTGGCGAAGATGTAACAGAAAAATTATTAAAAATTTGTAAAAAAATTTCTAAGATTGCTAAAGAATTTAATATAAAATATGCAATACTAAAAGAAAGAAGTCCAAGTTGTGGTGTAAACTTTGTTTATGTAAATAAAGAATTAAAAAAAGGTTGTGGCCTTTTAGCTGTTTTATTAAAAAAGCAAAAAGTTAAAGTAATATCAGAAGAGCAGTTATGAAAAAAATTGTTTTTTTATTAACATTATTTTTTGTTTCTTGTTGTAAACAATCAAAGTTTACAACAGAGGAGAAAAAAATGAATAACATTGATGTGTTTTATCAGAAAAGATTAGAAATGGTTGAATATCAACTCAAAGGTAGAGATATTGTTGATAAAAGAGTTTTGGATGCAATGTTGAAAGTAGAAAGGCATAAGTTTGTCCCTAAGGATTTACAACATTTAGCATATATAGATGAACCTCTTCCAATAGGTTTTGGTCAGACAATATCTCAACCATATATAGTAGCATTGATGACACAACTTTTGGAATTAAAAGGCGATGAAAAAGTTTTAGAAATTGGTACAGGTTCAGGATATCAAGCTGCAATATTAGCAGAACTTTCAAAAGAAGTTTATACCATAGAGATTATACCACAATTAACACAACGTGCAGAAAAGTTATTAAAAGATTTAGGATATAAAAATATTTTTGTAAAAATAGGTGATGGCTATTTAGGTTGGCCTGAATATGCACCTTTTGATAAAATAATCTTAACCTGTGCACCAGAAGAGATACCACAAACATTAGTTGAGCAACTCAAAGATGGTGGAAAAATGGTTTTACCTGTTGGCAGTGTAGCACAAGATTTAGTTGTAGTTGAAAAACAAAAAGGTAGAATTATAACAAAAAGTATAATACCTGTTAGATTTGTACCGATGATAAGAAGTAAGGAGTGAAGTTATTAGTTCAGAGTTTAGAGTTCATAGTTATGAAAATAATAGATATATCAAAGGTTGAAAACAAAGAGTTAATTGATAAAAATTTAATTACTGCAGCAGAAGCAATTAAAAAAGGAGATTTAGTTATTATTCCTACTGAAACAGTATATGGACTTGCTGCTGATTGTTTTAATGTAAATGCTGTAGATAAAATTTTTTTGGTTAAAAATAGACCATATTCTGACCCATTAATTGTACATATTAGTAAAATTTCTCAACTTAAAGATATTGTTGAATCTATCCCAAATCAATCTAAAAAAATTATAGAAAATTTTTGGCCAGGTCCTGTAAGTTTAATACTATACAAGTCAGAAAAAATTCCAGATATTGTAACAGCTGGATTAAAAACTGTTTGTGTAAGGATGCCAGAAAATAAAATAACAAGAAAATTTATAAATCTGTGTGGAGTACCACTAGCTGCACCTTCTGCTAATATTTTTAGCAGAGTTTCTGCTACTGATATAAAACATATATTAAAGGATTTTAAAGATAAAAAGGAAATAAAATATTTAATATATACAGGAAGGCCAAAGTATGGTTTGGAATCCACAGTTATAGATTGCACAACTTATCCTTTTAAAGTTTTAAGATACGGTGCAATAGAAATAGAAAAAATTGCTGAAGTCTGTAACATAGAAATTTTAGAAACAAAAAATTTTAATAAGAGAAAAACTCCAGGAACTTTTAAAAAACATTATTCTCCAACAAAACCTACATTTTTGTCAAAAAATTTAATAAGTTATATCAAAAAATTAAAAAAAGATGAGTTAAAAGAAGTGACTTTTGTATGTAGTAACAAAACAAAACATAAAATTTTGAGATATTTAAAAAATGATGTTTCAATTATTACATATGGAGATAATTTTAAAGATATAGCAAGAAATTTATACTTATGCTTAAGATTAGCTGAAGATATGGATAAAAAATTTATTGTAGTTGAAGTAGTTGAAAACAAAGGTTTGGGAAAAACAATAATGGATAGGTTAATAAAAGCGTCTGAAAATAAGTGGGTTGATAGTTAATAGTCAATAGTTCATAGTTGATAGTCCATAGTTAAAAAATGAAAAGTTTGATTATAATTTTATTTTTATTTAGTAGTTTAATAAAAGCAGAAGAGTTTGAAGAGTTTACTTCTTCATCTGTGATTGTGGGGAATAAAATTTTGCCATATTATATAGTTTATGACAAAGAGAAAACTCCTGTTGGATTTTTTATAGAAAGCAAAGATTGGACTGATAAACCAATAAAAGGTTATGGAGGAGATATTAACCTACAAGTATATTTTTCATTTGATGGTAAAATTAAAGATATAAAAGTTATTGAAGAATACGAAACAGAACTATACGCGAAGGATGTTTTTAGTCAAAAATTTTTAAGTCAGTATTATGGCAAAAACTATGAAGCAAAATTTATATTAGGAGAAGATATAAAAGCAATAACAGGTGCAACTATAAGTTGTTCTGCGGTTAATGAGATTATATATCAATGTGTAAAAAATGTAAACTTGTATCTGATAAAAAAAGATGTAGTAAAAAAATATTTATTAGTTTCAAAATTTGAAAAAATTAAAGTTGCAATTTTGATTTTTTTATTTATTATTTCCGCATTGGGTTTTATTTTAAACTCTAAAATTTTAAGATACATAATTATGGTATCTGCAATAATTTTTTTAGGAATTATTTATAAAGGAGGATTTTCATTTGGACATATAAAAAATTTTGTATATTTCAATTTGCCATCAAGTAGTAATATTTTTATTTTGACATTCATCATATTGATCATAATAAGTTCTTTGTTATTTGGTAGATTGTATTGTGGTTGGTTGTGTCCTTTCGGAGCAGTAATAGAATTTTTGTTTAATATAAAAAAATTTTTTGAAACAAGGTATAAAAAAAGTTTAGGAAAGGAAATTGAAATAGAAATAGTAGAAGATAATGTGGTTGTGAAATTCTTAAGAAAATATGAATATCTTTATAGATATGCAAAATACATATTTGCAGTTTTAATTTTGTTTTATCCTAAATTTATTTTTTTTGAACCATTTCAACATATGTTTCTTATTAATAAGACATCGCTTAAAGGTATTATTTATTTAATATTTGTCCTAATATTTTGTTTGCTCTTTATTAGATTATGGTGTAGATATTTCTGTCCATTAGGAGGAGTTTTGAGTTTATTTTCAAAAATCTCTTTGTTTAGATTAAAAATTAACACTCTAAAGTGTTTTAATTGTGAAATATGCAAGACAATATGTCCAACAAATGCTATTATAGAGAAAAATGATAAACTTAAAATTTTATATACAGAGTGCATCCTATGTAATAAATGTAGGCAATCCTGTGGACCTAAGAATATAAATATATCGTATTTAAAATTAAAATGAGACTTCTGTTAATTTCGCATAAATACATAGACATAAAATGATTGTTGATAGCATTGTAGAAAGAGAAGTATTGTTAGCTAAAAAGGTTTTAGAAGTTAAGACAAAAGGATAAAAAAATCACCATCAACTTACAAGATTTAAGAATAAAAAGAAACCTTTAAAATTTAACAATAAATATTTATACTTTTTTTCATTTATAAGCCAAAAATAGAAGATACACGTTGATAAAACAAAGTTTAAGAAATTTAAATTAAAAGAAAAGATAATTTGCTTTATTACAAATTAAAAAAA
>Ga0209809_1000349_pt1 | contig 42701 bp, 46 predicted proteins | sample YNPMSTMetaG_FD_186172 | JGI IMG/M metagenome (GOLD analysis project Ga0209809, IMG submission 186172) | Anoxygenic and chlorotrophic microbial mat microbial communities from Yellowstone National Park, USA - YNP MS-T MetaG (SPAdes) (version 2) ...
CCACCTACTTGTAAACCAGAACTACCAATGTAAACTGGAGCATTGGGAGCTGAAATATTAGGTGGATTAGTTTGAACTTTAGCTAACAATACTTTGATATTCTCTATATCTGAAAATGAAGTTTCAACTGAAGAAAGTTTTGACTTTATTTTTGCTAATTCAAGATCATCTACTTTAACTACTTGAGTTTCTTTGGTGATTTCTTTTATTGGTTCTACTTTCACAATTCTTTGAACCTCTCTAATTTGTTCTAAAGGAATGTAAGTTATAGTTGTTGTTTCTTTTTGAGATTCGGACTCAATAGATGGCGAAGAAGAAGTTGAAACAGATTTTTCTTTCTGAGATATTGGATTTATTTCTTGAACAATTTTTTGAGTTTCTTTTTTTAGAAAAAGGTTTTTAATTAGTTCGCTAAATTTTTTAAAAGAAATTAGAGTTTTGTTTTTATAATTATCAAAAAGTGTTGATAATGTTTTACCAAAATCTTCAACAGAAGCTAAAAGAGAATAATTTTTCTCTTTAAGAAAATCTTTTGCCTTGGAAACGGAAGTTAGAGAAAAGTTTTCAATTTTTGAAATTTCATATTTTAATGTTATTGGTAAATTTTTAAAAGCAAAAATTATATTACTAGCAAGATCTTTAGAAAAATCGCCAACAAAATCTTTGAACTCTTTTAATTTAAATTTTAAAAACTGAATTGACTCAAAAGTATTAGTGGCAAATAATTTTTTAGGAGATTTAACTAAATAGTTTTTACTTTCTTGAGTTTTCTTTGTTTGAAAGGAAATTAATTTTTGAGTTATATTGGTCGCTAAAATGTTTTTTGCTGCCAAAAATTTTTCGTTTGCATCTAAAAGCAGGTTGCCTAATTTTAAAAGAGTGCTTTGATTTAAATTTTTAAAAGAATCTTCTATTTCTGAAATCTTTTCTTTTGAATTTAAAAGAAAATTGCCAAGACCAAGAGCAATATTTTCATTTAGATTTTTGAGAACAATACTACTCCCCCTTTCTATTTCTAATATATTCTTTGCAATATTTTTAATTTCCCGGTTAAATTCATTTGAAAAATTTTTTAGATTACCTTTTGCAAAAATTGTTCCAGCAAAAGCTAAAATTAAAAAAATTGCTAAAAAATACTTTAGCAATTTTTGGTGATTTAAACTAAACAGAGATTTTATTTTTAGCTGAGAAATTTTTTCTTTATTTTCCTGAAAATTATTATTTTCTTTATTCTTTCTTTTTTCAAAATATTCTTTTGTATATTGTTTATATTCATCAATCCATTCTTTTTTTGTTACCCAATTTCTGCCAATCTTTATTCCCTTTAATTTACCTTGTCTTATACGCAAATTTAAATAATCTTGAGAATAGCCAGAATATTCAGATGCTTCTTTAAGCGAAAGATACTCAAATTCATTTGAATTAGAAGTATTGCCCATCCGATATTTAGGATTATTGTTATTTTTTGACTCCATTCATTTTCGACTATTATTTAATTATAGAAGAGCCAATATTTTTGTCAAGATCCGATACGTGCATTTCCGAAAGAATGAGGCCGCCTCGTCGGCGGCTCACCGAAGGGGCGGGTCGCTTCTACGGCGACCCGCCGTTGAGGCGGGGTCACCACTTCTTGCTTACCTAGGGTAAGCAACGAACCAAATTTTTAATTTTAAATTTTTAATTTTTAAACTCGCGAATTTGCACGAATTTACCTCTAGACCTGACCTAGGAGTGATTTCAAAAAAACGCCATATCGGAAACCCAATAGGCTGTTGCTTACCCAGGAGAAGCAACCAGGGCCCTGTTGCTTACCTAGGTTAAGCAACAGGGCCCGTTGCTTAGTTTTAATTTTTTATTATTCCGCCACCTAAAAGTTCTTCGCCTTTGTAAAAAACAACTGACTGACCAGGAGTAACAGCTCGCTGAGGTTTTTCGAATATTAGCTGATAAGTTTTAGATTTTAAATAATAGATAGTGGCTGAGACTAGTTGGTGACGATAGCGAATTTTGGCTTTTACTTTTAAGGGTAGTTTTGGCTGTTTGCCAGAAATCCAATTAACATCTTTACAGATCAATTCCTTTTTTAACAAGTCTTTTTCGTTTTTGGTCACAATTAAAAGATTATTTTTTATATCTTTATCTAAAACCCAATAAGGACCCCCTGAAAGAAAAATTCCCTTTCTTTGACCAATAGTATAAAACCAAAGGCCTTTGTGCTCGCCTAAAATTTTTCCTTGAGTATCTATTATTTTTCCTGGTTTTTCTTTTAAATATTTTTTTAAAAAATCATTAACTGTACTTTCAATAAAACAAATTTCAACTGATTTTTTTGCCCTCAAAACCGGTAATTTAAATTTTCTAGCTAAGCCTTCAACCTCGTCTCTGGTGTAATCTCCAATCGGAAATAGAATTTTTCTTAATTGTTTTTGATTTAGCATCCACAAAAAATATGATTGATCTTTGTTTTTGTCCTTTGCCCTTAATAATTTATAAGTTGTCGGTTGTAAGTTGTCAGTTGAAAGTTCGCGCTTTAGCGCGTAGTGGCCAGTAGCAACAAAATCTGCATCTAATTTGAGAGCTTTTTCCAATAAAAGACCAAATTTAATTTCTTTGTTGCAAACTACACAGGGATTAGGAGTAACACCAGATTTAGTTTCTTTTAAAAAGTAGTCAACAACTTTTTTCTTAAATTCTTTTTCGAAATTAAAAACATAAAATGGAATTTTTAAAATTTTCGCTACTTTTCTGGCTCTAATTTCTGCTTCACTAGTGCAACAACGATTTTCAATTTCAGAAAGGTTATTTTTAGTTTCTGGTTTCCAAAATTTCATAAAAACGCCAATAACATCATAACCTGCTTTTTTTAAAAGGCAGGCTGCTACTGAAGAATCTATACCGCCTGACATAGCAACAACTACTCTCATTTTTTTTCTTTTACTTTATCGAGAAAAGAATTTATTTCTTCGATTATTTTTTTCTCATCTAAACCATAAAATTTACAAACTTGGCCCAATTTTAACTTTCCTATTTCCAAAGCAGCAAAGGGGCAAGAAAGGCACGGTAAATTATGTTTCATTAAAATTTCTTCTGCGCCATCAATTTTCAAAATTTCTTCTAAGGTTGTATTTTTGTTAATGTGTTTCATTTATTTTATTTTATTTTAAAATTTCTTTTTCAAAATTTTGAAATTTTTTATACCTTTTTTCTAATTCTTGATTAATTTTTAATATTCTTTGATGTTCTTTTTCTAATTCCTTTGGCATCTCAATATTTTTTCTCTTGTAGTAATCATAAATAGCTTCTTTCAAGGCATCGAGAGCTAATAAAGAACAATGGATTTTTGTTGCTGGCAGAGGTTTCCCTAATTTTTTTATTAAATCTTCCTTTCTAATCTCTAGGGCTTGTTTTATTGTTTTCCCTTTAACCATTGTTGTGAGCAAACTAGTATTAGCAATAGCCACCATACAACCTAAAGTTTTAAATTTAATATCCTCAATAATCTCTTCACCCTTTTTATTTTTTTTAATTTTTAAATATATTTTCATTACATCTCCGCAAATAATATTACCTGCCTGACCTTCTCCATTCGGATTTTTTATCTCACCAACATTCCTTGGTTTTTTAAAATGTTTAATAATTGTTTTTGAGTAAAGTGGCATATTTTAAAATTTTACTGAAATTTCTCTTAGTTTTTCGACTATTTTTGGTAAAACTGCTAAAAGATAATCTACATCTTTTTCTGTCGTAAATCTTCCTAAACTTAATCTCAAAGAGCTGTGTGCTTCTTCTGGTTTTAAACCAATAGCCAATAATACATGACTAGCTTGAAGTTTTTCTGAAGAGCAAGCAGAACCAGTAGAAGCAGCAATTCCTTCAAAATCTAGTAAACCAATTAAAGATTCTCCTTCTACTCCGGGAAAACTAAAATTAATATTGTTTGGCAATCTTTTTATAGGATGACCATTTAATTTTGATTTTTTAATTGTTTTTAAAATAGTTTTAATTATTTTATCTCTTAGTCGAATTTGTCTTTTAGCTTCTCTCGCTATTTCTCTTTGAGCAATCTCACAAGCTTTTGCAAAACCAACAATGCCAGCAACATTAACAGTCGAAGATCTTAAACCAAATTCATGACCGCCACCATGTAAAATTGGTTCTATCTTTGTCCCCTTTCTAATAAACAAAGCGCCAACACCTTTTGGCCCATAAATTTTATGAGAAGAAACAGTTACTAAATCAAGATTCATTTCATCAACATTAATTGGAATTTTACCAAAAGTTTGAGCAGCATCGGTATGAAAGTAGATTGTTGATTTTAGACTCTCGCTTTTTAATTTTATAATTTTTCCAATTTCTTTAATTGGTTCAATTGTGCCAATTTCGTTATTGGCATGCATTATTGAAACTAAAATTGTATCTTTCCTAATTGCTTTTGCAACCTCTTTTGGCGAAATCAAACCATATTGATCAACCCTTAATCTGGTAATTTCAAAACCTTGTTTTTCTAACCACTTTGAGGTTTCCATAATACAAGCATGTTCAATTGAAGAAATAATAATATGTTTTCCTTTATCTTTATTAGCAAAAGCAATACCTTTTAAGGCTAAATTATTGCTTTCAGTGGCAGAACTAGTAAAAATTATTTCTTCTGGTCTGGCTCCCATTAAATTGGCAACAGCTTCCCGGCTTTCTTCTAGGGCAATTTTTGCTTCCTGGCCAAAAGAATGCAAAGACATTGTATTTCCAAATTTTTCAGAAAAATAAGGTTGCATTGCCTTCACTACTCTTGGATCAACCGGAGTGGTGGCAGCATAATCAAAATATATTTTTGTTTTTTTTACCATAATTTTTATTTTTTTATTATATTAGCTAAAGTTATTGAATTTAAAGTTTTTTGTATATTATTATTTAATTTTTTCCAAAATTTTTTGGCTAAACATTTACTTTGCTGAGGGCAAATTTCATCAAGGCACTTTACTAAAAAAATATTTTTTTCTAAAGCGCTAATAATTTTTCCAATTTTAATTTTTTCTGGATTTTTTGCTAAATAATAACCACCCAAAGGACCTTTTTTTGATTTTACTAATTTTGCTTTTTCTAATTTTAAAAATATCTTTTCTAAATAATCAAAAGAAATTTTTTCTTTTTTTGAAATTTCTTTTAAAGAACAAATTCTATCTTTATTTTTAGCTAAATAAATCATCGCCCTTAAGCCATATTGAGATTTTGTAGAAATTTTCATAACTTAAAACTTACTCTTTTACAAATAAACCGCAGTGGCAATGACCATCTTTCTCGATTTCGTCCCAGTGAAATTTACAAGGACAGATTTTTTGCCAGTCTTCTTTAAAATCTCCGGTTACTTTTCTACAAGGGCAGAATCTCCAACCGTACTTTTTTTCATTTATTAGAAGACCTTTAATTATTGTTTCAACTATTTTTTGATCCGAGTTTAATTTTAATCCATGTTTTTTTGCGTATTCTTCCATTTCTTCTAATAAATCATCAAAATCTCTTTTTTCTTTATTTTTTAAAACCTCTTCTAACCAAAGCTTAATTTTTTCTTTACTTTGCAAGCCAATAAAACCATCAACTACTTTACCTTTTTCAAAATAAAGAACGGTTGGTAAATTAGTAATTCCATATTTTTGTGAAATTTTTGGAGAAGCATCTGTATCTAATTTAGCAAAAATAACTCTATCTTCAAATTCTTTTTCTAATTCTTCTAAAATTGGAGAAAGTAATTGGCAAGGACCGCACCAAATGCCAAAAAAATCGACTAAAACAGGTTTCTCTGCTTTTTCAATTTCTTTTTCAAAATTTTCATCATTTAAATACAACATAGATTTTTTATTTAATTAATAAAATTAAAATTTTAAAATTATTTTTGAAATAATTTTTTTAAATTTTAAGTGTTTTTGCTTTTAACCTTTTTATTCTTCAATAGCTTCTGCAGGACAACCTTCTTTAGCTTCTTTAATACAATCTTTGTTGTCTTTTAAATTAGCATCTTTTTTTGCTTGAGATTTTCCATCATCTCCCATTTCAAAAACATCAGGGCAAACAGAAACACAATAACCACAACCAATGCATTTTTCTTTGTTAACTTTCATATCGCGAATACTCACGAATTTGAGCACGAATATTCGCGAATATTAAAGACCACATTCGTGCAAATTCGCGAGATTATATTAATTCGACCTTTGTAATCTTTGAAACTTCTGAATTTAAAGCTCTTAAATGATTTTTATTTAATTTATGAATATCGTTTTCGCCTACAGCACCTGCAATCATTTTAATTTCTTCGGTGCTATTTTTAATAAAATTAGCAATATTTTGAGATGCTTTTTCAATATCTAATTTTTTTATTAATTCTGGATCCTGAGTAGCAATTCCAAAAGGACATTTTCCCAAATAACACATTCTGCAATAAATACAACCCATAGCAATTAATAGTGGTGTTCCACAAAAAACAGCATCTGCTCCTAAAGCCAAAGCTTTTGCAAAATCAGCTCCTGTGTTTAAGCCTCCGCCAATCCAGAGCTCTTGTTTTGCTTTCTTTTTATCTAAAATTTCTCTTGCTTTAGCTAAGATTGCTAAAGTAGGAATACCAACTTCATTTAACATTACTTCTGGCGAAGCTCCAGTACCCCCTCCTTTTCCATCAATGGCAATAATATCTGGATTTGCTTCAATAGCTAGAGCAATATCTTTTTCTTGTGGTGCTCCTAATTTTAAAACAATTGGAACGCCACCTGAAATTTTTCTTAACCATTCGATTTTCTTTTTTAAATCTTTAATATTTTTAATATCAAGATGATAAGCTGGAGAATGAACATCTTTTCCCATTGGAACATTTCTCACTTTTGCAATTTCTTCAGTTAATTTTTCTTTTGGCAAAAGCCCGCCTTGGCCTGGCTTTGCCCCTTGACCAATTTTGATTTCTATTACATCTGCTTTTTTCAAAATATCTTCTGATATTCCAAATCGTCCAGTGCTATATTGAACTATTAAATATTTTGCAAATTTTCTTTCTTCTGGGAGAATTCCCCCTTCTCCAGTATTTGCAATTGTTCTGGCAATTGTAGATGCTTTTGCTAAAGCTATTTTTGCTTCTTTAGAAAGGGCTCCAAAACTCATTGCTGCAATTATAATCGGCGTTTCTAATCTAATTGGTTTTTTACTTCTTTTTCCTATAATTGTTGTTGAAGAAATTTTTTCTTTAAAATAATCTACTGGCTTTTTTGCTAACTGGGCTGGCACAAAAACTAAATCATCAAAAGAAACCTTTCCAAATTTATTTCCTCTTCCAGAAGCAATAGGAACACCTTGAACTCTTTTTTGAATTTCTTTAATAAAATCTTCTGACATTTTTCTAATTTTTTTTATTAATTCCGACCTCTTTTGTCGGTTTTATTATAGCACCAAATTATTTTTTGTCAATAAATTAAAATTTATAATCTTTAGCGATTATATAAATTTCACTACTTTGTTTTCTGGTTGCTTGAGGTCTAAATCTTTTTACGAAATTAAAATAATTTTTAACTTCTTTAAAAAGCTCATTTGTATTTTCGCTTTCTAAAATTTTGCAAACAAAATCTCCTCCCTTTTTTAAAAATCTTTTGGCAATTTCAAAAGCTCTTTTCGAAAGCTCAAAAGAATTTTCTTTGTCAAGATCTAAAAATCCAGTAGTTTTTGGAGCCAAATCAGATAAAATTACATCAAATTTTTCTTTGAAATTAGAAAAAATATTATCTTCAAAAATGTCACCTTTTAAAAATTCAATGTTTTCAAATATAGGAATTTTTAAATTGGTTAAATCAATAGCAACAACCTTTCCTTCTTTGCCAACAATTTTTAAAGCAAAAAGCGACCAACTGCCAGGAGAAGCCCCTAAATCTAAAACCTTATCTCCTCTTTTTAAAATTCTATAGCTTTTTTGAATTTCTTCTAATTTAAAAACAGAGCGTGCTGGATAGCCTTTTTCTTTTGCTAATTTAGAAAAACTATCAGCCCATTTATTTTTACTTTTCCTTAAAAACATCTATTTACAATGACAAATCATCTGAAATTTCTTGCATTGCCTTTAAAACAATTTCAATAAATTTTGATAATTCCAAACCTAAAAGATCTTCGCATCTTTTTATAATTTCTCTATTAGCACCTTTAGCAAATGATTTTTCTTTAAAACGATTAAGAACATTTTCTAAGGTTAAATCTTTAATTTTTTTAGATGGTAAAACTAAAGTTGCAGCGACAATTAAACCAGTTAAAGGATCAACACAAAATAAAGCCTTTGCCATTTTTGTTTCTGGTAAAAGATTATGAGCTTCATTGTGAGTTAAAACTGCCTGGCAGATTTCTTGATCAAAGCCCATTTTTTCTAACATTTCTGCCCCTTCTTTTGAATGCAACTGGGGGTTGCCTTTAGTTTTTTCATAATCAATATCATGCAGTAAACCAGCTGTTTTCCATTTATCAACATCTTCTTCAAAATACTCAGCTAATTTTCCCATAGCTGCTTCTACAGCCAAAGAATGTTTAATTAAATTTTCATTTTTAATATTTTCTTTTAAAATTTTTAATTGCTCTTCTCTAGTCATTTTTTTATCTGTTATCACCACTACCTTTTATTTTCCCTCTCTTTAGTCGGGAAAAAAGTTTTTCAAGATTTGTTTTAGCAACATCATCAAGTTTAATTTTTAATTCAGTAGAAATTTGGGCTAAATACCATAAAACATCGCCTAACTCTTTTTTTATTTCTTCTCTATCTTCTTTTTCAATTATACCGTTTTTATCTCGCAAAATTTTCTTGATTTTTTCAGCTACTTCCCCGCTTTCGCCTACTAAACCTAAAGTTGGATAAATAAAGTTCTTTCCTTTATAAGGATAAATGGCAGTTTTCCTTGATTTTTTTTGATATTCATTAAAATTCATATTACTCATTTTGGCACAACTTCAAAAAATTTCAAGAAACCCAACCTCGCCGCTTGATTATTGTACAATAAAAAAAGGAGAGCACAATGCTCTCCTTTTTTAAAAAAGGAAATTATTTATTGATTGCTACTCGTTGACTGGGAAGTACTAGTTGCAGACTCAAGAGTGCTTGTTCCTCGAAATCTATTAAGTTGCTCTAATAATTCATTTATTCTTTTTCTAGTCTCTTCGATTTGATTTTGAATTTTTTCTCTTAATTCTTTAACTGTTCCTTTAACTTCCTCTCTTTCTTTTTGCATAATCTTCAAACCTTCTCTCAAAAATCTCCTGGGATCATTTTCAAAACCAATGATAACTGATTTAGCATAAATTTTCGAAAGAGTTTTGTTCCAAGTTCCTCTAACAACAACATTTTGGTTTTCTTTTAAATCAGAAAAGGCACCAGTACTAGTACCATTAACAATTTTTGTCTCCTGAGAAACAATTACTGTTTGATCTCCTCTTTCTTGGGTTGTCAAAACAAAAGAATTATTGGTTCCATCAATACTCTTTATTGTTCCTTTAAAGACACCAAGAGTTGCTTGCAAAGAAACATTCCTAACATTTTTGGCATGAATTAAAGTGTAATTTGAATTGTCTAAATATCCCCAAACATTAACTAAATCACCAATTGAAAATTCTTCTAAATTTGATGCTCCCCAATTATTTCTTAATAATTTTGTACCACTAAGATCAATTGTATAAGTTAAATTAAAAATAGAAACTTCTAATTGATTGTCAGAAATATTTTTAACAATTGCTGATTTCATTGTAACTTCTGTTTGACCCTTTTGATTAGGACAGGTACCAAGAGCTTTACAAATTACTTGGCCAATATTTTCTTTAATTGATAATTCTTGTCTTTGAACATTTTGGGGAATTTCATTAACTATTGGACTAATTTCAGGAGGACATTTTTCAACTCTTTGCCATCCTTGAGGAACATCGCAAGGAGTTGGAAACTCTTTACATTCGCCAGTTTGGAGATTCTTTGCTGGAGTTATAACTTGCACACAAACCTGGTTGCTTTCTTGAGATTGAGTAGTGGCCTCTTGAGCTTTTAAAGTAAAAGCTACACAAAGAGATAAGACTAAGAATAGATATAATATTTTTGTATTTTTCATAAATTTTTAAATTTTTTTTAAGTTAAATCCGACCTTTTAAATTAATTCCGACCTTTGAAACTATGTAAAATTATATATCCTCCTCTTTGAGTGTCAACACTGATAAGTCGTAAAATTTCACGAATTTTTGATATCTCGCGAGTTTACATGAATTTTATAAATCGCGAATCACACGAATATGGACGCGAATATCACGAATTTAAGAATACATACGAATTTGGGTACTAATTTCACGAATTTATTCCTAGGTCTGACCTAGGTCGCCTCATCGATGACCCGCCGTTGAGGCGGGGTATTCGACCCGCCGAAGAGGCGGCTTATTGCTTACCCTGGGTAAGCAATAAGCCCTATTTATTCTTTAATTTTTAATTTTTTTGTTCTTTCAAAGATTTTTTGTTTTTCTGAAACTGGCAGCCTGGTTTTTGGAATAATATTTTCAAAAAAACGAATTGTTTCATCATAAGTTTTTCTATCAACTGGAAATGGTGTTGCATCTTTTCCTCCATGAGCAAAAGAATATCTTGCTGGATCTTCGTAGGATGGTTTTGCGCCATAAATTATTTCTGCCACTAAAGCTAAAGCACGAATTGTTTTTGGCCCAACGCCTTCTTTTGCTACTAATTTTTCATAATCTTCTGGTTTTTCTTGACACAATTTCCAAAATATTTTTTTTAAATACTGACTTTCAAAAAAATTTTCTAATAAAACTGGGTGAAAAGTGAATTCGGTGTTTTCTAATTTCAAAAATTTAAACTGTTGCTGGCCAAATTTTACTTCCATCATTTTTGATAAAGAATTTGAGTGTTTTGCTAAAATTTGTAAATCTTTCATTAAACTTTGATAATTATTTTGAACTAATTGAGTACTAATTTTTCTAGTTTCTTCGCTTTTTCTAGCAGTTAAATCTAAAGTTAGACTTTTAATTTGGCTAATAATTCCTGAATGAGGCTCACAAACTAAATCAGTAATTTTTTCTGAATACCAATGATATCTTCTGGCTGTTTGATTATCTGTACGCATGCCTTGTTGAACAACAGCCCAAGAACCATTAATTGAAAAGAAAAAGGTATGATGATAAATCTGATAAGAATCTTGGACCAAAGAAGAATCAACTTTTGCTGCCATTTTTGAGTTATAAACTAGATTGTTTATTTTTTCTTCTGATAAAGATAAATACTCGCCCCAATTTTGAATTTCATCTGGAGTTTTTCTAGAAGTTTTTCCCTTACCTCCGCAAATAAAAATACCAAGATCTCTTTCTAATCCCCTTAAGCCATCTTTTAAGGCTCCGGTAGTAATAGTTGTTGTGCCACTACTATTCCAATCCATTCCAATAACACAACTCAAGCATTGGAACCAAACTGGATCAGCTATTCTTTTAATAAATTCATCTGGACCATATTCTGCTACAATTGCAATTACTATATTTCTAGTCAATCGTCTCATTCTCTCAAATAACCATTGAGGTACTTTGCCAGAGTCAAGAGGCATTGTTGTTATACCTCTTTTCATAATATTAATAAAATTATAAATATTTTATTTTTGATATCATTGCTTTAATTTTCGGTAATTTTTCCACATGATAAGAGCCGATAATATTGTAAAACTTAATATTAAAGTAATTTTTTAATGGAATTTGTGGTTCTTTAGGTATTTTATTTTTTATCCTAGAATAATTTTGGGGCATTTTCAGTAATCTAAAGTAAAAGTGGCAATGCCTCTCTGAATCATATTTTTTTCTTCTTATTAAAGATAAAATCTGAGATAAATTGAATGTCTTCTTCTTCTAATTCTAAAAAGATATCTGGGGCATTGTTAGTTTTTATAGAAGAACCTTCTTTTGAAATATCAATTTGAGAAGGAGAGGCAGTCCAGATATTTAAAGTTTTAATGTCAAAAAGCCTTTAAAAAATATTTTGAGTAGTTTTAATAGTTTGAATTTTATCAAAAGGAACTAAAACTGATTTTTTAAATAAAATTCCAGAATTAATCTGAATTTTTTCTTCATCTAAATAGAAAGAAAAATTTTTGATATAGAGATAAAAATATAAAAGAATTGCCAAGAAAAATAATGAAAATAATAAAAACAAAATTAAAAAAATTAAAAATTTAACAAAAATTAAAGACAAAATCGTCAAAAATAAAAAAACAGCTGGCAATAAAATTTTCAATAAATGAAATTTTATCACTTTAGAAGAAAGTTTGTTTTCTTTTCCAATTTCCACCATAGTTTTATTTTATATTTTTTTAAAAGAAAAAACAATAAAAACAGAAGAAGCAACAGCCCCGCCTCTTCGGCGGGTCATCGATGAGGCAACACCACCCCTTCGGTAAGTAAAAATGCCCCGCCCCTACGGCGGGTCGCCGATGAGGCGACCAAAAGTCAAAAACAAAAATGAAAGACGAAAAGATAAAATCAGCATTTAAAAACAATTTTTATCCTATATTACCAGTATTACCTAGGTGTTGCTTACCCAGGAGAAGCAACTACTGAAATTCGTTAGATTTTATGGGCTTATTGCTTACCCAGGTTAAGCAATACCCCGCCACTTCGGCGGGTCGCCGATGAGGCGACCTCGACGGCGGGTAAAAAAATTTGTTAGATTTTATGGCCACTTTTACGGCGACTCATTATTAAGGCGGGCTTGTTGCTTAATCAGGGTAAACAACAAGATTTTTGCTTCCTTTAAATTATTTTTTACTCTTCTTTTGCACGCTTTTTTTAAAATTAAGGAAAGCTATATTTTTGTAAGGGGAAGTTCTTTTTTTCAATTAGAATTTATATAAATTTAAAAAGAATATTTTACCTTAAAATCTGAAAAAATTGTTATTGGTTTTAAAATTTTTACTTGAATGTCTTCAACTTTAGCTAAAGGCGGTCCTATTTTAATTTTTTCTAAAAAATTATTAAGATTTTCTAATCTCCCCTGGCAAACTATTTTTAATTTTCCGTCTAGTAAATTTTGGACATAACCAACTATATTGTTTTTTTCTGCCCAAAAATTAGAAAAGGCTCTAAAACCAACTCCTTGAACTATACCAGACAATAAAATTTCTAATTCCAAAAAGTCTTTTTCAAGATCTTCTTTTGTTAAAGCAAAATCTTTTTTAAAATCCCCCACTCTTTCTCTTTCTAATTCTTTTAAATAAGCACCGGTAGCAAGAGAAATCCCAATATCCCTGGCTAAACTTCTCAGATAAACTCCAGAAGCACAAATAACTTTAATTACCAATTCTGGAAAAGAATAATTAATTAGTTCTATTTTCTTTATAAAAACCTTTCTTTCTCTTAAATCAAAATCCTTGCCTTCTCTGGCCAGTTTATAACTTCTTTTGCCATCTAATTTTATTGCCGAAAATTTTGGAGGTTTTTGCAAAATTTCACCTTCAAAATTTTTTAAAATATCTTCTATCTCATTTTTTTGAGGAATTTTTGAAAATTTAAAATCCTGAAGTTTTCCTTCAGGATCATCAGTACTCGAAATTTTTCCCAAATATATTTTTGCTAAATATTCTTTTTCAGAATTTTTTAAAATCTGAGATAGCATTTTTGTGTATTTTCTTTGAATACCAACAATTAAAACCCCTTTAGCAAAAGGGTCTAATGTCCCTCCATGACCTATTTTTTTCTCTTGAAAGTATTTTTTTAAAATTTTTAAAAAGCCAAAAGAAGATATATTTTCTGGTTTATAAAATGCTCCAATGCCCTCCATTATTTTTAAAAATTATTTTCATTTTTTATACATTTGATATATTTCTTTGACAGTGGTGGCATCTTCTGGATTTTTATCATTTCTCCATCTCAAAAATCTGGGAAAACGTAAAGCTAGTCCCCCTTTTTTAATTTTATCTTTAGCTACTGTATGAACTGGACTAATAGTAATATCGGCTCCTGAAATTTCCATAACTTTTTTTGGTTCAAACCAAACATCAGCTTCCATTTCTGTTTCTACTAAACGATGTTTTTCTTTAATTTTATATTGATTTAAAATTTTTGGTAAATTTTCTAAATCTTCATCAGTAAAGCCAGCCCCAACTTTAGTGAAAGTATAATATTTATTTTTTTCTGGATCAAAAGAAGCCACTAGTAAAGAACCATAAGTGCCAGCCCTTTTACCTGTGCCATAATTTGCTCCAACCACAACTAAATCAAAGGTGTCAGTAATTTCTTGGCGATAATCTTTTTTATACTTTATCCAATTCCAACCTCTTATTCCAGCTTGATAAGTACTTTTAGCATCTTTTATCATCACACCTTCTGCTCCCTGTTTAACTGCTTGAAGAAAAAATTCTTCTATTTCTTCTTCGTTTTCAGTAACAATATATTTTGCAAAATTAATTAAGTTGTTTTCTGAAAAATTTTTCTGCAAATATTCCTTTCTTTTCAAGAGTTCTTCTTTTAAAAGCGATTTTCCATCAACAAAAAGAATATCAAATAAAAAGTATTTTACTGGCACTTTCTCAATATATTCTTTAATGTTATATTTTCTTCTTCTAGTCATCAGAGTTTGAAAGTCTTTCAGAGTATCTGTTTTAATGTCAACAGCTACAACCTCTCCTTCAATAATTGCCTCTTTTGCTTTAATTGATTTTTTTATTGCTTCAATTACATCTGGAAATTGAGAAGTAATATTTTCATGATTTCGAGAAAATAAAACAATTTTGCCATCTTTTTTAATATGAGCTTGGATTCTTTCGCCATCGTATTTATATTCAATCGACATTTTTCCTTGAATGTGTTTTTTAATTTCTTCTAAATCTTTAATTCTTTGAGCTAACATCATTCTTATTGGCACCCCTACAATAGGCGAAATTTCTTCTAATTTTTCTAAACCAATTTTAAAAGCCTGAAAGGTAACCTCGCCTAAATCCGATAAAACATTAAAGGCATGCTCTAAAACTTTTTTCTTTTCTTTGGTGCCAGTTAAAGCCTTTGAAATACCATACAAAAAAGTCATTTCCCCTACTCCTAATCTTAAAGTTCCTAAAGTTAATCTCACAATATATTTTGCTTCCAAAGCCGAAGAACTTTTAATTAAATTTGCCAAAATATTTATTTTTTCTTCTTGAGAACCTTCTCCAGATAAAAGAGCAATTCTTTTTAGCTCTTCAAAAACTTCTTCTATAGTTAATTCTTTTCCTTTTGAATTTTCAATTAAATCTTGAGCGACATCACCTAAATCTCCTTTTTTTCTAAACAATTTTTCAATTTCTTCTTGACCTTTTTGAGTAGCTTTAGCAATTGCTCTCATTACTAATTTATTTGCTAGACCCAAATTTAAATCTTCATAAGGAGGGGCAACTTCTCCTCTTATTAAATAAGCAGAAATTTTTGCTTCTTGAGGAGAAATTTTTTTAAAAAAATCAGAAAGAATGTCTATCATTGCCAAAGAAGAAGAAGTTTTTTCTAAAAGAGAAAAAACTTTGGCTAATTCTTTAAATTTTGTTTTTGCCATGGTTTTATTATTTTTTATTATTCTTTATTATAACATATCTATCAAGATGGAACTGATCTTTTTTAATTTCAAAACCTAAGTTTTGAGAACTTAATATTTTAGAAATTTCTTTTACCTGTCTTGGATCAAATTCCATAAAGCAAATGCCGTCTTTTTTTAAAAATTTTTTTAAGTTTCTTAGAAAAATTCTAATATGATTTAAGCCATCTTTACCAGAAAAAAGAGAAATAAAAGGATCTTTTTCTAAAACACTTCTTTGAACTTCTTTAATATTTTTAAGAGCAACATAAGGAGGATTGGCTAAAATAAAATTATACTTTTTTTTAGGAAGATTAGAAAAAATATCAGATTTGATTACTTTATATCTTTTTGAAGAAATTTTATTTAATTTTAAATTAATTTTTATTTGAGAAATTGCATTATCGTCGATATCAGCAAAGTCAACAAAAGAATCTTTAACATTTTTTAAAATTGAAATGCCAATAAAACCAGAGCCCGCAAAAATATCTAATATCTTTATTTTACTAGATGGATTTTTTTTAGAAAAATTTTGAATTTCTTTAATTGCCTTTTTTGCCCAATATTTAGTTTCTACTTCTGGAATAAAAACTTTTTTTGACAAATCTATTTTAATATTCAAAAATTTTTTAAGCTTTGACATTTTTAAAATGATGAAAATGAATAACCTCTTTTTAAAAATTCTTCAATTAAATCTTTTAAAGCAAAAACAGTTTGTGACCTATCAAAATTAATATCACACTCTTTACCATCATGAAAAAGAATTATTTCTCTTTCTCTTTGAGAAGAATTAATTTTTTTGATTATATTTTTAACAATTTTTTTAGCTTCCCAGCCCCTCCAATCTTTTGAATCAATAGTCCAGAAAATTTCTGAATAATTTTTTTCTCTCAAATATTTTTTAATGTAAAAAGGACATATCCCCCAAGGGGCTCTAAATAAATTAGTTTTAATACCAACAGTTTTAAAAATAATTTCTCCTGTTTGTTCGATTTCTTTTTTATAATTAATTAAAAAACTTCTTTTATGAGAAAAACTATGAATTCCAATTTTATGTCCTTCTTTAACATTTTCTTTTAAAATTTCAGGGCATCTTTGAACGTTTTTTCCACAAACAAAAAAGGTGGCTTTAATATTTTTTTCTTTTAAGGTTTCTAAAATTTTAGGGGTAAATTTTTCAGAAGGGCCATCATCGAAAGTTAAAAAAATCTCTTTTTTAAAATTGTTATTTCCTGTCATGATTAATTATCGTCTTTCCATGATTAATTATCATCTTTGAGGCTCCCTTTTTCATAAGATTAATAGTTTTGATAACTTTTTTATTTCTAATCACTTTTTTGGCTAAAATATAATCTTTTGGATAAAAACTTAAAAACAAAATTAAGAAAACAAAAGCTAAGGGTAAAACAAATCTTTTAAATCCTGGCTTTTCAGTTCTTACATCTGGCAATCTTTGAAGCTTATTTCTTTTAAAAAACATCCTATATAAACCATTAGGAGCATAGATTAAAAGTGCCCAAAATAATCCATCTTTAAATCTTCTGCCTGAAGTTTGAACTCTAAAATTGGGGTCTAAAATAACCTTACCAACGCTTTTTAGTTTTTGAGATAAATCAGCATCTTCTCCTAATTTTATATTTACATTGAAACCGCCTACTTTCAAAAAGTCGGCTTTTTTTACAGCCATATTACAACCTGGCAAACTCCAACCACCAGAAAAAAATTTGTCTAATTTCCAAACAAGAAAAATAAAGTGTTTAACTGCAAATTTTGCAAATAAGGTTCCAGAATAAAGGTTCCATAATCCACCAAAAGCAGAAAGATTTTCATCTTCTTGAAATCTTTTAACAATTTCAGATAACCAATTTTTAGGCAAAATTGTATCAGCATCAGTTGTAGCAATAATTTCTCCTCGAGCTGCTAAAAAACCAGTTTGCCTAGCAAAACCAACTCCTTTATTTTTTTCTAAAATTACTTTTACCCCAAAAGATTTAGCAATTTCTACTGTTCTATCAGTAGAATTGTTATCAACAACGATAATTTCAAAATTTTTATAGTCTTGTTCTCTTAAGCTCTTTAAGGTATTTGACAAAAATTTTTCTTCGTTGAAAGCCGGAATGACTACAGAGACAAATGGTTTTTTAAAAAGACGTTCCATAATTTTAGATTTTTAGCAAAAACAAACCAGTTTCTTTGTCATATTCTCTTTCGATTGATTCTCCTTCTAATTCAAAAATCAGACCTTCTAAAGCAAAAACAATACTCCCCTCTTTTAGATGGCCGCCAAAGACAGTCCCATTTTTTTTAGCCACAGCAATATGCAAATGCAAAAACAGATTTTTTTCTTTTTTCGATAAATTACCAAAACAAGAAACGATTTCTACTGGCTCTCCAATTGCTTTATCTAAATAACACTTTTTCTTTTGATCGTAATAAGAAAATTTTACTTTTTGCAAGGCACCGATGGCTAAAATTGCAGCAGATTTAACTTTATTTTTTTGGCAAGTTTCTAAAATCCCATTTAATAAATCATCGCCCTTTTTAAGAGAAAAAGGTATCACTGCTTTAATCTTTTTTCCATTGTTTTGAACCATATATTCATATTATAATCACTTAATTTTGAATTTTCAAATCTCGCGAATACGCACGAATATGAGCACGAATATCACGAATTTATTTTACTCGCCGTAGAGGCGAGCCTATTTAGTCTGACCTAGGAAAAATCAAAAATCAAAGACCAAAGACCAAAAATACAAATTAAAATATAAAAATTATTGACTTTAAGGCAGTGGCGTAATAATTCAGATAAAACAAAGCTATTGCTTACCCTGGTATTGCTTACCCTGGGTAAGCAATAAAAAACCACTTCGGTGACTCACCGACGAGGTGAGTTTTTGGAATTTGGAATTTGAAATTTCTTTTAGGATTTAGGATTTCGAATTTAGAATTTAAAAATATACAATTTTGTGCCAAATTGGAAAATTGGGGCAAAAAATCTTTTATTTATCTTGCTTTTTTATTGCAATTTTGTGGGGACTGTCCCCAGAGTTTCTTCGAAGGTTGGTTTTTTTATTTTATAAAAGAGACCAATTGGAATTTTACCTTCTCCGTTTTTGTAATCCCATTCTCTGATTTTTTCTAAAGCTTTTTCTTTACTTTCTAAATCTTTATTTTCAATTTCATAAATCTTCTCTTGATAATCTTTTCTATTGTCAAAAAAACTGATACAGGGTTGCAAAATTTCAATAAAAGAAAAACCTTGATGTAAAATTGCTTCTTTAATTAAGTTTTTTAAATGGTCGATTTTTAAAGCATAACCTCTGGCAATAAAAGTAGCCCCAGAAGCTAACATTAATTCTAAGGGGTTAAATGGTTCTTCAGGACTACCTTTTGGAGTAGAGCTGCCTTTAAAACCTTTTGGCGAAGTGGCTGTAAATTGAGAAACAGTTAAAGCAAAATTTCGATTATCAAAAACTAAAACTGTAATATCAGCATTCCTTTTAGCAGCATGAATTAAATGAGAAATACCTTCATTATAAATATCGCCATCGCCAACAATCGAAAAAACTTTTAATTCTGGGTTAGCAATTTTAATGCCTTCAGCTAACGGAATTGCTCGACCATGCAAACCATAAAAACTATTTAAACTTAAGTAATCAAAAACTTTTCCATGACAACCAATACCAGTCGTGAAAACAAAATTTTCTTTCTTAATGCCTGTTTCAATTAATTCTAAAATTGCTTTTTTAATTGCTTCTAAAATAACAAAATTTGTACATCCTGGACACCAAGTTTTTGGAGCTAAAGTTTCTAAATTTAAATTATTTTTTGACATATTTTTATTTTTTTAATTCTTTTTTTATTTTTTCTTCAATCTCTTTAGCAAAAAATGGTCGGCCATTATATTTCAAAATATTACCCTGAACATTAATTCCTTGTGATTTTAAAACTTTTGCTAATTGGCCGGTAGTGTTTAATTCAACTGAAAATAATTTCTTAACTCCTTCTAAAGCTTTTCTCATTTGATTGGTTGCAAAAGGTTCAATAATAATAGGTTGAATTACTTTTAAGCCTAAATTTTCAGCAGCTTCTATTGCTGGTCCTTTTGTTATTCCAAAAGTAACTAAAGCAATTTTTGATTTTTTATTGCCATAAACTTTAACTGCTGGTAATTTTTCAACTTCTTTTTTCATTGTTTCATATTTTCTCATTCTTTTTTCTTGCATTTTTACAACATCTTCACTATCAATAGTAATTCCAAATTCATCATGCTCATAAGAAGTAGCTTTGACAATTATTCCTTTCATACCAGGAAAAGCTAAGGGCGAAATTCCATCTTTAGTAATTTCGTATCTCTTGTATTCTTTTTGCATTTGTGAAATTCGTGCAAATTCGCGATTTAATAAATTCGTGCTAATTCGCGATTTAGAAAAATTTACGAGTTTTTCATTAACAAAAAATGTATTTTCAGAGAGATCTTTATCTAAAAGAAAGATTACTGGAGTTTGATATTTCCAGGCTAAATTTAAACCCAAAAAAGAATATAATAAACACTCTTGAGCATCTCCAGGAGCAATGACAAATCTTGGAAAATCACCATGGCCAGCTGATAAAACAAAGAGTAAATCGCCTTGTAAATTATAAGTTGGCATGCCAGTAGAAGGACCACCTCTTTGGCTTTCAATAATAAAAATTGGAGTTTCAGATTGACCAGCTAAACTTAAAGCTTCAGTCATTAAAGCAAAACCCCCTCCTGATGTTCCAAGAGCTGATTTTTTTCCAGCAAAAGCAGCACCTAGGGCCATATTAATTACTGCAATTTCATTTTCTGGCTGGACAACTTTAACATTTAAATCTTCTCTTTTGGCAAAATAATTCATAATTGAAGTGGCTGGCGTCATTGGATAACCAAAATAAAAACTTAATCCAGCTCTTGATAAACCAATTGCTGTAGCCTCATTACCAGTTAATAAAACTTCATCTTTATTGAGCTTCAATTTAGGAATTTTAAAAATGGTTTTAGAAATTTCGTATCCTTCTTTGGCTAATTTTAAATTTAATTCTTTTTCGGTTTTAATTTCTTTTTCAAAAACATCTTTAACAATTTGCCAATCTATACCTAAAATTTTTGAAAAAGCAGAAACTAAAACTGTATTTGCCATTATTGGTAATCCTTTTTCTTTTTCAACAATCTTTTTTGCTTCAATACCAATGCCTTTATCAAAAGAAAAACTACTAGAATCAAAAACAATAATCCCTTCTTTTTTTAAATCTTTTTGATGAAAATCAATTGTTTCTTTGTCTAAAGCTAAAAGAAAATCAATTTCTTTTTTTCGAGAAAAAAAGCCTTTTTCTGAAAATCTAATTTCAGAAAAATTATGGCCACCTTTAATTAAAGATTGATAATCTTCATAAATATAAACTTTGTAGCCATATTCTTTTAAAATTTTACCCAAAATTGCTCCAGCTAATCTTGAACCTTGACCTGCTTTTCCACCAATAATAAGAGAAAAATCTTTTTTCATATTTTTAATTATATTTATTTATATTCCTTGCTAATTCTACCAAAAATCTTACTCCGACTCCAGAAGCTCCTTTGGCTAAATTCTGCTCTTCAATTGTAGTCATTGTTGGAGCAATATCTAAATGAATCCATGGTAGATTACCAACAAATTGTTTTAAAAATATTGCTCCTTCAATTGCTCCACCCCACTGAGTTTTTCCTATATTGGCAACATCACTAAAATTACCTTTAATGTCTTCAAAATAATCATCCCAACAAGGTAAAGGCCAAACTTCATCACCAGAAATTTCACCTATTTTTCTGCTTAATTGTTCTAATTTTTCATCATTAGTAAAAAGAGCCGTTAATCTTTGACCTAAAGCAACAACAGCAGCGCCTGTTAAAGTAGCAATATCAACAATTAATTTTGGTTTATATCTTTGAGCATAACCCAAAGCATCAGCTAAAATAATTCTCCCTTCAGCATCCGTATTAAGAACTTCAATTGTCTTTCCAGTAATTGTTTTTAAAACATCGCCAGGATGATAACTTGAGCCAGATGGCATATTTTCAACTGTAGGAACCAACCCAATTACATTTACTTTTAAACCTAATTTGGCAATTGCCTGAACCCCATTAATAACTGCTGCCCCTCCTGACATATCAAGATGCATTTCAGAAATCGATTCTCTTAATTTAATATTTAAACCACCGCTATCAAAAGTTACTCCTTTGCCTACAAAAACTAAAGGCTGAATATTCTTCTTTGTGCCCCAGTATTCTAAAATAATTAAATAAGGCTTTTCTGAAGATCCCTTGCTTACTCCTAAAATTCCACCACAACCAAGTTTTTTTAATTCTTTTTCGCCTAAAATTTTCACTTTAAGATTTTTTATTTTCTTGCTACCAGACAAAGCATAGTCTGCTAAATTTTTAGGCGTCATTTCGCCAGCTGGGGTGTTGGCTAAATCGCGACATTCATTTACTTCTTTACCAATAATTATTCCTTCTTTTAAACCATCTCTAATTTCCTTTGTAATTTTATCTGTAAATAAGAAGATGTTTTCAATCTTTGGCCAACCAGATTTTGGAGTTTGTTTATATTTTAAAAAGGCAAAATCTGCCATTAAAATATTAGTAGATAGAGTTTCAGTAATTTTTTTATCATCTAAAGAAGGGTGAAAGAAATCCTTTAAAAAGAAAGCTAAATTTTTAATTTTATTATCTTTTGCTAATTGGATTATTTTTCTAATATCTTGTTGTAAATAACGTAATAACCATTTTTCTTTTTTCTTTAAAATAATTACTTTTTTAGAAGGATTAGAAACCAAAGGGAAAACAAAAAAATTACCTTCACTTTCTTTATTGCTTTCGATAATCTTTAATAGAAATTCTTTATCTTCTTTTGATAAGTTTTCAAAAAAGGGGTGTTTTTTAATTTCTTCTAAATTAAAGATATAAAAACTAAAGCCATCAAAATTATTTTTAAAATCTTTAATTTTTGCAATTTTAAATTTCATAATTTCCTTTTAATTTAAATTAATTTTTTCAATTTTACAAGATTTATTTATTTTTAAAATTTATTTTCTTTTTGAAATAATTTAATTTCACAATTTCGCTAATAATAAGATAATTTATCACTAAAAAAATAATAATAATTAGATTTTTAAACCCAGGTTCAACAAAATGAAATAATTCTTTTCCTAAATTTGTATATGGTAAAAAGAGAGTTAAAAAAACAACAGAAATAGAGGCAAGAGAAAGAGAAAAATCTGGGGCCTTCCCTTTCAAGAAATAATAATGAGTTCTAATTGAAAAAATTAAAGCAATTTCTGTTAATAAACTTTCAATAAACCAAAGAGTTCTTAATAAAGAAGGGTCCGATTTTCTAAAAACAGCAAAAAAGATAAAATCAAAAATACTGCTGACAATTGCCAAAATTAAAATTAAAGGAATATAATCTTTTAACTGATAAGCTCTTGGCCTTTTAAGTTCGTCAATGTCAACTTTATCAGTAGCAATAGTTATTGCTGGAAAGTCAGAAAACAAATTCTCTAATAATATTTGGGTTGGCAGCATTGGCAAATAAGGAATAAAAAGTGAAATTAGGGCCATTGAATAAAAATTTCCAAAATTAGAAGAAAGAGCATATTTAATATATTTATTTACATTAGCAAAAATATTTCTTCCTTCTTGAATACCTTCAATTAAGACTTTTAAATCCTTTTTTAAAAGAATAAGGTCGGCTGCTTCTTTTGAAATATCAGCAGCACTATTGACTACAATACCAACTCCAGCTGCTTTTAAAGCCGGAGCATCGTTTACTCCCTCTCCTAAAAATCCAACTTCATAATTTTCTTGAAGTGTCTTTACAATTTTATATTTTAATATTGGTGAGACTCTAGCAAAAACTAAATATTCCTGGCAGGCTTTTTTAAAATCTTCTTCTGACATTTTTTCTAAATCTTCGCCTGAAATAACACTATTTTCATTTTTAATCAAACTAATTTCTTTTGCTATTAAAGTTGCAATTTCTATGCTATCGCCAGTTAAAATTTTAACTTCAACACCTAATTTTTTAGCCAAATTAATAGCCTCTTTGGCAGTCTTTTTTAAAGGGTCATAAAAAGAAAAAAAGCCCAAAAAATTCAAGTTATTTTCATCTTCAACTGAAATTTCATCTTTATCAATTTCTTTAAATGCTAAAGCTAAAGTTCTTTTTCCTTCCTTCTCTTCTTTTGTAATTTTTTCTTTTATATTTTCATCAGAATTTAAAGATAATTTTAAAATAATTTCTGGTGCTCCTTTAACAATTAAAACGCGCTTTTTGCTTTCATCTTCAATTAAAACACTATTTCTCATTCTAAAAGAATCAAAGGGAATTTCTGAAATAAATTTTACCTTCTTAATTTCCTCTCTGGCTTTTTCTTTTCCTATTTCCCATAAAATGTCATCAAATTGGCCCTGAGAAGTTTTTTCTTTTTTTGTAAAATAACCAGAAGAAAAAATAGCATACTTTAAACATTTTTCAGGATCTTGAGAAATAATATTAGCTAACGACATTTTATTTTCAGTTAAAGTGCCAGTTTTATCGGTACAGAGAATTTGAATATTGCCTAAATCTTCAACAGCTGATAACCTTTTAACAACAACCCTTTCTTTAGCTAATTTTAAAGCTCCTTTTGAAAAAGTAAAAGTAATAACTAATGGTAAAGCTTCTGGTAAAATTCCGACAATTAAAGCTACACAAAATAACAAAAAGTCTAAAATGTTTTCTTTGCCTTGAATAATAATTTTAATTAAAAAAATAGATAAAATCGAAATCGCAACTGTTTTTAAAATAAGATTGGCAAATTTCATTATATCTTTTTCATAAATGCTTTCTTTTTTTAAACCCAAAGTTAATTGAGCAGTTTTGCCAAAAAATGTCTCTGGGCCTGTAGAAATAACCACTCCTTGGCAAACTCCACTAACTATTGAAGTTCCTGTAAAAAGAATATTTTTAGCCAAATAAGGTTCATTAATAGTTTCTGATAAAGTTTTTGGGTCTTTTTGAATTAAAACAGATTCTCCAGTTAAAATTGATTCATCAACTAAAAGTTTTTTGGCTTCAGTAATCCTTATATCAGCAGGAACTAAATTTCCAGATTCTAAAAAAACAATATCCCCTGGCACTAATTCTTCTTCTTCAATATAAATTTCTTTTCCATCTCTTTTTACTTTCACTTTAAAATTAAAATATTTCTTTAAAATAGAAATTATTTTTTCTGCTTTATAAGTTTGATAAAAACTTAAAGTGGCATTAATTAAAACAAAGGCTAAAATCATTATGCCATCAATTTTTTCGCCAATTAAAAAAGAAATCAAAGCAGCCAACAGTAGAAGGTAAGTAAAAGGAGATTTGAATTGTAAAAGAAAAATTTTAAATTTACTTTGTTTTTCTTCTTTAATTTTATTTAAACCAAAAAACTCTAATCTTTTTTTAGCTTCTATTTTTGAAATTCCATTTTCAGAAGTTTCTAATTCTTTTAAAATTTCATCAATATTTTTTGTTGCTGCTAAAGAAAAGTCCATAGTTTTAAATTTTTTTTACTTTAAACAAAACATCTTTTTTGTCTCTTGATTTCACTGAATAATATTGAGTTAAATTTTTGGCCTTTTCAATAATTTCTTCTTTAATTTTACCTTGATAATTTCTTATTAAAGTTAAAGGCCCTGGATAATTTTTCATTTCTATTAAAATATCTCCTTTTTTTACTAATTTCTTTATTTCTTTATTTTCTTTTTCGTTTCTACCAATAACAATTTTGTGGTTTTTTTCCAAAAAATGACGACCTAATTTAAGAAGCTCTATATCTTTTTTATCAATTTTTTTAGCAATATTAAATAATTCTTTTAATTTCTTACCAAACTCTAAATCAGTTAGAAGGCATCCGCCAGCAGGTTGAGGATAATTATTAATTTTATATTTTTTGGCTAACTCAATTTGCTCTTTTCTTGATCTCCCTTGGATCTTCAATAATCTCTCTCTATCTACCAAACCTTTTTTTTCTGGAATAGTCGGTTCTAATAATTTTGCTGATAATGGCCTTAAAAGATATCCTTTTAAAGAAGATTTTTCTTCTAAAATTTTTAAAGCTTGAATATTTTGGCTCATTGGTCTTTCTCCTAAAACTTCGCCAGTGCCTACAAAATCGTATTTTTCTTTTTTCATTATTTCTTTTGCTTTTTTTAACATTAAAAGGTGACAATCTAAACAAGGGTTCATTGATTTACCATAACCAAATTTTGGATTTTTAACAATTTTTAAGTGCTCTTTTGAAATATCAACAACTTTTAATTTTAAACCAATTTCTTTAGCAGACTTTTTAGCTATTTCAGGGCCAAAAAAATAACTTTTAAAGTAAACTGGGGTTACTTTAATTCCTTGATTTAAAAGCACTTTTGATGCTAAAATTGAATCTAAACCGCCAGAGAACAAAAGTAATGCTTTTGATCTCATATTAATTTTTATTATTTAAAATAACATATCCTTAAAATAATTAAAAGGTCGCGGAAAAATTTACTAAAATTAAAAACACATTCTTTGTAATCATAATTAAGTATAAGGCTAAAATTTATAATTTAAATTAATAATTTATCTACCTATGAAAATTGAAAATGAGATAATTAAAATTAAAACTAAAGGAGAATTTGATTTTAATGATATTACCGACGAAATAAAAAATTTTGTTAAAAAAAGCGGTCTTAAAAATGGAATAATTAATATTCAAACTTTTCACACAACTGCTGTTTTAATCTTAAATGAAAACGAGCCTTTACTTTTAGAAGATATAAAGGAAAGATTAGAAAATTTTGCTCCCAAAAGTATTAAATATAATCATGATAATTTTGAAATTAGAACCGTTAATCTTTGTGCTGATGAATGTGCTAATGGTCATGCTCATTGTAAGGCAATTTTATTATCGCCAAATATAGTTTTAAATGTAATCAATAATGAGCTTCAATTAGGCCAATGGCAAAGAGTTCTTTTTGTAGAATTAGATAGATCCAGAGATAGAAAAATTCAGCTCCAAATTTTAGGAGAATAATTTTTAAATTTTATAAATGTCGTTTTTATTAAAAATATGGAAATTAAACCTAATCCTGGCAAAAATTTAATTATTGAAGTAGATGGTAAAAAATTTGCCCGCTATCCAATTAAAACCCATTTAATCACTGAAAAAGACAATGATTATGCCAAAATCATTTTAGAATATGCTAAAGATTTTCTAAAAGAGGGCGATATAGTTTTTATTGGTGAAAAAAGTTTAGCGGCTAGCCAAGGAAGAAGTTATCCCAAAGACAAAATAAAGCCTGGCAGATTAGCCAGATTTTTAGTTAAATTTGTTACTAAATCTCCTTATGGAATTGGTTTAAGTTCTCCAGAAACAATGCAATTAGCAATTGAAGAAGTGGGTGCTTTAAGAATTATTATTGCTGCCTTTTTTGCGGCTCTTACAAAACCCTTTGGTATTAAAGGAGTTTTTTATAAAATTGCCGGACCTTAAGCTAAAGGAATTGATGGCGCTGTAGATTATGCTATTCCTCCTTATAATACCTACGTTACTAAAGCCCCAAAAGATCCAGAAAAAACTGCTCAAGAAATTAGCGAAAAAATCGGTTTTAAGGTTGCAATTGTTGATATTTGTGATTTAGGTGGCTGGGTAATGGGAGCAAGTAAAGGAGTAGATAGAGAATTAGTTGTTAAAGCTTTAAAAGATAATCCTTTAGGTCAAACAAATGAACAAACCCCATTTGGCATTTTAAGAGAAATAAAAGAATAAAAAAGTGTGCCCCCTAGAATATCCGTGAATGAAAACGAATGTAGATCGGATTGAAATTTATCTCTTGAATAATGAATGAATGCAAACAAATAAAAATCGAATAAAGCGATATCGCTTGAATAAAAAAAGAATAGGAGACATTTCAGGAAATTTTGAGAAATTTCTATATTATTCGAGAAGCATTCGAAAAGACGTTTTTCTTAGCTGCGGGAATTAAATCTATTCAAACCCTGAAGGAGTCGCTTCGCGACCCTACGAGGCATGCTTTCACTATTACTTTACCAAATTTAATTCACCAATTAAAGAAAAGAGATCTGAAAAGGAAATAAAAGAGACGAGGCAGGTGGGGCAAAGCCCCGCCTCTAAAATTTCTTGCTGAAGTTTTCGCTCGCCCACCCGAAGGGGCGGGCTCGCTTTTCAGCTTTTATAGTTTAAAATAATTTATTTTAAAAATAATCTTTGAGGAATTTTTGTGATTGTTTCATTGTTACCAATTTGCCATGATAGTTTAATTTATATACGAGCTTATTTTTATAAAAGATGATCTCTTGGCCCTCAAATTTTTCGACATTTCCTTTAGTTTTATTAATATATTTAAAATCATCTCTTCTGTAATTATTGGGTCCTCTAAATGGTTTATCTTTAGTAACTCTTTTTAATGCTTCCTGAAGGAATTGATAAATATCTTTTGCTGGAATAATTTCTGAAACAATCTTTCCGTAATAATTCATACCCCAAACTACTTTTTCATTTCGCCAAACAATTTCTTGGCCAATGAAAGGATTATAACCAAAATATCTATCCCTGTATTTAAACTCTCCTTCTTTAAATTCAAATTCCTTACTCCCATCAGAAAGTATCCTTTCTCCACCTTCTCCACTTGAAGCATAGGTATTAATTTTCGCTTTTACTAAAAATTTACTTAATTGGCTTAGATTGGTGTTCATTTAATCTTCCTCAAATAAATTTTTATCATTATTCCATTGCATCCATGGATAGCCTCCTTTTATTATTTTCCAATCGCCGATATTGAGTTCTTTAAGAAACCTAATTATTTTTTCTCTGCCTTTTGAGGGTTTGTTTATTCTACCCTTAAACTCAATTTCAACAAAAAAACCTAAATCATTTACTTTATCACAATCAAATTTAAAATCTTTATATTTCCAGCTCTCGCGATGTTTTTTAACAACTGCAATCTGTCTAAACTCTAATCGTTTCAAAATCTCTATTAGTTTCTCACCATTATCTATACCTGTCTCTATTTCTTCAGCGTAAAGTGATTTCTCTGTTTTCTTATCCCGATACCATTTTTTATAGCAGATTTCATTCCTATCTCCAACTCTTATCCGTAACCACTCATTTGCATTTTTATAGCCTTCAGCATCTAAAAAAATAAATGGTTTGCTCACTGGTTCGAAATAAAAATCGATTTGATTAAAATTATCTATCAATTTTGCTGATTTTCTTAACCAACGAAGAAATTTATTAGGATGTTTTAATTGAATTCTTATTTCTATTTCATGATTAGCCATATTAAAGAATTTTACCACTATTTTTTTAAAAATTGAAATAAAAAATGGAGCGACGGAAAGTCGCTCCTTATTAAATTTGTTTACTTCTTTTCCTTTCCCACTCTAACTTTTGTTGCCAAATAAATTCATTCTGTTTTGGTTTAAAAGAAACGCAAAGAGGAACAAAGTCACCAAAACTCTTACTTTTACTTTGATTGGTACAAGGCGTATATTCATCAAGTTTGTGGTCACGGGTTTCGTTGGTTAAACTTTCATCCCAAACTATTTTCCGGTTGTAAAATCTAGCAATTCCGTATGGTGTTCCGATCATCAAGGCACAGATTCTAATTATTCCATTTGGATGTACTAGTACTCTTTCTCCCAATTTCACTGGGCAATAACCGTAGTATTCTGGATTTCTCTTGAATTCTTCTCGACTGACAAAACATTGAGGAATTCTTACTGGAATTTTATATTTCCCGGCCTCGATATTTTTTTGAATTTCCACCCAAACATGTATCCATTCTTCCAGTGAAATGTCTAGATTTCCTGTCCAGGTATCTCTAGGAATACCGGTTTTAAAAAGGTCATGGAAATTTATTCGATGGATTCCCAAATCCTCAGCAAATTGAATCATTCTGTCTAAAAAAAGATTCCCTTGAGCATCTCGTTGAATCAATCCACGGTGAATACAGCAAGTTAAGTCTACATTATATCCAAGCGCCAAAGCTTTCTTAATGTTTCCAACACACTTCTCAAATGAACCCTTCCCTCTAATAGGATCGTTAATTTCAGAGATAGGTCCATCGAGACTGAAAGTTATCTCGTCTAGCAATTTGAATTCCTCTTTTTCTAAAAGCTTTTCGTCAAATTGTCCATTAGTGTCGATTCGAATATATTCGTATCCTAAATTTCGAGCTTCGCTGATAACCTTTAGAAGCGGTTTCCATTCTTGATCTACTCCGTAGAGTGTTGGTTCTCCTCCCATAATAGTCAATTTAGAAGCACCCATTTCTCTAAAGTCCGAAATAAACGCTAAAGCAGCCTCCACCTCTATTTCCTTTTCCTTTAGATGAAAGGTGAGGTCGGGCTTATAGAGACAGTGAACACATCGGAGATTACATTCATGTGTAATGTAAAGAAATACTTGCTTTAAGTTTTTGAAATATTCTCTGAATCTTGGATCAATCTCGAAATTCATGTCAGTCACCTCCTTTTTTCAAAACTTAAAATTAATTGAGTTGGTTCGTACTTCTCGTCTGGAAGAGGGTCAATCCTTTTTTGTAAATTCCTTAACAATTTTAAATTATCCTGGCTCCTTGTATCTCTCTCTGGAATCTCCAAAATTTTAGGAATTCTTTTAAATCTCTCATCTCTTAAAATTGCATGAAAAACTTGAAGTTCTAATTTTCCTTCACCGATGCAGGCATGACGGTCGCTTCTTGATCCCAAACCTGTTTTTGAATCATTAAGATGAATTGCTTTAATTTTTTCTATCCCAATAATTCTGTCAAACTCATTAAGAATTTTTTGGTATCCTTCGTATCCTCTGATATCATAGCCAGCCATAAATAGATGTCCTGTGTCCAAGCAAATTCCCAAAGATTCTGGCCTTTTAACCTTTTCTAAAATCAATGCTAATTCTTCAAAACGAGAACCGATGGTTGTTCCTTGGCCTGCCATTGTTTCCAAAAGAATCATTAGAGGTGAATTAATTTCTTGAACGACGCTCTCTAAGGCCTCCGCGATTCTTTTTATTCCATCTTCCTTTTTTGATTTCCCATAACTTCCTGGGTGTAATACCAATAAAGAAACTCCAAATTTAGTAGCTCTAGAACTTTCAGTTAATAAGCGCTTGATTGATTTTCGATAGAGTTCTTTATCCGGTGAAGCTAAATTGACTAAATAGGGTACATGGGCTACTACTTCTTTTACCGTGCTTTCCTGCCATGCCATTTTAAACTTTGAAATTTCCTCATTGGTTAATTCTGGTACATTCCATCTCCTTGAAAGAGTAATATAAATCTGGATAACTTCGCATCCCCATTTGTCACCCCATTTAAAACCAGTATGAAATCCTCCAATTGTTGGTACATTAGATCCTAACATAGTTTCACCTCCTTAAGTTTATCATTTATTTCCATTAAATTCCATCTCACATCCATTTTCTTTACCTCCTTTTTGGTTATTAAAGTGCTTTGGTTATTAAAGTGTTTTGGTTATTAAAGTGCATTCAGTCCTTTTTGAACTGCTATTTCATTATATAGCAAAATATAAATTTTTGTCAAATTTAATTATAAATGGATTATTTTAAACACATTTCAAAGATTATTTTAAGAAGATAAATTATTTTAAACTATAAAGGTTAAAAGCGAGCCCGCCCCTTCGGGCGGGCAAGCGAAAAGGCGGCGGAAAATTTTTGCGGTCCGGTTTCAGGCAGGCGTGGGCGAAGCCTCCGCCTGCTAAACTTCATCTTTTTCCTAAAAATAATCAGCAGTTCGTAGCGAATAAAATGCTGCGGGGCTTGGATTCGAACCAAGAACTCCACGTCCAGAGCGTGGCGTGTTACCATTGCACCACCCCGCAATAAAAATTAAACTTCTTTTGAATATTTTTTAACAGCTAAAATAATCGAAGAAAAAATTATTAAAATTGAAAATACAAATTGTAAAGTTAAAATCAAAAAGATGTTTGTTCTAAAATAATTAAAGATATTAAAGCCTGAAAGCCATTCTTGAGTTTTACTGCCTAAATATGGCAAAGTAAAGAAAAAAATTAAATCACAAGCTAAAATTGAAAGCAAAATATAAATTAATCCTTCAACAATAAATGGTCCAAAAAGAAAAATATCTGAAGCCCCAACAAGGTGCATTGTTTTAATCTCTTCTTTTTTGGCAAAAATTGACAATCTCACTGTATTAAAAGTAATTAAAACAACCAAAACACCAAAAATCACAAAAGTAATAATAATAAAATTTCTAACATTGGAAATAATTCTAAATAACTTTTCTATAATTGCTTTATTTTCAAAATAAGAAATTTTTTCGATATAATCTTTGAATTCGCTTTTGTTTAAGAAATTGGTAATTTGAGGGTATTTTGCCGGATTTTGAGCTTTAATATTTAAAGAAGCTAAAAATGGATTATCGCCTAATTCTTCTAAAGCATCTAAATAATATTTATCATTCTGATGTTTTTCTTTAAAAGACTCTAGGGCTTTTTCTTCTGAAATGTATTCAACGTTAGTTACTTCTGGAATGCCTTTAATTTCATTTTGAATTTCAAAAATTTTTCCTTCTTCTGTTCCTTTTTTAAAAAAAACAGCAATATCAACTCTTTCTTTTATTTGAGCAATAATGTAATCGCTAGTTTGCTGAAATAAAAATAAAGCAGTAAGAGAAAATATGGTTACAAATAAGACAAAAATTACCGAAAGGGCGGTAAATTTTTGGCGCCAAAAATTTTTAATTCCATATTTAATTATTCTATTTAAATTAGCGGTTATCATATTTTTAAAGAATATATTTACCCTCTAAATCGTCAGAAATAATTCTCCCACCATCTAATGTAATAACTCTTTTTTTTAAATTGTCAACTACATCTTTATTATGGGTTAATAAAATAATTGTTTTACCTAGACTGTGAATTCTTTTGAAAATTTCAATAATTTCTAAAGTATTATAAATATCAAGGTTCCCTGAGGGTTCGTCGGCAATAATTAAATCGGGTTGATGAATTAAAGCTCTGGCAATAGCTAACCTTTGTTTTTCGCCACCTGAAAGTTCTGAGGGAAAACTATTCATTTTGTTCTCTAAATTAACAATTTCTAAAACTTGGGGTACATCTCTTTCAATTTCTTCTTGAGTGGCGCCAATAATTTCCATAATATATTCGACATTTTCTTTAACTGTTTTGGTCGGTAATAATTTATAGTCTTGATGTACAACTCCTATTTTTCTTCTTAAATTTTGCAAGATTTTTGAGTCTAAATTATTGATATTAACTCCTTGAAATAAAATTTCGCCTTCATCTGGTTTTTCTTGGCCTATAATCAATTTTACAATTGTTGTTTTCCCGGCTCCTGATTTGCCAATAATAGAAACAAATTCGTTTTTTTTAATTTTAAAAGAAACATTTTTCAAAGCATAAAATGGCTTTCCGCCAGAAAAATAAATTTTGCTTACATTTTTAAATTCAATCATAAATTTTTATTTTTAATTTCGGCTTCTATAAATTCATCAATTTCTCCTGCCATCACCGCTGCAATATTAGAAGTTTCTACTCCAGTTCGATTGTCTTTCACTAATTGATATGGTTGAAAAACATAAGACCTAATTTGATTGCCAAATTCAGCCAAAATATGTCTTCCTTTAAATTTTTCTACCTCTTTATCAACTTTTTGTAAAGATAACTGATATAACTTTCCTAACAAAATTTCCATTGCTCTTTCTTTGTTAGCAGCTAAATTTCTTTCTGCCTGAGAAGAAACAACAATACCTGTTGGCAAATGGGTAATTCTAACTTTTGTTTCTCTTTTATTCACATATTGCCCTCCTGGACCAGAAGCTTTTAAAGTTTCAATTTTTAAATCGTTAGGGTTTATTTTAATTTCTGATTCTTCAAGCCTTAATTTTGGAATAACTTCAACTTTACAAAAAGAAGTGTGTCTTAAACTTTTAGCTGAAAAGGGTGAAATTCTTACTAATCTATGAACTCCACTTTCTTTCTTTAGAATGCCAAAAGCATACTTTCCTTTGATTTCTAAAGTCGCCTCTTTTATCCCCCATCTGCCATCCGGGCCAACGCCTTCAGAAAAATCTTGATCTAAAATGTTAACCTCAAAGCCTTTTTTTTGACAATATCTTTGATACATTTCTAAAATCATCGCTGCCCAATCTTCAGCTTCTCTACCCCCAGCGCCGGCTTCAATAGTCATAATGGCGTCATATTTGTCGTATTTTTCGTTTAAAAAGCTTTTTAAAATTTCTTCTTGAATTTCTTTATCTAACTTTTTAAATCTTTCTTGGAGTTCTTCTCTCTCTTTTAAACTTAAATTTTCCATTTTCGAAAATTCTTTTATATCCTCCAATTCTTTCTTAAACCTTGCAACTTTTTCAATTTTTTCTTTAATCTGTGAAAGCTCTTGGGAAATTTCACCCGCTGCTTTAGGATTATCCCAAATAGTAGGATCTTCAAGTTTTTTTTCTAAGTCTTCTTTTCTAATTTTATCAATTGAGGCTTCTAGAGTCTCTATATTTTTTTTGATTTCTTCTAATCTTTCTAATTCTAACATAAATTTGCCAAAAACTAATAGTTTTTTATAACATAAAAAAGCCATAATTTAAAGACATCGGGACATTTAAAGACGCCGGGGACAGTCCCCAAAAAATCGAAAGAAAAAAGCAAGATAAATAAAAGATTTTTTTGTCTCAATTTTCAAATTTGGCACGAAATTGTATATTTTTAAATTCTAAATTCGAAATCCTAAATCCTAAAATAAATTTCAAATACCAAATTCCAAAAACTCACCTCGTCGGTGAGTCACCGAAGTGGTGACTTCGCCTCGACGGCGGGTCGCCGATGAGGCGGCCAAAAATAAAAATGAAAAAAGAAAGATGAAACCCGCCTCTTCGGCGGGTAAAAATTCGTGTAAAGTCGCGATATCGAAAATTCTAATGTCTTGACAAATTAAAGCACTTGCCATAAACTATAATATACTTACCGATCGGTAAGTAAATTTATGACTAAAACAGAAAAGGATATTTTAAAAAAAGCAAAAAATCTTTTTGGCAATTATGGATACTTTGGTGTTTCTATGTCTGATATAGCCAAAAAATTAAAAATTACAAAAGCTGCTTTATATTATTATTTTAAAAGCAAAAGAGAGATTTATGAAAATGTTATTAAAGATGTTTTTAGAGATTTAGCCAATGAAATTTCTAAGGCATTTAATGAAAAAAATCCTAAAAATAGAGTTGAAAAAATGATTAAAAATTATGTTTTTTTTAGTATAAGAGAAAAAAATTATCTTAAAACCTTAGTTTTTAAAATTAAAGATAAAAAAATAGAGAATGTTATCCAGAAAGCAAATGAAGAATTAAAAGAAAAAATGGAAATAGTATTAAAAGAATTTTTAAAGAAATCGAAAATAGAAACTGAAAATTTAGAAGAAACTATTTCTTTTTTAAAAGAAATTATTAATGGGAAAATTCTTGAATATCATTTTTCAAAAAAGAAATTAAATGCTGAAGATATAACTAAAGAAATTATGGACTATTTAAATCAAAAATTACTTTTGAAAATAAAAAGGTCGGTTAATAATTAATTTTAAAAACTATGGATTTATCAACTATTACTTCAAATCCAGTAGCTATTGTAGTTATTGTTGTCATTGTTGCTTTAGTAGGCTATGTTGCTTATGCCTACACCCAAAAGAAATGGCCTTTTAGCAAATAAAACCACTTTCTAAAGAAACCCCCTCTTTTAAAAGAGGGGGTTTTAATTTGTGCCAGGGGCGGGAGTCCAACCCGCACGGGCAAAAGCCCAAAGGATTTTAAGTCCTTCGTGTCTAGCGGTTCCACCACCCTGGCATTTTTTAACATTTTAATAAGTTCTTTTAAATTATTCAAGAGGAAATAATTATTCTATAATTTAAAATTCGTATTTAATTTTGAGGTCCGGGGGGGATTTGCACCCCCGTGTCGCGGTTTTGCAGACCGCTGCGTTAGCTACTTCGCCACCGGACCAAGATTTTTATTAAAATAACTAATTTATATTAAAAACAAAACTATTCTTTTTCAATATTTTGAACAATATCAATTAATTTAACTGTTTTAAAAACAATTTTTGGCACTGGTTTCATTTTTAATTTTTTATCTAAAATTTTTTGAATATGATAGATATTCCTTTCTAAATCTTGCATAGCCTTTTTTTCTTCTTCCTCTGGGAAAACCGAAATGAAAACATTGGCAATTTGAAGGTCTTTAGAAACTTCTACTGAGATAACAGTAACAAAAGTTTTTTTAGAAAAATTTAATTCTCTTAAAATAATTTGAGAAATTTCTTTTTTTAAAAGAGAGTTTATTTTTTGAATTCTTTCTTTTGACATCTAAGTTTTATTTTAAAAAGATCTCCTTTTTTTGTTTTTCTTCTTTATAAATTAAAAGAAGGTCATCTAAATTTATTTTTGTTTGAGTTTCAATTAAAATACCTACCTCCCTCCCCTTTTGGGCTTTATCAATATTTTTTTTCTCAATTTGCAAACTAATAATTTTACCCTGACCAATTTTATCTTCGCCTCTAAAAATTTCAGCTAAACTTCCTTTTTCAATTTCTCCTTCTAAAACTCTTCCACCAATAATTTGTCTACCTTTGCTTTGCTTAAAAATAGCAATAATTTTTATTTTTCCTAAATCAACTCTTTTTATTTCTGGCTCTAACATTCTTTCGACTTCTCTTCTGATTTCTTCAATAAGCTCATAGATTATTTGAAAACTTTTAATTTGAATCTTTTTTAGCTTTAAAATATTTTGAGCCTGGCTATCTGGTTTAACTCTGAAAGCTAAAATTTTTGCCTGGTTTTCATCAGCCAATCTTAAATCGTCGATATTAACATTACCAACATCGGCTTTTAAAATCGCTATTTTAACTTTTTCTTGAGGAATTTTTTCAATAATACCTTCAATTGCCTCTAAAGATCCTAATACATCGGCTTTAAGAATGATTTTTAAAATCTTTTCTCCTTCTTTTACCTCTGGAAGAGAAATTATTCTTTTTTTTAATGGCTCAATCTGACTTTTTGCTTCTTCTAAACTTTCAAATTCTTGAAATTCTTCGCCAACAATTGGACATTCTTCAAAACCTAAAACAACAACAGGTTGGGAAGGCAAGGCTTCTGAAATTCTTTTGCCTTGAAAATCTTCTAAAGCTCTTACTTTAGCTAAAGCAGTTTTTGTAGCAATAATTGCATTTTCTTTTAAGGTGCCTTCTTTTAAAATTACAGTAGCTATGTTGCCTCTTCTCTCATCTAAACAAGTTTCAATAACCACTCCTTTTGCTTTTTTTGACAAATCGGTTTCTAAATTTTCCATCTCTGCTAAAAGAAAAATAAGATCTAAGAGCGTATCAATTCCTTGACCAGTTTTAGCTGAAATATTAACAGCAGGCACAGTTCCTCCTCTATCTTCAACTAAAAGACCAATTTCAGCTAATTGATTTTTAACTATTTCAGGTTGAGCGTTAGGCTTATCAATTTTGTTTAAAGCAACAATTAAGGGCAAATTATTTTCTTTAGCTGCTAAATATGCTTCTTTAGTTTGATCTTTAACTCCTTCAGTAGCATCAATAACTAAAATACCAATGTCAGCAATTTTAGAACTTCTTTTTCTAATGCCAAAAAATGCCTCGTGACCAGGGGTATCTAAAAAAGTAATTTTTTTCCCGTTAACTTCTACCTCATAAGCACCAATGTGTTGAGTGATACCACCGGCTTCTTTTGAAGTAATCACTAAATCTTCTCTAATTTTTTCCAAAAGAGAACTTTTGCCATGATCTATATGGCCCAAAACAACAACAATTGGTGGTCTTTTAATTTTATTTTCAATATTTTCTGTCATAAAATTAGTTAGAGTTTCATTTTAACCTAAAATTTTAAAAAATAAAAGACCTTGATTTTTTATTAATAGAGTAATAAAATGAAAGTGAAATATTTCAATATCAATTGATATAGATATGAAAACCCTTTGCCAAAATAAAAAAAGTAAAAAAAAGATAGAAAATTTAGCAACCATTTTACAAAACATTGCCGAACCAAATAGATTAAAAATTTTATGTCTTTTAAAAAATAAAGAAAGGTGTGTTTGTGAAATTTGGCAAGATTTAAAAATACCTCAAAATTTAGCCTCTCATCATTTGAAAGTTTTAAAAAATTTAGACATTGTTTCTTCAAGAAAATCAGGTTTAAATGTATTTTATAAATTAAATCCAAAAGTTATCAATCAATTGTTAAATAGCTTAGAAAAGAACCTTAAAAGTAAACAAAGGTTAAAGACAAAAAATTAGATATTTACCGCATAGGCATGCATCGCTCGAATGAAGAACGAATAACAACGAATGGAAACGAATGAGGTTGTATAGTTCGAATTAATCGAATAAAAATAAAAATATTTGATAAATATTAATTCCTTTAAGAAAAATTATAATTTTATGAAAAAAAGAGTTTTAATTTCAACTATTTTATTTTTGGTGCTTTCTCTATTTTCAATTTTAGTTTTAATAAAAAATAAAAGAGAGAGCGGGGTTTTTAAAAATCAAAATCTACCTCAAGAGCAATTTATTTTTTATTATGGTGTTGGCTGCCCTCATTGTAAAGCTGTTGAAGATTTTATTAAAGAAAACAGAGTTAAAGAAAAAGTGAATCTTTTAGAGAAAGAGGTTTATTTGCACAAAAAAAATCAAACTGAATTAATTGAAAAAGCAAAAAGTTGCAATATTCCAGAAAATGCAATTGGGGTTCCATTTTTATGGGATGGCAAAAATTGCCTCATAGGAGATACCGAAATTATTAATTTTCTAAAAGGAAAAATAGACCAAAAATAAAAATATGAAAAAACTTTTATTTTTATTAATAACTTTTATCTTTTTTTCTTTCTTTGTAGCAAAAATTGCCTTAGCTATTTGTCCTGTCTGTACAATAGCTGTAGGTAGCGCTTTAGGCTTATCAAGATATTTGGGCATTGATGATACTATTTCTGGCTTATGGCTTGGGGGGTTAATAATTTCTTTAATTTTTTGGACAATTGATTGGTTAGACAAAAAAAATATTAAATTCAAAGGTAGAAATTTTCTAACAATAGTTCTTTGGTATTTGTTTTTAATTTTACCTCTTTATTTTTTTGGGTTTTTAGGCAATCCTCAAAATAGTTTACTATGTTTTTGCGGTTTTTATTTCGAAAAGCTGTTTTTGGGAATTTTAACTGGTTCTTTTGCTTTTTGGTTTGGAGCTGAATGGTATTATTATTTAAAAGAAAAAAATCAGGGTCACGCTTATTTTCCCTTTCAAAAGGTCGTGATGCCAATTGCCCCTTTAATAATTTTAAGTTTAATTTTTTATTTCTTATTAAAATAAACTATGGAAGTAAAAAACCAATTTAAAAATTTAGAAGAATTTATTCAAAAAGTTCAAGAATCAAAAAAAAGAGAGAAATTTGATTTATCAGCCGACGAAGATCTATCTTTAGCTTTAATGAATTTAATTTCCATTGAAGAACATTTCTTTTTCTCTGGAGCAAAAAGCGGCCAAACAAAATATTATGATTTATTAAATGATGTTAGAAAAACGAGGATCGAATTAATGAAAAAAATTGAAAGAAACCCTTCTTATGAAGAACATTGCATTTTAAAACATCTATTGGCAGCTTCTATGAGATTAGAAGAGGTAGGCACAAAAAAATTGTCAGAAGGAAAAAAAGAAGAAGCTTATGATTTTTTTGAAAAATCTTATCAGCTTTATTCCCTTTTCTGGGCTTTGAATTTAAAAGTAATTGATGTTGGCGAGATTAAAAAAATAGATGACAGTTCTCTAAATAAACATGATATTGAAAAGAAAGAAGATCAAAAAATTTCTCAAGAAGAAAACTCAAAAGTTGAAAAAAAACCTAATGAAAAAGAGGTTAAAAAACAAGGTTTTGTTGGAAAATTAGGCGAATTAGTTCAAAAAATAATTGACTGCTGTATAGAATAAACTTCCTTTGAATTATTTAAATTAATATTATTTTTGGGACTATTAAAGCAAAAATTAGGCCACCAATAATCCCTAAAATCCAAATTAAAATTGCGTAATTTAATACTTGTTTCCAACCAATCACTCTTGAAACCCCAAGCATTGAAGGTAAGCTTAGGGCAGGTCCGGTTAATAAAAAAGCTAAAGCAGGTCCTGTTCCCATGCCCAAAGTTAAAAGTTCTCTCACAAAAGGGATCTCAACTAATGTTGGCGTATACATTACTACTCCTAAAATTGATGCCAAAGCTGTTTGCCAAAGACCCTGGCCTAAATATTTAGAAATCACTTGAGAAGTTAAGAAAATCTTAACTATCCCAATAATAAAGATTCCCAAAAGAACTAAAGGAAAAATCTTTTTAACAAAATCCCAAACATTGATTAACCATTCTTTTAAATCTACTTTTAAATTTAAAGGCTTTTCTTGATATTCAACTTTTAATTGAGATAAACTTCCTGCTTTTTCTTCTTCTGTTGTCCAAATTGCTTCTAAAGTTACTCCTGTAATAATTGCTGCTGATAAAGCCAAAATAATTCTGCCGATAGCAAATTTCCAAGAAATCAAACTAAAAGTTAAAATAATGGCTGCTGGATTTATAGCCGGAGTCGCCAATAAAAAAGTAATTGCAGGGCCCAATCCTGCTCCTCTCTTTTTAATAGCAGCAAATAAAGGAATCACTGAACAAGAACAGACAGAAAGCAAAGGTCCTCCAAAGGCAGCAATAAAATAAGCCTTGGGGCTTTGTTTTCCCAAATGTTTAATGATTAGTTCTTTGGGAATGAAGGTTTCAACTGCTCCAGCAATCAAAAATGCCATACCCAGACAAAACCAGGCCTTAGTTAAATATTGGAGTAAAGTTAAAAATGGAACTTTCCACCAAGGAGTATCGGGCTGAATTGGAAATGGTTCCTTTGGATAATTTCCCTGCTCTATTAATTTGCTTTTTTTAAAAGCACCATACCATTCATAACTAACTAAAATTCCTAAAATTAAAAAAATTAATATTATACCAAAAATAATTCTCTTCATAGTTTTTGTTATAAGTCGTTTAGTTGTAAAGTCGTTTAGTTGTAAGTCGTTTAGTTGTAAGTCGTTTAGTTATTTAGCTTTTGACTTAGCCAATTTTTTATTTCTTCAACTTTTGGAATGCGGCCCTGAGCTTTAATTTCATCATCGAAAGCAATAGCTGGGGTTATCATTACACCCATTTCAATAACTTTATCAATGTCATAAATATGCTCGACCTTGATGTCTTTTAAGCCAAGTTCTTCTATGGCCTTTTTAGCATTAGTTTCTAATTTCTGACAATTAGGGCAGCCAGAGCCCAAAACTTTAATAATCATAAGATTTTTGTGCTTGATTGACTAAAAATTCAGACAAAAAACATTAAATATTTTTTAACGACCTTTAATTTAAATTAAAGAAAACTTTCAAACGATGGGAAAAATAATTTTTGAGAAAGCTCTGCTCTTATTAATATTGCAAAGACATTTTTTATTCTGGTATTTTTTAATTATATCAATCTATATTGATATATTATACTATTAATTTTAATTGTCAAGAGTGACAGTTAATACAAAAAGTATTAAAAATAGAACTTAATTTTTTATGAGTAATTGGGGTTAAGAGTAAAATTGCCAACTGCTATAGGCTTTTTGTTTTTTTAAAATACTAACTATAAATTACTAAATACTCCAATTTTTTCCGACAACAAAATTAGCTGGAGAATTTTGTATTTTGTTTGTGTAGTTTGTATTTTGGGATCAAATTTTACTGGTCTTAAAATTTGATGCGGTATCTTTTGGACAAAATTCGAACCTACTTTGAACAAAATTCCGACGCCGAATTTTGATTGTTGCCCTGCGGGCGACAATCCCGCCCAGCGTTTCCGCTCGCCTGACGGTGAGCAAAACAGAAAAATTTTCTTGACATTTTTTAATTGCGCGCCCTCAAAATTATTTTCAATTAAGGAAACGAAAATTTTTCTGTTTTGATATTCTGCTAACGCAGAATTGCGGAAACGCTTCCCACCCCAGACGGAGCGGGCGGGCAAAAATTCATTTCCCCCAAACCCCCTTTTCTTTTTGCCCGCCCGCATTGCCCGCTTCGCGGGCGAGCCGTCGCTAAAAATTATAAAATATCTTTTGAAGTAGTAATACTAATAAGAGAAAAATTTTTTAGATCCACCGCAACATTATCTTTAATATAGAGAGTATCGGAAATTATTTTATTTAGTGTATCTACTTCTCCTATAATTTTTTGCCCAACATCAATTTTCCCTTTTATTTTAAGGACTTCATTTATTTTTTTAACATCCTTTTTTAATTGAAAGGCTCGTTTTTTCTTCATATTTTTATTATAGCATTTTTTCATCCATTTTATCTACATACCTTAGAACACCTAATAGATCTCCAATATTTCGATTATTGATATAAAATTCCCAAATTAAATTCCATTCTTTTGAATTAGAATCCAATATTTCGATTTTATCATCTCCAAATATATTTTTTGCTTCATTGCAGTCTATAACTCTTGAATGATGAGTATAACCGGTTGAAAATTTTTTGACAATTTTTTCTACTTCTTTTTCAGATTTAAACATTCTTAATAGAAGAAGTTCTTTTTGGTACTCTTTAGCTATATCTATGGTGCTTTCATACTGTCCCATTACAAGAGGGTTAATTCTGCTTGCTAAAATTGTAGCTAGCTCCAAGCTATGTTTTCCTCCTTTTTCTAAATGTTGTTTTATCAAATCTAGCGTTGCTTGCACAGCCTTTGCAGAAATATAACTACCATCATCTTGTTTAATTTGAGGATCTAAAGGCCCAAGTTCTGAAGTTTCACCCATAACTATTTTATCGCCACCACAAACTAATAATGTTGCAGCACTTTTTGCGAATCTTGGAACGATATATTTTATAGTTCCTTTGAAATTTTGATGAAGGAGTTTTGCTATATGATAAGCCGCATCTGCATCTCCGCCAAAAGAATCTACTATCACATCAATAT
>Ga0209809_1000350_pt1 | contig 42650 bp, 35 predicted proteins | sample YNPMSTMetaG_FD_186172 | JGI IMG/M metagenome (GOLD analysis project Ga0209809, IMG submission 186172) | Anoxygenic and chlorotrophic microbial mat microbial communities from Yellowstone National Park, USA - YNP MS-T MetaG (SPAdes) (version 2) ...
GCCATCTGTATGAAGATACGATGAGAGAGATACACCGGATGTGGCAGCGGTGGGGCGCCGGATTGCGCTGGCTCGACAAAGTGGCGCTGCTGGTGATCATCGGGTATGCGGCGCTCGCAGTGAGCGCTCAGATGGGGTTGAACGTCGCCGGGCAGGGTCTCGACCCGGTGTGGGCAGCGGCACAGCAGCGACGCACGCTGCGGGTGGCAGTCGATTTCGGCTTCTACCCGTTTACGTGGATGGAGGATGGGCAACCAGCCGGGTACGACATCGACCTAGCGCGGGCAATCGCGGCACGCCTTGGCATGCAGGTCGAATTCGTGCCAGTTGGACTGGACTCAATCTATGACGACCTGGCAGCACGACGTGCTGATGTTGCGATCTCTGCACTCCCCTACGCGCCGGAACTCAGCTGGCGTGCGCGCTTCTCGCAGTTCTACTTCGACGCCGGGCAGATGCTGGTTGTCAGGAGTGATACGCCAATCGCTACAGAAGCCGATCTCGCCGGGCGCGTAGTTGGTGTGGCGCTCGGTTCCGACGCCGACACCTGGGCACGACGACGCCTGATGGAAGGGGTGTCGTTCGTTCTGCGCGCCGACTACGATACGCCGGACGAGGCGCTGGCAGCGCTACAGCGCGGCGACGTGGACGCCGTTGCGACCGATCATGCTGCGGCGCTGATCGCCATAGCGCGTGCACCGGAACTGCGCATTGCGACGGCGTTGACATTCGAACCATACGTCATCGCCGTTGCGCCGGAAGCGTATCGCCTGCACGAGGCAGTGAATCATGCACTGGATGACCTGCGCGCCGAGGGATTCTTTGATACATTGCGGGAAAAGTGGTTCCGGTAGGCTCTTTCGTGCTACTCCTCAAATCCCGGCGGCATACCGGATCGCGTTGCGGAAGATGACCAACCCATCACCCTCCTCCCGCAGCGGCTCGCGTGTCCAGCGCGGGTGTTGATAGGGGAACACGGCATTTTCGGGGTGAGGCATTAACCCAAGCACATTTCCGCCAGGGTTACAGATCCCGGCAATATTATCCTCCGAGCCGTTCGGGTTCTCCGGGTACGACGGCGGACCGCCATCGGCGGCAGCATAGCGCAGCGCGACCAGTCCGGCAGCGCGCAGTGCCGCGAGGGCGGCAGCATTCCGGGTAACAAAACGTCCTTCGCCATGAGCAACGGGTACTTCGATCAGACGATCAATGCTGCGTGTAAAAACGCACACGCTGCCAGGGTCAGCGGCCAGGCGCACCCAGCGGCACTCAAAGCGACCAGACGCATTATCGGTGAGGGTAACCGACTGTGCAGGTGACGAGGCGGATGTCTCCGTCAGGGGCGTACCAGGCAGAATACCAGCCTTCACCAGCGCCTGGAAGCCATTGCAGATGCCGATAACCGGGCGACCGTCGGCGATGAAGCGTGTGATCTGATCACCCAGGCAGTGAATGAGATCAACGGCAAGCAATTTCCCTGCACCGAGATGGTCACCATACGAAAAGCCGCCGGGAACGACCAGCATCGCATAGTCCATCAGGCGGCAGTCACCGCTGATAAGCCGGTTGATATGCACTACCTCCGGGTGCCCACCCGCAAGTTCAATAGCAGTAGCGGCATCACTGTCGCGGTTGATGCCCGCAGCGCGCAGAATAAGAACGCGCGGCGTTTTCTTCATACGTTATCCCCAACGGAATTCAATCTCCACCTCACCAATCTTGATCCGGTCGCCAGAGCGCAGATGATGCTTCTGGTGAGGAGGGAGCGGTGATCCATTGACCAGCGTACCATTTGTCGATCCGAGGTCAACCAGCGTATAGTGATCGCCGTTCCGGTCAATCACTGCGTGGTGGCGCGACGCAATGCCCCGGTCGTACTCTGCTAGGTCAAGTTCGGGATAGTGATGCTGGCGCGGGTCACGGCGACCGATCCGGAGCGGTGTGCGTTCGATCTTCTGCTCGAAGGTGCTGCGCGGTGACACAACGATCAGGCGCGGCACGACCAGCGCAGCGCTGAGCGGCACACCACATCCGGCGCAAAAGCGCGCATTCGGTTTGTTGATCCGCCCACAACGCGCGCATGCTGCACCTGATGCCGGAACATCGGTCGAAGGTGCAGGAGGTGCAACTGGCGCTACAGGAGCGGATGGCGTCTGAAGAATGGTTTCCGACGACGGTCGTAGTGCAACGGGCGGAATGATTGGCGGGGGTGGCGTAGCACGAGCGACCGGGTCGACATAGGGCGCATCCAGGCAACGATGAAGCGCCTGCTCGAACTCAAGCGCACTGCTGAACCGTTTGGACGGTTCCAGATTCATTGCTTTGATAATCACCTCCTCGGTACGCGCATCAACCGAGGGGTTGAGTTTGCGAATGCTTCCTTTTGCTGGCGTCTGCAACGGGATCGGCGGCAGATTGGTCAGCAGATGGAGCAGTGTTGCGCCCAACGCATAGACGTCAGATCGCGCATCGGTTTGCCCTTTGCCATACTGTTCAGGCGGCGCATAACCTGCTGATCCCATCGCAATCGTATCTTTCGCCTTGCGCGCCTTGTACGTCCGCGCAACGCCGAAATCGATCAGTTTCAGAACTCCTTCCGGCGTCAGCATCACATTCGACGGCTTCAGATCGCGATAGATGATCGGTGGAGTGCGCGTATGAAGATAGTGCAGAATGCGTGCAATCTGAATGCCATATCCGATCACCTGCTGCTCCAGCAGCGGGGCATTGGCGTCGCGGATGCAATGCTCGAGCGTCTGACCCGGCACAAATTCCATGATCATCACCGGGCGACCCTGGTACTCAAACAGATCAGCAACGACTGGCAGCCCCGGATGGCTGAGCTTCCTGAGCAGTTCAGCTTCCTGCAAAAAGAGACGCCGGTTTTCTTCCAGTTCGCCTGGCGGCAAATCTTCCGCCGGGCGCATCTCCTTCAACGCCCAGATTGTCGAGTCGGCAAGCCGAAGCGCACGATAGACGGCACCCATCCCCCCGCGACCTATCAGTGAGAGAATACGATATTCGGCATGTGTGCCGCGGATGGTTGTTTCCGGGACCAGCAGATCAGACATATGGCGCCGAGCGTGCACTCTGTGCAGCGGAATCGCGTCTCGCCGCAAATTGTACCACAGGATATGCATCGATGGCGCTGTGCTATACTTGATACACGTGATACGGTTGTTTTCGCGGAGTCGTTGTCTCCGCACAAAGCGATTGTCAAAATGATGTTGCGGATATCGACGTCAGTGCAACAGTTGCACGATGCGCTTCGTCCATTATGAACGATGGGCGTGTTGCGCGTCCGAAAGAGAAAACGACGACCTTAGGCAAAACCAGGGTCTATGCAGGACGTTGCAGAAGGAGTATTCGTATGGCAGGCGAGGTCACAATTCGCGCGTCGCTGGCGCGCCCGTACATGGCAGCAGCGGCAACACCGCAGGTTGCCTATATTCTGCTCGAAATCACGCCCGCTCAGGTGATGACGCAGGTGCGCGCGCCCGTCAATGCCTGTTTCGTGATTGACCGGAGCGGCTCGATGAAGGGCGAGAAGATCGACCGGGTGCGGCGGGCGACGATCCGTGCCATTGAGATGCTCGATGCGCAGGATGTCGTCTCGGTGGTCATTTTCGATCATCGGACTGAGGTGCTGATCCCTGCCACACCAGTGACCAGACCTGCCGAACTGATCGACCGTATCAACCGCGTGCGCGACAGCGGCGGTACACGAATCGCACCAGCTATCGAAGCCGGACTGCGTGAGATTGAGAAGGGACCGCCACAGATGGTGCGGCGGCTTATTCTGCTCACCGACGGTCAGACCGAGAACGAGTCCGATTGTCTGCGCCGCGCTACAGACGCCGGGCAACGCAATGTGCCAATCACGGCGCTTGGCGTGGGCAAGGATTGGAATGAAGACCTGCTGATCGAAATGGCGAACCGCTCAGGCGGAACCGCCGATTACATTGATCGTCCGGAAAAGATCGTCGAGTACTTTCAGAGCACTATCCAGCGCGCCCAGGCAACTGTGGTGCAGCATGCGAATCTGACGCTGCGACTGGTGCAGGGAGTGCTGCCACGCGCAGTATGGCAGGTCTACCCGCTGATCAACAATCTTGGCTACCGCCCAATCTCCGACCGTGATGTTAGCGTGCCGCTCGGTGAACTGGAAACCGGCAGCGGTCGCACCCTGCTGATCGAAGTGCTGGTCGAGCCGCGTCCGGCAGGTGAATATCGCATCGGGCAGGCGGAAGTGAGTTACGATATTCCACTGCTAAACCTGCGCGATGAAAAGACCCGTGCCGACATCATGCTCACGTTTACGACCGACGCCGCGCTTGCGAGTCAGGTAAACGCCAGTGTTATGAACATTGTTGAAAAGGTCAGCGCCTTCAAATTGCAAACGCGGGCGCTGCAAGACCTGGCGGCTGGCGATGTCGCCAGCGCGACGCAAAAGTTGCAGAGCGCCGTGACCCGTCTGCTCAACCAGGGTGAAGTCGAACTGGCGCAGACGATGCAGCGCGAAATCCAGCATCTGCAACAGACCGGCAAACTCTCCAGCGAAGGACAGAAGACAATCAAGTTCGGAGTACAGAAGACTGTTCGCCTGAGCGACATCAAGAAAGATGAACCCTGACTGACATGGGCGCTCTGTAGGGGTACAGCGCCGCTGCGCCCTCCAATAGCGCCGTAGAAAGGAACAACATCTATGATTGTCCTTGTTGCCCGCTACGTATGCAAACCTGGTCTGGGCGACGCCGTCGAAGAGGCGTTACGCCGTATGGCGGCGCTGGTACGGCGCAATGAGCCAGGATGCATGCTCTATCAGTGCTGCCGCTCCCAATCGAACCCGGATGTTTTTCTCCTGTACGAGCAGTATGAAACTCACGCAGCACTGGCGGCACACCGCGAAACGCCATACTTCCAGGAGATTATCGAAAGGGAAATTGTTCCCATGCTGGAGCAACGCGAGCGAGAGTTCTACTCGCTTGTCGCATGATCTGCTTGCATCAGAGCGCTATGCGTGGTACCATATCCGCTGGCGGGCCGCTAGCTCAACGGTAGAGCGCGTCGCTCATAACGACTGGGTTCCAGGTTCGAGTCCTGGGCGGCCCACCATCATCGCAGGTCTGTGGCCTGCGACTGTTTTTTTAGGTTCGCGTTCAGTCACACTGCTGGTTCTCAAAAAAACGACAACGCCGAAACAGCAGATCGCCCGCCCTCTCAACCACACGGAGCGGCGCTTCCATCTGCCAGCGCCACACATCGGGCCAGGTCAACCCGCGTCGCAGGTTCGTCTCGGCATTGAAGATTGTCGCATTCAACACCAATCCAGCGTTCCACCCGATTAGCACAATAGCAGGAATGATCACCCCCACCCTGCCGATCCGTTTGATGAGATAGTCATTCACCAGCGCCAGACCAACCACGAAGATCGGCGTACACTCGATCAGGCGACGAAATCCAAACGCCCCGGTCAGGTGCCACGTGGTGCCAAATGCGCCATTGATCCACGTCTGCGCCAGGAACGCCATCAGCAGCGCCATCGTCAGCAGACGATCGCGCCGCCAGAGCAGCGCCAGCCCGATCAACCCCAACCCCAGCGCCGGACTCCAGACCAGCGCCCCTCGACTGAACGGCGGAAAGGTCGCTGTGAAGTCACTGGCGCCAGGGCACCAGAAATCAGGCGCAGGATCAACATCGATCAGGGTATCGAGAAAATGCGGGCTGCACCAGTTCAACTTACCGCTCACCTCACTCGCCGGTCGCGGCTCACCGTTGAGAGTCTGGTACACGATCAGTTGCGGCGTCAACGCAACCACGAACACCCCAACGAAGAGCGCATGACGTACTGCCAGTCGCCCGGCAGCGCGCAGCAGTCGCACCAGGCGCGCATAGCGCCAGAGCGCCTCGATCGCTGGCGCCAGCAGGAACAGCCCCAGTTGCTCGCGGGTGATCGTCATTAACCCGCCAATCAACCCCAACATCAGCCACGCCCGCCAGTTGCGTTCAGGATGCCCTTGTGCGTCATCGCGCCCCCATTCCCGCGTTTCATACCAGATCGTCAGGAACAGCGCCGTCAGGAACAGACCCGTTGCATGCGCAAAGGGCATCTGCACATACATATAGAACACCAGCGGCGACGCCAGCCAGATCGTGACGCTGGCGAGCGTTGCCGCAAAGCCTGAAGCAAAACGGCGCGCCAGCCGATACGAGAGGATCACCCCCAGCAGACCGTAGAGCGCCGAAGCGTAACAGACGGAATAGATATACGGCGCCGAAAACCCATCCGCCGGAATACGCGCGCCAGCGGCATTGGCGATATGCACCAGTGCATCCGCCAGCAAAAAGAACGGCGCCCACATGATCGCAGCGCCAACTGGAGCAATATTGCCGTACAGACCGGTTGCCGGGCGAATGCGGTTGGGTTGAAGCAGGCTCCCCTCGATGCCTGAACGCGGATTCAGTTCGGCAAAGCGCTGATAATCGTTGGCGAAATCGAGATCGCCATCGAAGCGGAGCGAGCGCAGATAAACGTAGTACTGTACCTCATCGGTCGCATAGACCCGAGGTGTTGCCAGAGGCAGCAGCAGCACAAACAACGCAACGATCACGATCAGACCGCGATCACTGCGCAGATGTGCTGCTGCCAACCGCTCATAGATGACCGTTGCTGGCATGCATACAACCTGGAGCGTTGAAGAGTGGATATCCTCAACGCTCCTGCCAACTCCTGTTATCTCCTAATGATCGGCAGCCGAATCGTCGGCACCTCATACCCCGGATCGAGGCGCAGAGTCGTGCTATACGTCGCAGTACTGGCGTTGCCCGCGCCGTCGAGCGCCTTGACATACACCCGATAGGTTCCGTCCTTCGTCAAGTCCGGTCCGAACCCATTCGTTGGCGATGACGCCGTCCGATCAAGGACGCCGCTGAACAGATTGAACCGCACATGCGCGCCGTTGACAGCATTCGGCACTTCAACCGGTTGCCAGCGCAGATTGTCGAAACTGGTCAGAGGTGGATACTGAGTCTCCGCATTGGCGCCTTTCCCCAGGTATTCGACCGCAATCCAGAGCCCCCAGAACTGTTTAGTCGCGTCGCTGGAGTTCGGCGGCGTCTGATTGTTCGTGTACCCTCGGTCTGGAACCGATTCGCCTCGCCGATAGAGATTGTCGGTCACGACAATCGTATTGATGATCAGTGAGCGCAGGATCGTCAGCGTATTCGTATCGGTCGTCAGACTGGTCTGACTCAGGTCCATGACCGGGCGTCCGTTCGGGTCGGGCGGATCGTACACCATGCGGCGCAGCAGCGTCACACTGTTCCCGGCGCGGTCAAACACCTGAATTCTGAAGAGCGTCCCGCCTACCTGGAGCGGCTGGTTTTGCGCCTGCGGCGGCAACGGCAGATTGCTGGCGAACGTGCCGGTGATCGTCCCGCTCTGGAACAAAGCGTCGTTGTCGAACAGCACTTTATACTCGCTGATACCGGTGCAGTCGCCGATGTCGGCAATCCGCATGTGCATCTGGGGAATCCGTGTGTAACCTGGATCGCCGTTCGACGCCCCTTCCATCATCATGTCGCCCGCCGGTGATACCGGAGAGAAGGCTGGAGGAATGAGACCAAAGATCTTCGGATTCATGACATTGACGGCTGCATCTACCGGTGTGTCGGCAGCCTGCGGGTCAGCAATGAAGGTGACGCTACGCCACTGTGGGTCGAACTGCGTGCGATTATTGGCGCGCAACTGCACATGGAGCGTCTGCACGCACTGTTCTAGATTCGTGATCGGCACATTGTACGTTCCGCTCCACGGCACCGCTAGCGCATTCGCGTCCTGCGCATTGAGCACCACCCGCTGCTCGGCTGGCGTACATCCAGCAGACGGCGTAATCGTCCCGACAACCGTCGGATCACGCACCACGGGCGGATTCGTGCCGGGGATCGCATTGCCTATCGTGATCGTCTGCGCAATGCAGTTATCGCCCTGGGAGCGGAACAGATAGTAGCGCGTGACGAGACCGCTACCCCCGAAGTACTCGGTCACGCCGTGCCCATAGGCAAAGTCGGAGACAGTGACGGCACCCATCCCGTTGGCAATAAACGCTCCTGGTTCTACAACGCGCAGTCCCCACGATCCATCGGCTCCCTGCCGGGCATAGTACACTTTCCAGCCATCACCGCGGTTGCCGACCCAGAAGAGGTGCCCGAGCCCTTGCGGATCGACACTGACCGATACGGTTCCGTACGACTCTGCAGAGATGAGTCGCGATGTCGGAAAATTGCCCTGATCATTCTCGCGACTGAAGAAAATGCCGCCCTCGACTGCGCGCCAGGCAACCCAAATACGTTTATCGGGACCAAACGCAACCGTTGGATCAGCCAGGTAAAGATTGGTATCGGCGATCAATCGCTCGGTAAACCCTGATCCATTCCAGATGCCAACGAAAATGTCGCCCCCGGATGTGCCATAGACGACGGCCATCCGACTGCCGTCCGGCGAGACGGCGACCGACGGATGGTTCATGGACTCACGATTTGAGACAAGGAGCGTTTCCGTCCAGCCTCCACCGCCGTTGATGTCCGTCGTCGTACGATATCGGTAGCGTCCATCCTGATTCCAGACGACCCACAGGCGATCGTTCGACGCTGCGATATGCGGATACACGCGAAATCCACCGCCCCTGATAACGGTTTTACGATCATCGGGATTCCATGTGACACCGTCACCGGAGCTCCAGAGATAGATCGCCTGATCGCGGACGTTATTTGCAATGACATACACCCGACCGTTGGGCGCGACCGTTACATCCGAAATAGCATAGTTCGACTGACCCGTTGCGGGTCCAAGCGTCCTTGGCTCGGCGAAACCGAGCGTTCCATCATCGCTTTTGCGCCAGTACCGTGCAAAGTTGTCATCGCGGCTTCCGGCGCTGCCAGCAATATGCACCACGTTGCCGCGACCCTTAATCTGCGGCGTTTTGACGTTGCTGGACGACGGCAGCGTCGTCTGTCCAATAAAATCAATCGTCGGCGCCTGCGCCAGGGCGATGCGGGGTGCGCACAGCGTTGTGACCGTGCTCGCGGTCACCATCAGGATCGCCAGTATCAAAAAGATACGATTCATACCACCCTCATCAAGCGCTCCCACAACATTGTTCACCACATGCGCCCGTCTCCGGTGAACGATGTCGGAATGGATACGCACTCATCTATGGACTCGTTATCGTAACGTAATCGAACAGCATGCCGCCGATAGCACGCGTATACAAGCCAGCGGAACCGGATGACAGTTGCGCATCACGAATCTCAATCGTTGCCTGTCCGTTGAAAAATGCGCGCAACTGATCACCATTGACGCTGAACATAATGGTATTCCACCGACGCGGCTCGTACCCTGGCGCATCGAGCGATGCCAGAACCGTCACGGTTCCATCGACGACTCGTTCGATGACATGCTTGGGACGATCTTCATAGTCGTACCGAATGATTCGATACCGGTAGTACGATCCATCCCGATAGCGAGCGATCAGACCGACGTTGGCATTGTCTTGATCGTAAAAACTGGCACTGATCGTATAATCACTCCAGTCCGCCTCGCCGATGAGCGCCGCCGTTTCGTGGATGCTCGGATCGCGGAGTGGCGGGACAGTGCGATCCTGACGCAACCGACCTTCGACGACCGTCCAGAGCGAGCGTCGCTCATTTGGCACTTCCTCAAGGTCAACGATCTGCCAGCGAGTTAGCGCTCCGTCGATATCAAATTGCTCGGTCACAAGCGTCGTTGCAGCCTGCGGCGCCCCAACGCCCATCACAGGCGACGGCGCTGGAGGAACCGTTGGTGTTGGAGGAACGGTCGGCAAGACGATCAGGTCCTGCATTTCCGCCTGTCCTGACGGTGTGGAGGCACTGATCACAAGCGCAATTGTCAGGAACAGAACAGTGGATGCAGCGATAATCAATGATGTGCGTGACTGTTTCATAGCCCATGCGTATCGCGCACCCGGAATCTCAGGAAGCAGCGATACAACCTCCTTTCATACCCTGAGCGAGCAATCGGCTTCATTGCATGGTGCTCTCTGCAGCGCTCTCCACTGAAAAGAGAGCGCCAGCAGAGAGCAAGGACGTACTGTATTGAGAGACATACAACCTGTACACTTCAACGGATTATGTACCATAGATAGATTGAGCCAACGGAACATAACACGAATAACAAAAGTTGTCAAGGCTAATTCGACAATCTTCTCCACAAATGTATGTTATACCCTCGCTTCGTGCGAATGTCGATTAATTCATAATTACCCCGCAAGATGCTGGCTCCACCAAAATAATCCTCCCAGAATTGTGGGATATAGGTCGGTTTACGAACATCGAGCACATACTCTGGATCGCGCTTTTCGTGCCCCGCGGCGCCACTGCCCATATCGTTGACGACAACACGTGCAATATGCCGATCAGTCAGTCCATGGAGATCGATTGTCTCACGTTGCGAATAGTAGGCAATAGCGCCGATGCCAGCAGCGGCAACGCTTGCATCCAGTGGTGTATTCTGATTGAGCCACAAACCGAGATCCGCCCAAATCCAGACGCTCTCATCATTTCCAAGGACGCGCCGTTCAAACGCCTCACCACGATTCAATCCCACCAGGGCAGCCGCCACAATCGTAACAACAACTGCTGCACGCACCAGCCACCGAGCGCGTTGCGCGAACGAAATGGTCATCAAAGTAGAAGAGCCCAGAATAATCAGCATTGCCAGAAACGGAACAATGGGAACGAAGAAGCGCTCTCCAGGGAAGTGATCACCGCCGACGTAGATAATATAGGCAGTGTATATGAGACACACCAACCAAAGATATCCGGCAGGGGTTGCCAGCACTATGCGCCGTTCTCCCTTCGAACGCGAGCGATCAGCCAATCCGACAAACGGCGCTGCGGCAGCAATAAGAAGCAGTGGACCGCCAAAAATGAATGCAAAATCGATGGTATAGTTCAACCCGCGCAACCACTGCTGTATGCCGCCGCCTGTTTTGGCATAAAAGGTGTTTGGCAAAGGGTCGCCGTAGTACCACATCCGCCATAGAAAGTACGGCACGAACAGCGTCAGAAACGATACTGCCAGCGGCAGCGTCTCACGAAGCGCTATCTGCAGCGTGCGCATATACGATCCACCAGGTTGCAACCTGCCGGATACTGCAACCAGCAAGGCATGCCCGAGTGTCAGACCGAAAACCATTACTCCTTCCGGACGGGTGAACGCCGTCAGTGCGAAGATCATGCCCGCAAGAGCGTATCGCCGGGCGTGATCAGGGTACTTCGCCAACAGTGCTGACAGATAGATGCCGCCACCCACAAGAACGAGCAGTGTGAACAGTCCTGTCTCCATACCGGCGCCGCGCGTTGTGTAGACAAGCAGACTCTGGCTGCTTGCCACCAGCAACGCAGCAGCAAGCCCCCATCGTGGATCGACCACAAGCACTGCAACCCGGTAGGTCAGCAACACAATTGCCAGACCAATGATCACACCTGCGGCAAAACTCCAGAAGACCGGATCACCGCCACGCCAGATGGTGAACGCCGCCAGCATCGTCCAGAGAAAATTGGTATATCCCTCAACACGCTCACCAGGATTGAAGACCAGTCCATGCCCGGCAACCAGATTACGCGCGTAGCGAAAAGAAATAAACGCATCATCGGTGAAAGCTGCGGGCCAGATAATGCTGCTGTACCCGACTAGTGCCACGAGCGCTGCAAGACCGATGCGGGCTGATGTTGTTCTGGCAACAAAAACGCTCAGAGCAGCAGCGATCAGGGTAGGAGCAGCGAGCCAGATAAATGGTAGGGCGCCTGGTCGATACCACGTTGCGGCAACTGCCAATACAACCGCATGGAGCGCTACAATTGCAAGCGCGGACCAGTACGTTGTACGTCGGCGGATCACACCCCACAACACCAGCAGACTGAGTGGAGCTCCAACCGTCAATAACCAGTCGCGCACTGGGATAGATCGAATGGAAAGACGGCTTACCAGCAATCCCAGTTCGCGATTGTCGTCCGTCGGACGAAACGGATGCGTGGTGAACCCAAAACGCATCCCTGCGTCTCCCTGCGCTGGCGCCAGCAGCAAACGATATGTTCGCAATGCGCTGCCGGGGAAAACCTCGGTAATGATCTGGTCGTTGAGAAGAAAGCGGATTGGTTGCGGACCGTGAGGATGAAGCGACTGCGCAGTCAATACCACAAGGTACTCTCGTCCGCTATTGTGTCGAAGCGGCAGACGCACTTCAGCACTGCCAGCCGACCAGCGATAGGTTCCGAGGTCGCTCTGCTCGACGCCGTACCACCCGATACCCTCCAGCCCATCCTGAACTCCGTCCAGCGTATAGCGGATCGGGTTTTGCTGCACAAGAGCGAGGTACGCTGCGCATAACGAAACGAGGATCGCAAGAATCAGGTATTTACCGAAAGCAACCACCCAAACATTATCGGGCAATCTGTGATACTGACGGGCAGTGGGTTGTACCTCGGAACGTATCATAACGATACGGAGTGTCTCATTGATGCAGAGAAGAAGGCAATTGATATCGGCGGGCATTATACTATAAGTCATCCATTACGTAAAAATCCTCTGCCCGCAGGCGATAGAACATCATGGAATCGCAAAGAAACGTGCATCGGTCACGACAATGCTGATCAACCGTGAGGAAGCCGGATCAAGAGTTGCATCGGCGAGCATGCGCACTCGATGTTCACCGGGCGGCAATAAAAAGCTCATGACGATTGTTGCGCCTTGCGGGTCAACTGTTCTGTACCCAAGTACGTGGTCGCCAAGCATGACTGACAACCGACGCTCCTCTCGATACGATTGAACAGAGATCATCATACGGATCAGCGTATCGCTTCGACCCGCATTGACCAGGTTAATTTCTCCCTCTGCCGCCATCCAGCGCCAGTGACGATTGCCATCACGCTCCTCAGCATACCATCCATTGCCAAACGCCGCATATGCAACCGGCGTTTGAGCGATCTGCGGCACACGATATGCGCTCAACGAACCATCTGCATACGCTGGTGCGAGATCACCGAGCGTCTGTTGCAGTGCAGCCTGAAGATCGGTGCGGCGATCGGCAGAAATACGATCCCAGTGAACAATGATATGACGAATGCCGAAGGCATTGAGTTCCTTCAGGCGATTGTCTGCCTGATCGGTGAAGAGGTACGTGTCATCTGGACGCATCCGCCACAACTGCCGTACTCCCGGCGCCTGCTCGACGAACGGATACAGCGGAATACGCGACACGTACCCGCCAATCAATGGCTGACCGTGGACGATCTGCGCCATAAGCGGTTCGCTCGCTTCGAGGAGCGGCGGCAATTCCATTACGGCGCCAGCGTGCCCGGCAATACGCTCATAGTACGGGTGCACCCGGAATGGATGGAGCGACCAGCGCGGCGGGGCAAACTCAACCGCGATCAACGCTGCGCATACTCCGATAAGCGCATACCCCTGCCGCAGCGATAATCGCCTTCGCAGTTCCCGGAGACCAAGTGCTACAAGCGGCGCCAGCATCAGCGTAGTGATAACAATGAAATGGCTGGGACGCCGCGCAAGTTCCAGCCCCGGAATCGCCAGAATCAGTTGATACGGCAGCGGTATCGGCGTTCGCATTACGCCAATCTGGACGATCGGACCCAACGAGAGCACGATCGCTATCAGTCCAATGACCGTCCAACGCCACGCTTCGCGACGAGCCATGATCAACGCAACAGTGGACAAAGCCAGCGCAACATACCCCAGTGCAATATTCCACGCACCAATATACGGATGCCAGGTGCGCACCAGATTCTCTACTGCGCTTCCCCAGAGAGGATGCAAGCCATTGGGAAGAATCACATCGTAGAGATTGGCGGAGTGAATAAGGATAAGGTCAAGCGGATTGGATGGATCAAACCGCATGCCGCTGGCGCCTGCCATCGAGCGCGCAGTGCGACCAGCGGCAAGTATTAGCGGCGCGAGCAGCACGCTGCCGCTACCAGCGATTAGCGCCAACCAGCGAACCAGAACCCATCGCTGCCTATCAGGTGCCTTTACCAGCCAGATCGCGGCAAAAAGTAAACTATAGACGCTAAAGAAGAACAGGTAGTACCAGCTCGTGTACCCGATCAGCGCTAGAAAGACCCCGGCGATCAGCGCATCGCGTCGCTGCGCATCTTCCACAGTGCGCAACAGGAAGAATGCATACAGCGCAACCCATTGCAGGGTGATAAGCTCCAGCTGCCCATCCCATACTTTGGTCAGATGAAACGGCGAGAAGGTAAACACGGCACCGCCAACAAATGCTGCCAGGCGGTCACCGCTGACCCTCAGCGCCAGGGCGTACCCGCCAATACCCGACAGAGTCAGCGCGGCTACGACGGCAGCATTGTATGCAGCAATGGGACCAACAAGCGCCGTGACCGGGAGAAACAGGATGCCATTACTGATGTTCAACGTTTGCAATGTTAGATCAACACCCTGCGGATAGAATAGCAACGGTGTGAAGAACGGATTCGTGGCGGTCGTCACCGCGCGGTGCACCCACCACAGGTTCCAGACGTTCTGCCATCCATCGACGCTGGCAATCGGACCACCCGGAAGAGCGGTGGTGAATACCGGTAGCACCGGCGCCATGATGATCAGGCTGAGTGCCAGATAGCCAGACAGCGGTAGAACATATGCGCTCTTTTTGAGGGATTGCCACATGCTGCGCCTTCAACCCGCGGGACGCTGCGCAACGACTAGCAGCATTGATCGTGCTGGCGGAATCGCGCGTGTTGCACTCCAAAGCAATGCCTTGACCAGCCAGCGGTGGGGATGGCGCAACAAACGCTGCCACTCCAGACCGACACGTTCCCATGGATTGCCGTATATGCGCCTCCTTACGATGAAACCTGCATGATGCAGCATCCAGCAAAGCTGACCCATGCTGTACAACCGACTGTGGGTGTAGTAGCGCGCTTCTGCCTTGAGACTCACCCAGCGGCGGAATTCATCATCATGCTCGAAGGGACGCAGCAGCAGAATGTCTGCCAGCACCCGCAACCGGCTTTTCAAATAGAACTGGTTCGGCGTCGAAACCAGAAGGTACCCTCCTGGAACAAGCAGTTCTCGCATTGCTGCCAGCGCGTCCAGTGGTGGATTTACAAGATGCTCAATAACTTCCGAGAAGATAATAAGATCGAACGATGCTGGCGGGTATGGCGGCGGTTCGGTATCAATGTTCCAGCGCCGCACGTCAACCCCCAGATCGCGCCACAACGATGCGCGATGTTCTGGAAACAGGTCGGTGCCGCTGACCCGATACCCGGCTCGAACGAGTGCTTGCGTGAAAAGACCAGGGTTGACGCCAATTTCGAGCACGCGATTGCCGGCGTCCGTCGGTAGCGCGGCGAGGATCATTGCAAAACGATTGCGGTGCAATCGGAAGTAGTCACGCTTGCCATCCGGCGGAATAGCAGATCCAACATCGGCAAGGATCTGGTTGATATGGCTTCGGATGATCACGGCGGGGATTGTACCATAATCTTGAACACTCTAGAGCATCCCCCTCCCTTTCAGCTCCAGATATTTTTCGATGACTGCAACGCTCAGACGATCAGCGGGAACGTCAAGCGTCAAGACGCCGCTGCGATGCAGGGTTTCGAGCACAACCCGACGCTCCGCCAGAAGCATTTCAGCCACACCGCGCCGGTAGACGTCGGTCGCCTCAACTGGCGTACGCCCGGCAAACCGGGTGATATTCGGGTCGGACAGAACGACGCACAACGGCAGATGACGCTGCGCCAGACGCGCCATGTGCGCGATCAGATCGCGTGCAGCGTCTAGCGTGACGAGATCGGTGAAGACGATGATCAACGAACGGCGCTTATGCCTGGCGCTCAGATAGGTGAGTGCGCGCGCATAGTCGGATTCGACCGGCTCAAACGGTACGTTGTACAGCGCCTCGAGCATGCGATAGAACTGGCTTTTGCCGCGCTTCGGCGCCAGATAGGTGCGAACGTCATCGGCAAAGGTCAGCAAACCGGCATGATCCCCTTTGAGAGTGACCACGTAGGAGAGCAGCAGGGCAGCGTTGATAGCGTAATCGAGCCTAGCAAGTCCTCCCGTGCCGTCGTTCGCTGGCGCGCGCATGAGGCGACCTGTATCGATCACGCTGACAACATACTGGCTGCGTTCGGTCTCATACTCGGCAGCAATCGGTTTGCCCCGGCGCGCAGTCGCTTTCCAGTTGATGCGACGAAACTCGTCGTCGGGATGGTACTCGCGCAACCGCTCAAACTCGACCCCTTGCCCAAAAATGCGCACTGGACGTAACCCCATTTCGAGCAGTAATCCTTTGCGCACAAGCAGGTCGTATTTGCGAATATCCAGAACATTCGGATAGACCTTCACCGGTGCAGAAGCCGGATAGCGTGCCTGTTGCACGAATGTGCCAAAGGCGCTAACATAGCGCAGGTTGATGTCGCCGAACGTATAGTCGCCGCGGCGGAGTGGACGCAGGTGGTAGCGCACTTCGAGCAACGCAAACGGATCGACCGATCCGCTCAGGATGGTACTATCAGCCGGGATCGCATCAGGATGCTCGTCACGGATCTGGAGCATCAACCGGCGACGGGCGCGACTGGCAATGAGGATGGTCACCGGGTTGCTGGCGCCCAGTGAGAGACGCGAGTCGTTAATGCGCTCAACATCGAGAACAGCGGGGCGGTCGGTCAGCAGAAAATCGATACCTACCAGCACGGCGACAACCGTCAGGTACGCAATGGCAATCCAGATCGCCAGTGGCGTAATCGCTGCTCCGGCAATCAGTACAGCGCCGACGAGGAGCATGAGATAGAGGCGCAGTGTCGGGATCATGCGTTGCAGGTTTCAATTAGGTTGACACATCACGGGCAGCGACAGGTCATATCTGACAAGTAGAACGGTATCAGGATAGCGCACCGTAGCAGCTCTTACAGCGGTTGAACCTCCCTGGACAACCACAATCACCATTGCGCTCCCCAAACGGCAACCGAAATGTATGGTTGTTTATTCCGCTACAGCCTGCGCAGACGGGCTTTGCATGGTATAGCTGAGAGCTTATGAGTTTCAAGAGTCAAGTCCGGTATAGCCCGTGCAGGCGGGCCTCGCCCCGCAAAGCTGAGAGCCCATGATAAATAAATAACCCAGCATAGCCCGCGCAGGCGGGCTTCGCCTCGCATAGCCGAAGGCTTTAGCCCGACAGCCGGTTTGGTACACCGGATTAAGTTCTAAATATTAGCTCGACGGCACGAACGAATACCGGATTGAGTGCCTAGTCTTCATCTTCATGAGCCCCGCAGCAACGGCGCATACCGGTTTATGTTCTCAACATCCCCACGGCACGAACGAATATCGGATTAGTTCCTACGAGAGGTTGAACCCTATGCCGGAAGCGGGCACCCTGCACGACATGGAAGATGCACACGATGGTCAACGTATCTGAGAGATACTATAAGCGCTTCAACAGTCAGGTAAAGCAAGAACGTGCTCAGTCGCTCACGAGTAGCATCCATTTCCCGATCCTCAGTTCTCAGTTCTTGGTTCTTGGTTCTCAGTTCTCAGTTCTCGGTTCTCACCTCGGCACCTCCACCCGCGCCAGAATGCGCGACATTGCCGTATCTGGCGTCAACCCCTCGACCTCAGCTTCCGGCTTGAGAATGATACGGTGGCGGTACACTGGTCGCGCCAGAAACTTGACATCATCGGGCGTAACATATGCGCGATTCTGCATCGCCGCCCAGGTTTTGGCAGCGATCAACAGGCTGATTGACGCTCGTGGACTGCCACCCAGGATCAGATCGAGACTTTTGCGACTCGCCTGGGCGATGTCGGTGACATATTTCAGAATGCTATCGTCCACCTGCACCTGGCGGATCTCAGCACGACACTGCGCCAGGATCTCAGGGTTCATCACCGGACGCAGCCCGACCGTCTCCAAGCGGTGAGCATCGAATCCAGCATGGTACCGACGCAGCACTTCGATCTCGACTTCTTGCGACGCGTAATCGACGATAACCTTGAAGAGAAAGCGGTCGAGTTGCGCTTCCGGCAGCGGATAGGTTCCTTCGTATTCAACCGGGTTCTGCGTTGCCATAACGAAGAACGGCTCAGGCAACGGCAATCGCTCGCCTTCGATAGTCACCTGGCGCTCTTCCATCGCTTCGAGCAAGGCGCTCTGTGTCTTCGCCGGGGCACGATTGATTTCATCGCCCAACAGAATATTGGTGAACACCGGACCTTTGCGGAGGCGGAATTGCCCGGTTCCCATCTCGAAGATCTGCGTGCCGATAACATCGGAAGGCATCAGGTCGGGTGTAAACTGCACACGCTTAAACTCGACACCGATCAACGCTGCCAGTGTCTTTGCCATTAGCGTTTTTGCGGTGCCTGGTACGCCTTCGATCAGCACATGACCGCCGCTAAATAGCGCGATCAGGATCTGCGTGAACGCCTCTTCCTGCCCGACGATCACTTTCGACGCCTCGGAGCGCATAGCCTGTGCAATATCATAAGTTAGCATAGCACTCCAATTCAGTTCTCAGTTATGGCTATCGGCTATCGGTTCTCAGTTCTTGCTTCTCCCGCCACGCTTCGACCCGCCGCGCTAGGTCTGCGCCGCTGCGCGCTGCCAGGTTCCGCCGGTACAGTAGCGTCATCGAGATGAGCCAGGGTGGCAGCACCAGTGCCAGACCGAGCAACCACGCGACTCCGGCAATTGCCTGGGCAAACGACGACTCCTCGCCAAGCAGGAGAAACGCTGGCAGCGGTATCAACACACCCACCGCCAGACTCACCGAGATGCCCACGGCAAATACCAGCAGCGCGCTCAGCCCCCAGGCGAGGAGATTCGTGCGTAGACGAAACCGGATCAGATCAAAACTCCGCTCCATCGCCTCACCAAAACGCAGCCGCTCGATTAACCATGGTTGCAGCGCGTACAATAGACTGCTGTACCCTATGCCGCCAATGATAAATCCGAGCAGATACATACCCATGAACAGCAAGCCGATGACTATCAGCAAAATCGCCTGAACCACGCCACTGCTGTCTGGCGCTGCAACCAGCGCTGTAAGAGAGATCCCCAAAAAAACATAGATTGGACAGATGCATACAATACTCAGCAAAGATGACACTACCTGCATCAGAATACCGTAGGTAACGGTAAAACATCCAGCCTTCGCAACCACGCTGGGATAGAGCGCCAGCGTTTCGCGCAGATCAATGGCACGCCCCTCGATTGCTGCATTCGCTGCACGTGACAATCCGCCGATCAGATAGATCAGCATCGGCAGCATCAGGACCAGACCCACCAGAATGATAACGATGAACCAGCCAGGACCGAGTCGTTCCGCATTTGCTATCAGCAGACCTGTCGCAATTGCAATCGGGGTCAACCCTGCGAGTCCCACCAGGACAAAACCGGTGAACGAGCGACGGTAGAGAGCAAACCCTTCATCGAGCAGATCAAGGATAGCGTGCAGACGCGCGGCGATATTCGGTTTCACACACTCCTCCCCTTGTCGGTTTTATCACTGCCCGTGGGTCTGCGCATGGATGAACGCATCGGCAGCGGCAACCACGCGCAGCAACTCAGCATCCGAAGCGGGAGTCGCCTGCAGTTGCGCCAGCAACGCAAGCAACGCCGCTTCATCAATTGAGCGCAGTCGCGCCAGTTGATACACAAACTCGCGATCATCCACCTGGGGGTTAATACCGTATGGTTGCGCTAGACGACGTTTGAAGCTGGCGTAAAAGTGACGTAGCATATATGCGCGTTTACCTCCACGCCGATATAGATCAGCGATGCTCTCGACATACTCCGCACTGCTGCGACGTTCGACCTCTTCCTTTAGCGGCACAGCTCGCCCAAAGCGCCGCCCGCCCAACAACAAAAATAGCGCCGTCACGGTCGCAGCATAGATCCCTGCCCATCCCCATGCCGTGCGCAGCAATCCATCAGTCGGTGCAGGCGGCGCAACCAGACCGTGATGGTACTCATCGAACAGAACGCGATCGCCAGGCGACGTGCGCCGCAGCATATTCAGCACCAGCGCAGCATGCTGCTTATCGCGCAACCCACTGTTCGTAAATGGCTGCGCAGTTGCACTGATATACACATACCCCTGACCAATTTGAATGCCTGCGATCAGGATCCGACCTGATGTGCCAAACAGCGGTGCATAATCGTTGCGATGTGGCACAAGCATGCGCTGTGGACGAACGAACAACTCACGCACCGGCGGTTGATCGAAGACCGGCTGCAATGCCGGCACGCGCTCGATCATCTGTGTGCCGGTGATGACGATCATACGCATCTGCAATTCATCAAGCAGCGCATCAGATAGGCCGAACAATGCTGGTGTGTCTTCTGCGAAGATCAGCATCCCGCCGCGTTCGATCCAGGTCCGAATGTGGTGAGCGTGATCCTTGCTGATCGCGGCGCTGGGATTGAGCATCACCAGCACAGCATCATCATCGGTCAACTCGAAAGGACGATATTCGAGGCGATGCGCGTCGTACCCCATGGCGCGCGTCCATTCGTACAGCGCCAGCGCTCCCGTCGGCGCGCTCGAGTAAGTCGTTGGAGTATCCGGTGCCAGCGATGGAGAGCGACCGGGACTGACAATAACAAAGGCGATCAAGACCCCAAAAAGAGCGGCTATCAGCAGAAGATCGCGTAATTGACTCATATGCGCTTCGTTCCCATCTCGCGCCGCAATGTCTCGACCTGTTGACAATATGATGCAAACAGGGAAGCGTCAACCGGTGCATGGCCGTACCATACCTGATCAAACGTTTCAATCACCGGCTTCAGGCGCAGTAACAGGTCGGGATTACTCCGCGCTCGTTCCAGATGTTCACGGTTCGTTAGCGCGCGATCATAACGCAGCAGGTTCTGTTCATCGAGCCACAGCAGCACTGAGAGACAGAGGTAGCGCACTGCACTGCGATAATCACCGTCGCGTGCCAGAAAACTTGCCTGATTGAACGCCCCGGTCGCCGTCAGTACATCGTTATCGTTCTGCACCTCGATCCGTGCATCGCGCACAATGCCGCGTTGCACACTGATTGCCAGATAGATCATCACTGCCAGCAGCAGCACAATACCGACCAGCACAATGATCCAGGCGACCACATTCGTTGCCTGCGGCAGTACAACGCTGACCGGACGACTGATTGTTTCAATCACCTGTATCAGCCAGCCAAGTGCATCGATTAACCATTGTGGCGGCTCGAACGTCGGACGATTGAACGGTGGGGCATCGAGGATACGTTCCAATCGATCCAGCGCATCTGCTGGCGCTGACGACGGTGGTTGCGCGAGTGCATCGATCAGCGCGCCAAGGCGCGCACCGATCAGCGTGAGATCGGGAGTTGGTGACGCAAGCGCCTCTTGCAGCCAGGCGTTGTCCACCGTCACGACCGTCCCATCGGGGAAACGAACCGCAGTCACCGCCGCCAGACGACCGGCGACGTCTTCGAGACCGATGCGGTCACCGCGCTGAGCGGCAGCGAATGCTTCGCGCAGCCAGGATTCGTATTCTGATAGATCGGGAGGAACGGTCTGAACTGTAGCGGAAGCTGGGGAAACGCCCAACGACAGGACGATCGCGATCAAGAGCGGAAAACGCAAGATTGTCTGATAGATGTATAATAGTCGGTGCATAGCAATCCCACGAGACGACGCCTGTGCTATTATATCAATGGCATTCGCCAACCGGCAAAGGTTGCGATATATTTACGCGCTGTTTGGAACCTGATAACCGCAGGTAGTTAAGCCGTGTATACAATAGTGGCAGTATCGCACTGCACACGCAACATAGTTGTCAGCCGGATCTCGCGACAGTGACTTGCGCCGCGGTGTTGCGGCATGTGCCAACTCATCGAGAGCTGAAAGATCTCCGCGCGGATGGGTGTGATCTGATGAGTGCTGCATATCACACACCGTCCATAACTGGACGTGAAAGGCACTGCTTGGTTTAGTGAGGAGAAAGGGCTATGCGTATTGGCATTCTGACTGGCGGCGGTGACGTTCCCGGCTTGAATCCGTGCATCAAGGCAGTAGTGAATCGCGCGAGCGACGCCGGGATCGAGGTTATCGGCATCCGGCGTGGTTGGGCCGGTTTGCTGTACTACAACCCGGACGATCCAGAGAGCGCGTCGGAATGGGTGCAGCCACTCACCAAGGCGGATGTGCGTACGATTGACCGGTACGGTGGAACGCACCTGCACACATCACGCACCAACCCACAGCGTGTGCGCGAGAAGGAGATGCCCGAATTTCTCAAGGGCAAGTTCGAACTCACTGGCGAAAAGAAAACCGCTGACTGTACGCCACATGTGTTACGTGTGCTGGAGCATCTTGGTATCGACACGCTTATTCCAATCGGCGGCGACGACACTCTCTCCTATGCGGTTCGCATGCATCGTGAGGGGGTGCGGATCATTGCCATCCCCAAAACGATGGACAACGACGTGTTCGGCACCGACTACTGCATCGGGTTCTCAACGGCAGTCACCCGCAGCGTTGACTTTATCAACGCACTGCGCACGCCGACCGGCTCACACGAGCGTGTTGCCGTGATTGAACTGTTCGGACGCAACTCAGGGGAAACAGCGCTGATCTCGGCGTACCTGGCAGACGTTGATCGCGCCATCATTTCCGAAGTGCCGTTCGATGTCGAGAAGCTGGCACGCTTCCTGGTGGAAGACCGCCGACGCAACCCCAGCAATTATTCGATCTGCGTCATCTCAGAAGGCGCATCAATGATCGGCGGGCAGGTGGTCGAATACGGCCAGGAAGACGCTTACGGGCACCGGAAACTCGGCGGCATCGGCATGATTACCGGTGAGGCGATCAAGCAGATCACCGGCATCGACATCGTCTACCAGCAGCTGTCATATCTGATGCGCGCTGGTGCACCCGACTCGCTCGACCGAATGGTTGCCATCTGTTATGGCAATCTGGCAGTCGATCAATTGCTCCAGGGGCACACCGGGCGCATGGTGGCGCTCCAGAACGGGCAGTATACCACCGTTCCGGTCGATACCTGCGTGCAGGGAGTCAAACGGGTTGATGTCGAAGAGTTGTACGACGTGGAGAACTACCGGCCACGGGTCAAACACCCGCTTGGCAAGCCGATGTTCTTGTACTGAAGGAGGTTGACAATGGCCACGGTCACAATGACACGCGGCAAATTCAATGGCATCAATAAGTGTGCCAATGAACGCGGCGTCATCGCAGCAGCGGCAATGGACCAGCGTGGCTCGCTCAAAAAGGCGATTGCCAAAGCGCGCGGCGAAGGCGGAACGGCGACCAGTGAAGATCTGACCCTGTTCAAGACCGCAGTCACAAAGATATTAACGAAGTATGCTTCGGCGATCCTGATGGATCCGGAGTATGGTTTGCCTGCACTTCAGCACAAAGCACCGAATGTCGGCGTGCTGATGTCGTATGAGAAAACTGGCTACGATGCCTCCATCAAAGGGCGCCTGCCAGACCTGCTCGATACCTGGAGCGTCTATAGCCTGATCCAAGCGGGTGCAGACGCTATCAAAATCCTGATCTACTACAATCCATTCGACGAGCCGGACATTCTGGCACGCAAACATGCATTCATCGAGCGCGTCGGTGCGGAGTGCAAAGGGCTTGATGTTCCCTTCTTCCTTGAACCGCTGGCATACGACGACAACATCGGCGATGAGAAGAGTTTCGAGTTTGCCAAAGTCAAGCCAAAATATGTTGCTGCCTACATGGAGGAGTTCTCCAAGCCGAAGTACGGTGTCGATGTGCTGAAAGTCGAAGTGCCAGTCAACATGAAGTTTGTGTCTGGCACCAAAGCATTCAGCGGACAGGAAGCATACACTCGCCAGGAGGCGCTGAAACTGTTCCGCGAAGCGTCGGATGCCGCCACCAAGCCATTCATCTACCTGAGCGCTGGCGTAACCGATGAGGTGTTCCGTGAGTCGCTCGAAATGGCTGCCGAAGCCGGATCGCGCTTCGCTGGTGTTCTATGCGGACGCGCGACCTGGCAGGATGGTATCCCCGTCTATGCGCGCGAGGGGTACGATGCACTCGAAGCATGGCTCAGCGACCGCGGCGTGCAGAATATCACCGCGCTGAACGAGGTGCTGGACAAAGGCGCGAAACCCTGGTGGGATATGTATGGCGGTAAAGACGCCATTAAGGTGGTTGATCTGCCAGTCTAAACATACGTTTGCACCCAATGTCCGCACCTGGGAATGGGGTTCGCCCCGTTCCTTCACTGGTATGAGCACCAAGGCATATATGCCAGATATGGTGGGGCATAGGGTCGATACCATCTACGCGCTGTCGCGTCATATGCGCGACGGCGTGTAGTATTTTCAGGTGATGCTAACTGGCAAACCGGTTCAGGAGAAGAGAGGAGCGCAACGCTATGACGATCCCTTCAAGCTCACGATTGCGCATTGCCATCTGTACCGGTGGCGGCGATGCTCCGGGGCTCAACGCTGTTATCCGCGCTACGGTATTGAGCGCTATGCAGCGCGGTTGGGAATGCTATGGCATTCGTGACGGATTCAATGGCATTCTCTCACCGAAAGAATATCCACGAGGCGGCGTGATTCCGCTGACCCGCGAAACGGTGCGCGGCATTACACCACTGGGCGGCACTATCATCGGAACAACAAACCGTGGAAATCCCCTGCGCTACCCCACAAAACTGCCCGACGGCACCGTGATCGAGCGTGACCGCACCGACGAGATTGTGAACGGTCTTGCGGTTTACGGCATCGATGCATTGATCTCAGTCGGCGGCGACGGCTCGATGGAGATCGCAGCGGCGCTAGCACGCAAGGGGGTGCGGGTGATCGGTGTTCCCAAAACAATCGACAATGACCTGGATGGGACGGTTGCCACCTTCGGCTTTGATACCGCAGTCGCTTTTGCTACTGAAGCGATTGATCGCCTGCACACAACTGCCGAAGCGCATCAGCGGGTTATGGTGGTTGAAGTGATGGGGCGCTATGCCGGATGGATTGCACTCAACGCCGGGATCTCCGGAACGGCGAACGTTATCCTTATTCCTGAAATCCCTTATGACATCCACAAGGTTGCTGCCAAGATCAAGAGCCGCGAAGCCGAAGGGCGACCATACTCGATCGTGGTTGTTGCTGAAGGCGCCCGTCCGATTGAGGGCAGTGTCTCGCTGATTGCTCCAAAAGAGGCTGGTCGCGCCGAGCGTCTGGGCGGCATTGGTGAGCGGGTGGCACGTGAGATCGAGGAGCTGACCGGCAAAGAAACGCGCGTTGTCGTTCTGGGGCACCTGTTGCGTGGCGGCACACCAACCACATTTGACCGCCTGCTGGCACTGCGTTTCGGCGCAGCGGCTGTGCGCGCGCTCGAAGAAGGGCAGTCTGGCGTGATGGTGGCGCTCGACCCGCCAACGGTGCGGTATGTGCCACTCGAAGAGGCAACCCGGCGCATGAAAACCGTCCCGCTCGACTCGGATACCATGCTAACGGCGCGCGATCTGGGGATTGTCTTCGGCGACTGAGACAACGACTCACTGCCGGGACATCCCTATACCGGTCCTCCGCCGGGGCGGACGTAGGCGTCGTTTACCTCTGCTGCCACTGCTGCTGCCGGCTTGACCGCCAGCAGTTGATCAAACAGCGGCATTTGACCGGTTCGCACCGCGTTATCAGCGTACAGATACATTGCAGCCGACCACCCCTGCTGCGCATACCCCATCGGATGACCGCTTTCGCCGTGCATCCATTCGTTGAACTCCCAGTCGCAATGTAATCCCTGATAGACACACTCTGCCAGCGACCGGAGCAATCGCTCCGCCTGATTGTGCCAGCGGTGGCGTACCAACGCCGCCACGTGGAAGCCGCCAATCATCGGCCAGATGCCGCCGTTGTGATACTGGTGCGGCAGATTAAGCGTCCGACTGCGGTAGTACTCGCGCCAATGCGCTTCGCCCGGATAGATCGGCGGATGGATGGCTTTCGTCGGATAGGGTTCCGCCATGCCAACCTGATACATAAAGCGCAGAATGTGTTCTGTGCGATGTCCGTCTGCCACACCGGTCAAAATGGCGAGCAGATTGGCGAGACTGTCACACCAGTCGCCGAATTCGCGGAAGGCGACCCACGGCAGATAGAACGGTCGGCTGGAGATCATGCCGATATTGTGGTACAGCATGAACCATTCCAGCCGCATCGCCTTGAGACGTTCGAGATGAGCGGCAAAATGCTCGGCGACCCAACAACGGTCGATCCAGAACAGAAGGTTGATACGTTCGTGGATGCCAGCGGCGTCGATCGTCAGCTGATGCGCTGGCATCTCTGGTGCTACTAGAGTGCGTAGTTGTTCATGCGCTAGCGCCGCCGCATAGTACAGCACATTGTCGTACAGCGTGTTGTAACGCACTGCCAGCAGGTCCATCCAGTTGCCCGCCTCCGGGATTTCGATCAACCCGCATTCGTTCATATCCTGGTATTCGAGCCATACCATTGCCCTGTCGATCTCCCTCCAGTGCGCTTGCACGAAAGCAACGTCACCGGTAGCGCAGTAGTGAAGGTAATGCCCCAGAATGAACCACAGATTCGAGTCGGCTGCACCAGCGTTCTCCGTGCTGATATAGCCAGTGTCGGGGTTAATATTGAGCGGGATAAGCCCACGCCGCGACTGCGCCGCGCCCAGGGTTTCGAGTGCTGCGCGACTGCACGCGATCAGGGCGGGATCGCCGCTGGCGACGACACCCAGCATCATAATGCCGTTGTCGCGCGCCCAGATCTGCGGGTAGCCCGCTGCGAGCGCCGAAGCGCGAAAGCCATGCGGTGTGCAACAATGGTAGAGCACGTCCATTGCGCGGTTGCGCGCTTCATCGATCAGATTGCGGTTCATAAACTTCCATCTATTGCCTGCGTGATCCACCTGCGGTACAATCCTGATACTATGGAACACATTCTGCGCTTGCATGCGAATCTGCTCTTTACCATTCTCTTGGTCTTTAGCATACTGGCGCTCTGGGCGCTGATCCTGGGTCTGTTACAGCGTCCGGTTGGAGCGTGGCTCCGCAGCGGCATGGCGATCGGAGTGCTGCTCGTGCTGTCGGAATGCGTCCTCGGCGTGATACTGCTGGTGCGCGGGTTGCTGCCGCTCCGTCCTGAAATGCATATTCTCTACGGCATTATCACACTGCTCACTATTCCGATTGCCCACTCTTCGGCGCGCAACCGTGAGCCGCGTTCTCAGGGATTGATGTATGCCTTCGCCTGTATGTTCGTGTGCATCATTGCACTGCGCACTGTTGAAATGGCTCGACCATAGAACTGTGCGCGCCAGACCATGGTTCTGCTATGGACATACCGCCTATTATTCACCTGTCGCCGCCTGCGGGGCGCGCCTTTCTCACCTGGAACGGAAAGCGACCACTGGCGCCGCTCACCGTTCCGACCGCTATCGAAGTGGAACGATCGGGTGCGACCGGTCCGAATATGTTGATCCACGGCGAGAACCTTGCCGCGCTGACCTGGCTTCTGGCGAACGGGTATCGGCAGCGCATCAATCTGATCTACATCGACCCGCCATTCGGCGCTGGCATCGACCGTGTGCGCCGCATACGCCTGCGTGGTTCCGGTTCTGCGCGACTCATTCCTGTTCCCAATGCCGAATACCGCGATACCTGGGACGATGACGCCTATCTCCAGTTCATGTACGAACGCCTGATCGCGCTGCGCGAACTGCTCGCCGAAGATGGCAGCATCTACCTGCACTGCGATTTTCGCAAGGCGCACTTGCTGCGCTGTCTCATGGACGAAGTCTTCGGCGCCGAACGGATGCTGAACGAAATTATCTGGTTCTACCCAAGCGGCGGCGATGGCGAACGCCAGTTCAACCGCAAACATGATACCATCCTGCTCTATGCCCGCAGTGATCGCTGGACGTTCAATTACAACGAGGTGCTTATCCCCTACACGCGACAGCAACTTGCCCGCTTTCGGCAGGCGGACGAGCGTGGACGCTACTACTGGAATGTCAACCCGCGTGGTGAGCGGGTCAAGACCTATCTGCGCAAACCCGGCATCGGCGCCTACGATGTGTGGACGATCCCAATCGACGCAGCGCTCGTGCGTGACCTGGGGTATCCCACTACCAAACCGCCAGCGCTGCTGAATCGCATCGTGCGCGCTTCGTCCCGTCCAGGCGACGTGGTACTGGATTGCTTCGCCGGATCGGGCACGACGGCGGTTGTCGCGCAGCAGTTGGGGCGACGCTGGATTGCCTGTGATGTCAATCCGAGCGCCATCCAGATTACCGCCCGTCGGTTGCGCTGCATGCTTCAGCCGTGCAATCCGGCATCCGATGGCTTTACCATTGTGCAGGTCGGAGAAACGACGCCAGCGCCGCGCGGCGAGGCGACCATTCGTATCGCGCGCACCAATGCACAGATTACAATCACTGTCGAGGGGTACGTCAATCCCGCATTGACAACCGTATCAGGCGATCTGAACGATTGGCGCTGTATGGTTGATGAGATCCTGATCGATCCCGCATATGACGGGAGATTGTTTTGTCCCACAATTGTGGATGCACCACTACGCCGCAGGACGCTCGTCAGCGGCGTCTACACCCTGGATCGGCACGCTACGGGCGCACTGCTCGCCGTAAAGGTCATCGACGTAATCGGCGGTGAGGCGTGGACTGTTGTGCCAGCGAACGCGAAACTTTGACATTTTCGCAACTTGACGCGCTGCGCACGAGCGTGTATACTTGCTCAAGCCGGTCGTGACCGGTTGTATGGTTGTGCTCTTTCGCCCAAACACAGCGCGTAATCGCAAAGTTCACCAGGTTTAGTCGTGAACATATGGTGAATGTGCAGGAAAAAACCTGCAGCGATTGTTGAAGCGCAGAGGTGTGTCAGAAAACAATGAGTTTTCCACCCGGCTCAGGCGAGAGAGTGTTCTGTTGAAGGGATATGGACGCTAACTCTGGTCATAGTTGCGCGCGGCAGCACAACGGTATCTGTGCGCCGGTTACCTCATACGCTGCGGGGAAGTGCAGCGCGGGCGGTCGCTTATAAGCGGTACGCCCCTCTCTGGTTATGCGCCCCCGCAGTCTGAGGCTGTGGGGGCTTTTTAGAGCGAAACACCTCACGCTCCGGGTCCTCCTGACAGTGGCGGCTTATCGTGTGCCGCAGCGGTTGCGCCGCTCACTGCCGCGCCTTCCGAATCGACAAATGACAATCCGCCTGCACTCTGTCAATGGAGGACTGCCATGACTGCGCTCACTCTGCGCGCCATTCCTGCAACTAGGCGCGCATCCGCGCTCTACTGCGCAACCGGCGGCAGCGGATTTCCGCTGCTGTTCATCCATGGCTTTGGCGCCTGCGGTGATGTGTTTCAACCACTCGCCAGCAAACTTGCTGGCAGGTATCAGACTATCGTGCCAGACCTGCGCGGGCATGGTCGGAGTCGTCGATTGCCGCTCGCCGATAGCATCGCGCGCCTGGCAGCCGATGTGTGCGATCTGCTCGATCTGCTCGGCGTGCCGCGCACTGTTATCATTGGTCACGCAGGTGGAACGGCGGTTGCCACCCACCTCGCCGCCGACCAACCAACGCGCGTGTCCGGTTTGGTGCTGATCTCGCCACCCGAAATCCTGCCAGCCGGGCGACGGTCTCTCGGCGCGCGCCTGCGCGATGGGTTGATCGCAGCGTTCAGCCGCTCAACCAGTGCTGGCGACCACAACGCACAGGCATGCCAGCGTCTGCTCCAGCATACCGATTATCGTATGCAATTGCGTTCAATAACTGCGCCAACGCTCATCATCGCCGGGGATCGCGACCCCGCCCCGATCCTGCGTCAGGCGCACGAGATAGCGCAGACTGTCGGACATGGCACACCGGCGATCGTCAGTGGAGGAGGCGTCAGCCTGCTGCACACCCACGCAGACGCACTGATCGACGTGCTGACGCCATGGCTCGATCAGCAGGAGTGCGCCGCATGACCGCCCCCCTCGATCTGGATCTGCTCGAATCACAGGTGCGCGCCGCCCTGGATGCCGACGACATCGCAGCACTCCGCGATCTGGTGGCGCGCATCTATCCTCCCGATCTGGCAGACATTATTGAACGGCTGGATGATGAGGATCAACAGCGCGTCTTCAGCCTGCTCGAACGTCAGCAGGCGGCTGATGTCCTTGACGAAGCCAGCATCGACACCGCCCGCGAGTTGATTAGTCAGATGCCGGTCGAACAGGCTGCCGATATTCTGGAAGAACTTGACAGTGATGATGCCGCCGCTATTCTCGCCGAAGACGTGCCAGAGCGTCAGCACGAATTGCTGGCAGCAATGGCGCCGGAAGAAGCAGCCGATGTTCGTGAACTACTCCGCTATCCGCCGCAGAGCGCCGGTCGTCTGCTGAACGATCAGTTCGTCGCGCTGCGCGAAAGCGATACGGTTGCCGACGCAATGGTACGTCTGCGGAGCATCGTTCATGACGCAGCGGTCATTGTGTACCTGTATGTGCTCGATGTCCGCGATCGACTGATCGGTACGGTCAGCCTGCGGCGCCTGCTAGTGGAAAGACCGGATCGACCAGTCATCGAATTGATGCGTCCATCACCCATCGCTGTTCATCCTGAAACCGATCAGGAAGAGGTGGCGCGCATGGTGGCACGCTATGATCTGGCAGCGCTGCCAGTCGTTGATGACGCGGGGCGCATGCTTGGCGTCGTTACGGTCGACGATGTGATGGACGTGCTGGTCGAAGAAGGCGCGGAAGACGTGTTGAAGTTCGGCGCCGTGGCACAGGGGCAGGCGGACGAAACCTACTTCACGACACCGATCGCGGCATCGGTGCGACGGCGTATTGTGTGGTTGCTGTTCCTCTTCGTCGCCGGATCGATTACGGCAAGTGTGCTGCGGCTCTTCGAAGCGGAACTAGAACAGGTTGTGGCGCTGTCGTTCTTTATTCCACTGCTGATCGGCACCGGCGGCAATACCGGTGCGCAAACCGTTTCGACCCTGATTCGCGCTATGGCACTCAATGAAGTCCGTCTACGCGATGTATGGCGCGTGCTGGCGCGCGAATTGCTGGTGGGCGTCATTCTGGGCTTTCTGCTGGCGATTATCGCATTCGGACGCGCGTTCCTGGAAGTGCCGATGGCGTCGCTGGCGATCACGGTTGCGCTCTCGGTGATGGCGATCTGCATCTGGGCGAATATTATTGGCGCGATGGTTCCGATGGCAGCACGACGCTTCGGTATCGACCCTGCGCTGATCTCTGCACCCCTCATTACCACCCTAGTGGATGCCAGCGGATTGGCGATTTATCTCCTGATCGCCAAAGTGCTGCTCGGTTTGTAGCGAGATGGCGCGTCACTGTCGCGCTCCCGCATTCCCCGCCTTTATTTCGCACCGAAAAAGGATTGCGATTCCTTCACCGTCTTGCTTATAAATGCATCTTTTCCCTACGACACGCCATCGGACCGATGATCGAAGTGCCGCACGGCGCCGTGCCGCCCAATCCCGACGGCACGCCCGGCAAGCTCACCTTCTCAATCGCACCTGCGCCGGATCAACCGGTCACTCTGCCCGATGAGATAGCGCTCAGCGGGCTGCTCTATCAGTTCGAGCCGGAAGGCGTGACCTTCGCCGTGCCGGTGCGCATCACGCTCCCGATCCCCACCGACACCGACCCGGCGCGGGTGATGGGACTGGTCACGCGCGACGCCCAGAGCGGCGAATGGATCACGATTGCGGGCGTGGTCGATGCCGCCGCGCGCACCGTCAGCGCGGAAGTGACCCACTTCTCGCCCTTCGGCGTGTACAGCTACACTAGCAACGATCCTGACGCCTGGCAGCGTCGCAACGGCGGCTGGTTCGTCCTCGAACATCCCGGCGTGCGAGGCGACGGGTACTATCCGATGTGCCGCAAACTGCCGCGCGCGCTGTACCTCAACGTCTGCATCCAGAGCGCAACATCGACCGACCCGAGTCTCTCCTACGCGCTGAAGCCCAATGATTTTTCGATCGGGCAGAGTTATAGTTATAGCAACCGACGGGAACCGCTGAAGGTCTGGCTGCCTGCCGGGACCTACTGGATCGTCCACGCCATCGAGATGAGCGAGATCAACAATGACCCGCTCTATGTGCCGTGCCACGGATGGTGGGTGAAACCGCCGCAGGTCATCAACTTTCAACCGGGGCAAACTGTCACGTTTGCGCGCTTCGCACCAGAATATGGCATGTATATGGACTCGTTCAACACAGGTACGTGCACTGGCACGCCTGGATCACCACCAGGAGCAAACCAACCACCGCCTCAACCACTGGCTGATCCTGGTCTCTGCCCGGCGAAAATGAACGGCGAGTGGAATACCGCTTGACGCTGCGTTCCACTAACGATCCGGACCTCCAGGATGAGATCGGCGATGTAGAAGAGGCAATTTTCGCGTTTCAGATCAACGGCAGGGAAGCGCTGGTTCAACTCGTTGACCCAGGCGGGAAACGCAGCGAGTTCGCCCGCGGCACATGCAGTGTGCAGAATGGACGCTACGTGATTGACCTGCAGCAAACAGACGCGAATGCAGCCATGGTGTTCACGCTTCAATTCAGCAGCGATGACCGGATGACCGACGATATCAAGGTTTCTGAGGGTGATATGTACCTGATTGCCGACGCCGAATTGACCCGTTGGGCGGGATCGGGTCAGTCGTCTCCCAACGATCAGCATTCGACCTTCGCCGACAGTTGCCCGGCGATGACCGGCAATTGGGACATGACAATGAACCTTGTCGCATCGACCAATCCCGAAGTTCCGACCAGCGGGACCAGACAGGGGGTGCTGAACCTGCGCGTTGAGAATGAGAAAGTGTATGCACGATGGACGGAGGGCGGTCGGCGAAGCCAGACTGCCGGGGGCGCATGCACCGCGCAGGGTGATAAGCGTTACCAGATTGTTCTGCAAGAACAGATGCCCGAACTGCACCCGCCGCAGGCGCAGCCACCGTCCAAGGCGCCGCCCTCCGGGTCAATCCTGGCGCCGCTCGAAGAATTGCTTTTTCCGATCACCTTCGATGTTCAGTTCGAGAGTCAGAACCATATGAGCGGCAATCTCACCGTCCTGGCATACGGCGAGAAGTACGTGAGCAGTATTGTTTTGTCCCGACGCTGGTGCACTGCGCAGCGCGCGATACAATGACTCGCAGGCGGACAGATGCGCTGTCCGCCTTATGATTTCGTCTGTCAGAAGAGCAGGCAAAGTGAAAACTGCTATAAACTGTTCACACCTGGGGGAACACACGCGCATGGGAGCGAGGACCCACTGCCCTCGTCGCGTCTACGAGGGCAAGATGCTCTCGCTCCCAGGAGAAATGTGAACACTTCCCTTCACCTGTAACAGGAACATCCCGGATCAGGAAAACGCGGTATACTCTCTTTGCCGGGGATGGATAGGCGGCGGGCGGCGCCAACCTGTTACGCCCGTCAGGTGCAGGCGGAGAAGTCACATTCAACACGCACCGCTGCCCAGGCAATCGACGAAAGCGAGCAGCCATGACTCAGCAGAAACGCCCAACCATCGGCGTTGTCGGCACCCTGTTTGAGCGGAAGGGCGCCGCGCCGATCAGCGGCATCGGACGAGCGTATCTGGAGGCGATTGAATCTGGCGGCGGCATTCCGCTCCTGATCCACCTGACCGATGATCAGGCGGTGCTCGACGCGCATTACCAACTCTGCGACGGTTTGCTGTTCTGCGGCGGCGGCGACATCGCCCCAAAACACTACGGACATCCGCCACATCCGCTCCTTGGTCCGGTGGAGGAACTGCGCGACGAGGTCGAACTTACCCTGGCGCGGCGGGCTGTCGCCGATCGCAAACCGGTGCTTGCGATCTGTCGCGGCATTCAGTTGATCAATGTCGCGCTCGGCGGTACACTTTACCAGGACATTAATGATGAACTGCCGGGAACACTCGACCATCGCGCGTCGTCGAAAAGCGGCGACCGGGCGTATCTAGCGCATACGCTGGAACTCGACAACGCCTCGTGGCTGGCGGATCGACTGGGAACAACCACGATTGCGGTCAACACGCTGCACCACCAGGCGCTGCGTGATGTCGCGCCGGGTCTGCGCGTGGTCGGATGCGCGCCTGATGGGATTATCGAAGCTGTCGAGGGCACAGGCGACACATTCATCGTTGGCGTTCAGTGCCATCCCGAAGAATTGTGGCGATCCGCCGAAACACGCTGGGCGCGACTGTTCACCGGCTTCATTGCTTGTGTTGCAGCGTAGCAGTGTGGAGGAACAACAGAGATGCAGCCGCTAGTCGGCATCATTATGGGATCACAATCGGATTGGGAAACGATGCGTCACGCGGCGCAAACGCTGGAAGAGTTGCACGTCCCTTTCGAGACGCGCATCGTCTCGGCGCACCGCACGCCCGATCTGCTCTTCGAGTATGCCGCAGGCGCCGAAGAACGCGGCATCGAGGTCATTATTGCGGGCGCTGGCGGCGCAGCGCACCTCCCTGGCATGACCGCCGCCAAAACGGTTGTGCCTGTACTCGGCGTGCCGGTCGAGTCGCACGCTCTTCGCGGGCTGGACTCGCTCCTTTCGATTGTTCAGATGCCGGCAGGCGTACCGGTCGGGACGCTGGCAATTGGACGAGCGGGCGCGGTCAATGCCGCGCTCCTCGCTGCGGCAATCCTTGGCAACCGATACCCGCATATCCGCAATGCACTGCGACAGTTCCGCGAGCAGCAGACCCGTCGCGTGCTTCAATCTCCTGATCCACGTGAGCAGCACCAATGAAAAATACGATGATTGGCATTCTGGGTGGCGGGCAGTTGGGGCGTATGCTGGCACTCGCTGGCTATCCGCTCGGTCTGCGCTTCCGCTTCTTCGATCCTTCCGCCGATGCGCCGGTTCGCTACCTAGCGGAACAGGTTGTCGCTCCTTACGATGACCATCTGGCGCTGGATCAGTTTGGCCAGGGGTTGACAGTGGTAACGTATGAGTTCGAGAATGTGCCGGTAACAACGGCGCGCGTACTTGAGCGGCGCGTACCGGTATTCCCGCCGCCACAGGCACTTGAGGTAGCGCAGGATCGTCTCCAGGAAAAACGTTTCTTCGCAAGCCTGAACATTCCAACCGCTCCTTTCGCACCAGTGGATGATCGCGAGTCGCTTGAGGCAGCGATGGTACGCATCGGACTCCCCGCTGTTCTGAAGACGCGACGCCTGGGGTATGACGGAAAAGGTCAGGTGATTCTCCATACCCACGCTGACGTTGATCCCGCCTGGCACGCACTTGGTGGGCAACCGTTGATTCTCGAAAAGTTCATCGCATTTGCCCGCGAACTATCAGTGCTGGCAGTACGCGGACAGGACGGCAGCATTGCGTGCTATCCGCTGGTCGAAAATGTTCACCGGAACGGCATCCTGCACCGCTCGATCGCGCCAGCGCCAGGACTTGCATCCGAAACGCAGACGCTGGCAGAGACATATGCACGTCGTGTTCTCGAAGCCCTCGATTACGTCGGTGTGCTGGCGATTGAACTGTTTGAAATCGACGAAACGAACACGCGCGCAACAGGCGCTCGCCTGCTGGCAAACGAAATGGCGCCGCGCGTGCACAATTCCGGTCACTGGACGATCGAAGGAGCAGTCACAAGTCAGTTCGAGAACCATGTGCGGGCAATCGTCGGTCTGCCGACTGGCGTCACCCTGGCGCGAGGGTATGCAGCGATGGTCAATCTGATTGGTAGTCTGCCCGATATAACCATGCTGCTGGCGCTGCCAGACACGCACGTGCATCTCTACGACAAAGCGCCGCGACCGGGTCGCAAACTGGGACATGTGACCATCTGCGCTGGTGATGCGACACAACTGGCGGATCGACTGGCAGTTGTGGAACGGTATGTTCTGGCAGAAGCGCGGTAGGGCGACTGCTTTCCTGTTTCTGAGAATCGGGCGGGATATTGAACAAGGTTGAACACTCCTCGGACGATCGCAATCACCATCGCGCTCCCCTTGTGGCGACCGAAATGAATTTCGGTCCACACTCCGCCGGAAGCAGGCGCTTCGCGCGACACGGCAGACACGAACGACGGTCAATGCATCCGAGAAAGACCGGAATGATCCGTATTCCTCCGTGTGTTTCGCGTCTTCATGTACATTGGACAGGCTCACGCAGAGGCGCAGAGGCGCGGAGATATGAGGCACAGGTCTCACGAAGATCGGTCCTTTTGGACGGGGTTGAACCCTCCGCCGGAAGCCCTGAGAAATGCTGCAATTCTTGAGTCTCCTGCAAAGGTCATGTCACCACAGCAGTATAGCAGATGCAGTGGGCAATGGACGGAAACCTCTGCGCGCTCAGCGTCCCGGCGGTGAAGCTTTGCAGTGGAGTCGATCAATTTTACATATGAGGTCATAGACAAATGTTGAGTGTCTTTTCCATCTGGCTCATCAACCTGACGCGGCGCATCCGCAATCTCTGGCGCCGATTACTACGGCGCCGCGTGGCATATGTACGCCTGTCGATCGGCGGGGCGCTCTCGGAATTCGCGTTGCCGCCGCCCTGGTGGGCGCGGCAATTCCTGGGCGCCTCGATACCGTTGAGCCTGAGCGATTTGCGTCGTCGCCTCGAATGGCTTGCCTCTGATCCACAGGTACGCGGAGTCGTGCTTGACCTCAACACGCTAACTTGTGGATGGGCAACGATTGAGAGCCTGCACCAGGAGATCAGGCACTTCCGTGAAAGCGGCAAAAGCGTTGTAGCGCGCCTGACGAATCCTGATACGAAAACGTATGTCGCCGCCTGTGCTGCAGACCTGATCGTCGCCCCGCCAGCAGCGCTGCTCAACGTTACCGGTCTGTATACCGAAGTGCGTTTTCTCAAAGACGCGCTGGCGAAAGTGGACCTGAGCGTTGAGGTGACGGCGGTGTCGCCGTACAAAACGGCTGGCGATCCGCTGGCGCGCCCAGATATGTCGCCGGAAAACCGTGAGCAGATCGAGCGTCTGCTCGACCTGCGCTACGCTGCAATCGTTGAAACGATAGCCGCCGCGCGACGCAAGACTCCTGATGAAGTGCGTGCATTGATCGACGCAGCACCGTGGAGCGCTCGACGCGCACAGGAAGCCGGACTCATCGACGCAGTGTTGTACGAAGATGAACTTCCAGCATTCCTGGCGTCCCACGCAGGGAAAGAAGCCAGCACCAGAGCGGAGCCGCAGATTGTCGAATGGGCACAGGCACGGCGCGCGCTCCAGCTGCCAATGTTGCGCATCCACCGCCGACTGGTCGGTGTCATCACAATTGAAGGCGTTATCGCTGCCGGTCCAAGCCGTCAGATCCCGCTGCCCATTCCATTGATCGGCGGTCTAATTGCAGGCAGCGAGAGCATCGTACAGGCGTTACGCCAGGCCGAGCGCAATCCACGCCTCGCTGCGATCCTCCTGTACATCAACTCTCCGGGTGGCAGCGCCTTCGATTCCGACCTGATCTGGCGCGAAGTACGTCGTCTCGATCTCCGCAAGCCGGTTGTGGCAGTCCTGGGCGATGTTGCCGCTTCGGGGGGCTATTACGTCGCATCCGGCGCACGCACGATCCTGGCGCAACCTGGCGCCATCACCGGCAGCATCGGCGTGCTGATCATTCGCCCGGTGACCGAAGGGCTGCTGAAACGGGCAGGAGTGAACACTGTCGCCATCGGGCGCGGCGCGAATAGCGCCTTCTTCATGAGTGATGCGCCAGCTGAAGCGGAACGATCCGCTGTACGCGCCTTAATCAACGACAGTTACGCCATGTTCAAACAACGGGTCAGCACTGGACGCAACATCCCGGAACCGGCGCTCGAACCGCTGGCAGGCGGGCGGGTCTGGAGCGGACGCGAAGCGTGTGAATACGGATTGATCGATGGATCCGGCGGAGTCCCGGAAGCATTGCTGAAGGCGCAGGAACTCGCTGGATTGCCGCGCGACCGGACGGCGCCGCTGGTTCTGATCGGCGGCGGGCGCGGACGCCTGCCGCCTCAATCCTTCCCTAAAGATATAGTGGGAGGGCTGATTGCAGAACTGCGACAACCGCGCGTCTGGGCAATGTTACCATTCAGCGAGGATGAGAGTGTGGTACAATTGAGGAGGATTGCATAAATTGCAGGCCTTTCCGTGGTCATGGAGGATACGACTGTGTCTCTTGTCAACAAAAGCGCGAGCAGTTCTGTCATTGATGTCAACGAACGTACCTTCCGCGCCGAGGTGCTTGAACGCTCGCGCACCGTTCCGGTTGTAGTTGATTTCTGGGCGCCCTGGTGCGGTCCATGCCGCATGCTTGGTCCCATTTTAGAACGGCTAGCAACTGAGGCAAAAGGCGCCTGGATTCTGGCGAAACTGAATGTGGACGAGAATCCGCGCCTGGCGCAGATGTTCCAGGTCCAGAGCATCCCGGCAGTCAAAGCGTTTCGCGATGGTCGGGTAGTGGATGAATTTACCGGTGCGCTGCCCGAATCGCAGGTGCGTGCATGGTTGAAGCGCATCATGCCGCCACCGCCTGCCTCACCTGCCGACCGTCTGGCGGAAGAAGCGGCAGCGATTGAGGACCGTGATCCACTTGGCGCAAAAGCGCGATACGAAAGTGCGCTCTCGCTCGATCCCAACCATAGCGCCAGCCTGTTTGGATTGGGGCGCCTGATGCTTGTTGCGGGAGACCCGGCAGGCGCCGAGATGTTGAAGAAGGTCCCGTCCAATGCACCACAGGCAAAACAGGCGCAGGCATGGCTGACGCTTGCCGAGCTGATCGCTGAAGCGGAAGAGACCAATCCGTCAACGCTGCTAGAGCGCATCGAGCAGAATCCAGCAGATCTCGAGGCGCGCTGGTTGCTGGCGGCGCATCAACTACGCGGGCAACGCTACGCTGATGCAATCCAGACCCTGCTGGCAATTGTTATGCGCAATCGCGCATTCCGTGATGATGGTGCGCGCAAGATGTTACTCGCACTGTTCACTGCGCTTGGCGATCAGCACCCGCTCACTGTCCAGGGGCGACGCGATCTGGCGAATGCGATGTTCTGATGGATGAATGATCTCACTGCTGTTTGAAGCCTACCACTACTTTCTTGCCAATCAACCGCGTTTCTGGGCTGCTACAACCCAACACCTCTGGATCAGCTCGGTAGCGCTGGCGATCAGCACGGTCATCGGGCTGCCGATCGGCATCTGGGCAGCACATCAGGCACGCATCGGTCAGTGGGCAATCAACGCGTTCGGGGCACTGCGCCTGGTACCAAGCCTTGCCCTCCTCTTCCTGATGCAACCGTACCTCGGCATTGGTGCATTGCCAGCGATGGTAGCGTTGACATTGCTGGCAATTCCGCCGATTCTCATCGCCACCTATGCGGGCATTCGCGCAGTCGACGGCGGCGTGCGTGAAGCTGCGCGTGGCATGGGAATGACTACTGCGCAGATCCTCTGGCGCGTGGAACTCCCGCTCGCACTGCCCTCGATTGTTGGCGGCGTGCGCACAGCAGCGGTTGAAGTGATTGCAAGCGCGACTCTCGCTGCGTTTATCGGCGGAGGAGGGTTAGGCATTTTCATCACCCGCGGCTATGCGCTGTTCGATACCCGGATTATGCTCGTCGGCGCCATACCGGTTGCCTTACTGGCGCTGGCAGCCGAATTGGTGCTCGGCTGGACGCAGCGACGCCTGGCATCCAATCTGGGCACTGCAACGTAGGGCATATGTGCTTATAATAAGGAGGTTTATGGTGCGATCAATCCAAATGTTGTTGGCGTTTACCACGCTGGTCGGCGTTCTCCTCACAGCCTGTGGCGCTCCGGCGCAAACGACGCAACCAACCGCTGCACCTCAGCCCGCTCCCGCAGAAGCCGCACCAGTCCGCATCGGATCGAAAAACTTCACCGAAGCCATCCTAGTTGCCGAAATGTACGCACTGGCGCTGGAAAACGCTGGCATCCGCGTCGAACGTAAGTTTAATCTCGGTGCAACGCCGGTGGCGCACACGGCGCTGGTCAACGGCGAGATTGATCTGTATCCAGAGTATACGTCGACCGGCTTGCTCGAAGTGTTGAAGCAGGCGCCAATCTCCGATGCTCGCGCGATTCTTGAGGCGGTGCGCAAGGGGTATGAGGAACAGTTCAAATTGACCTGGCTCGAACCGTCGCCGTTCAACAATACGAACGCCCTGGCGATGACCCGTCAGCGTGCCGAAGAACTGGGCATTCGCACCTACTCTGATCTGGTAGCACGGTCGGGTGAGCTGAAACTCGGCGGACCGCCGGAGTTCCCGGAGCGTGAAGACACCAAAGGGTTGATGGCAGCGTATGGGTTCGATCCGAAGTTCATTGGCGACAACTTTGTGCAGCTCGACACCGGCGCGCTGCGCTATGAGGCGCTTATGAAAGGCGATATCGATGTAGTCGTCGCCTTTGGTACCGATGGACAGATCAATGGACTGGGACTAGCGTTGCTAGAGGATGATAAGAACTACTACCCAATCTACCAGATTGCGCCAGTCATCCGGCAGGATACGCTCACTGCAAACCCCATCATCGCTGAGACGCTCAACAAACTGGCGCCACTCCTGACCAACGACGTCATGTCGGGGTTGAACTGGCAGGTTGACGGACCGGAGAAGAAGGAGATCGCCGACGTGGCGCGCACCTTCCTGCAACAGCAAGGGTTTATCAAGTAGATTCATGGCATTCATTATTGCTGATCGACTGACGAAAACATTTCCTGGCGAAACTCGTCCAGCAGTCGATCAGGTCTCGTTCGAGATCAAACAGGGTGAGTTCGTCGTCTTGCTGGGACCGTCCGGTTGCGGCAAGACGACGCTGCTCAAAATGATCAACCGCCTCTACGAGCCAACATCTGGACGCCTGTTGATCGATGGGGTCGATGTGCGTTCGATGCCAGCAACTGCGTTGCGCCGTCGCATCGGGTATGTGATTCAGCAGACGGGGCTGTTCCCTCATCTGCGCGTTGAACAGAACATTGCTGTTGTTCCGCAACTACTCCGCTGGGATCGCGCGCGGATCGAAGCGCGGATAGACGAATTGCTTGACCTGGTGGAACTGCCGCGTTCTTACCGCCGTCGCTATCCACGGCAGTTATCCGGAGGGGAACAGCAGCGCGTTGGTCTGGCGCGTGCGCTCGCTGCAGACCCTTCGCTAATGCTCATGGACGAACCTTTTGGCGCGCTCGATGCGATTACCCGCGCCCGACTCCAGGAAGAGTTGTTGCGCATCCAGCAGCGTCTTCACAAAACGATCCTGTTCGTGACTCACGATGTTGATGAAGCGCTGCGCCTGGCGGATCGATTGCTGATTATGCGTGCCGGGCGCATTGTGCAGTTCGATACACCACTAGCAGTGCTGGCAGAACCGGCAGACGACTTTGTGCGCGACCTGCTTGGCGCCGACGATGTGCTGCGGCGTCTCAGTTTGCTCACCGTTGCCGATGCGCTTGCTAGCGATGGTATGAATGGCGATCATACCGCTCATGGGATTCAGGAAACACTGAATCCTGGCGATAATCTGCGCGAGGCGCTTATCCGCGTGCTGCGCTCTGGCGGGCAACCGCTGCCGGTGGTTGAGAATGGTCGGCAACTAGGGCGGATTTCACCCGACATAATCGCTTCTGCGCTGACACGCAAAACCCATGCGCTACCTGATTGACAATTTTCCTTATGTCTTGAGTCTAATCGGGCAGCATCTGGTGATGTCCGGCTTGAGCCTGGCAATTGCGCTTGTGATTGCGTTGCCCATAGGGATCGTCTGCGCGCGTGTGGCACGCCTGCGCAACCTGGTGCTGGGGATTCTGGGGGTGATCTACACCATCCCCAGTCTGTCGCTCTTTGTGCTGCTCATTCCATTCACCGGTCTGGGATTGCGCCCAGCGGTCATCGCCCTGGTCGCGTATGCGCAACTTGTCCTGGTGCGCAATGTCGTCGTTGGTCTGACCGGGATCGATCCGGCGATTGTCGAAGCAGCGCGCGGCATGGGGATGACGGCAGCGCAGCGCCTGTGGCGGGTTGAACTGCCGCTGGCGCTGCCGATCATTCTGGCAGGAGTGCGCGTTGCGATGCTGTCGATCATCGCGATTGGCACAATTGCGGCATTCATCAACGCTGGCGGGCTGGGATTACTGTTGTTCGATGGGGTGCGCAGCAGCAATCCTGAGAAGATCATCGCTGGCGCGGTGGCAGTTAGTGCGCTGGCGATCAGTGCCAACGGCATCCTGTGGCTGATCGAGCAGCGTGTCTTCCAGGCGACGCGGGGAGTGACGGGAACGAAGAACTGAGAACCAAGAACTGCGAACTATGAACTAATCTTCATCAGGCAGTGCTCCTCCCGCGCCATTGCGCCGATGACAGCAGCATTGATCTGTCCGCACGGAGCGCCTGTCAACGCAGCGCCGGAAGCAGAGAGCATACCGGTAAGCGATCCTGTCAGGTTCATGCTATGGACGACTACAAGCATATCTTGCTTAACCACACCACGCTAACGTACATTGATCAAGGGCATGGCGCGCCGGTGGTTCTCGTTCACGGCAGCGGACCGACCGATCTG